>Ga0114999_10006265_pt1 | contig 13763 bp, 11 predicted proteins | sample ArcticOcean_MG_C_3_FD_89820 | JGI IMG/M metagenome (GOLD analysis project Ga0114999, IMG submission 89820) | Marine microbial communities from western Arctic Ocean - ArcticOcean_MG_CB8_126 | ecosystem: Environmental > Aquatic > Marine > Oceanic | place: Arctic Ocean: Canada Basin | collected...
CAGGATAGATTCGATCAGTTCGTCCTTGGCGAGCGAGATCTTGCCCGGCCCGGTCACGATCTTCTCGACCAGCACGTCGCGGCGCTTCTTCGGTCCGACCACGCGCGCCTTCGCGCCGATCGCGGCCATCGCGGGCACGCTGTCGGCAGCAGGGGAGCCGTTGCACAGATTTCCGGCCAGGGTGGCACGACCCTGGATCTGGGTCGAACCGATCAGATCGGCAGCCTCGACCACACCGGGCCAGCCCTTGGCGAGAGCGGCATGTTCCGCCATTTCAGCGCTCGCGACGGCGGCGCCCACGCGCATGCCACCCTTTTCCGCTTTGATAGATTTCATCGCGGGAATACGCTTGATGTCGACGATGACATCCGGCGCAGCCATGCCGGACTTCATCTGCACCAGAAGATCGGTCCCTCCCGCGAGCACACGGCCCTTGCCCTTCGCGCCCGCTAGGAGGGCGACGGCATCCTTCGTCGTTTGCGGTGATTCGAATCGCATTTCGTGTCCTCGCCCCCTCAATCAATGTCAGTTCGGCCGATGTCGGTTCGGCGTCAGCTTCTTGGGGCACCACTGCCCCTCGGCTCCAAGTCCATCACTGGACGGCCCTCGCGGCAAGGAAATACATCATTCTTGCCCACGTTTTCCATGCCTTACGTGATTCTTGTCTTTGATTCGGCCCTTGTCGAGAGCCGTAAGGCGTTGTCAGATCGCGTCTCGAACAAGTGAAAGGGGTAATACGCCATGGCCGAAAGCAGCTACGACGCCATCGTGATCGGGGCGGGGGTGATCGGGGCGGCCGTCGCCCTGTCCATGGCCCGGCGCGGCCACCGGGTGCTAGCCCTCGACAGGCTGCCGGCCGTCGGCTACGGCTCGACCTCCGGTTCCTGCGCCATCGTCCGACCCTTCTATTCGACCTATGAAGGGGTCGCGATGGGCTGGGAGTGCCACTTTTATTGGGACGGCTGGGCAAGCTATCTCAATGCCCCAGACCCCGCCGCCCTAACTCGCTATATCGCCAGCGGAAATACGGTTATTCGTTGCAGTAAAAATAAATACTTAAATAATATTCTTAAAATTATGGATGAAGTCGGTTGTCCGTACGAGCTCGTCTCGGCGGACGCCTTGCGCGCACGCCTGCCAACGGTCTCGCTCGACTCCTATCTGCCCGCGCGCAGGCCCGAGGACCCGGATTTCGGCGCGACGAACGGCGAGGCGCTTTCCGGCGCCGTGTTCTTCCCAACCGGCGGCTACGTCACCGATCCCCAACGCGCCGCGCGCGATCTGCTGGAGGCCGCCGGACGGGCCGGGGCCGAGTTTCGCTTCAACGCCGATGTCGCCGAAATCCTTCGCGCGGGCGAACGCTGTGCCGGTGTCCGCCTTGCGACCGGCGAAACCCTGCGCGCGCCGGTCGTGGTCAATGTCGCCGGGCCTCATTCGCACAAGGTGAACGTCATGGCCGGGGTGGAGGAAGGGATGAAGATCAAGACCCGCGCCCTGCGCCACGAGGTCGCCCATGTGCCCGCGCCGCGGGGCTTGGAGCAAAGCAAGGGCGGCACCCATTTCTCCGATGCCGATACGGCGACCTACTGCCGGTCGGAATCCGGCGACCATATCCTGATCGGCAGCGAGGATCCGGATTGCGATCCGCGCGAATGGGTAGATCCCGACGATTTCGACCGCAATCCGACCGAGCAGTCGCGCATCCAAGTCATGCGCCTGGCCCAGCGCTTTCCCGATATCAGCATTCCGCAGCGGGTGCGCACGGTGGTCGATCTCTACGACGTTTCGGACGACTGGCTGCCGATCTACGACCGCTCCGACCTGGACGGCTTCTACATGGCGGTCGGCACCAGCGGAAACCAGTTCAAGACCGCCCCCCTGGTGGGGGAGATGATGGCCCATCTGATCGACGCCTGCGAAACCGGCCACGATCACGATGCCGAGCCGGTGGATTTCCACCTGCGCCATATCGACCGGGTGGTGAACATGGGCTTCTGCTCGCGGCGCCGGGAGATCAACCCGGATTCGAGCTTCTCCGTGGTCGGCTAACGACCGCTTTACATCCCCAGGCGCATTCCCTGGGGATCGTAGAGCGGATCGTTGAGAATCCGCGCGGGATAATCCTCGCCCAGGATTTCGACCGTCAATGCCGTGCCCGGTGCGGCCGCACCCGCGTCGATGCGTGCGAAGGCGAGGCTGCATACCGTGCGATGCCCATAGCCACCGCTGGTCACGAGGCCGACGGGTTCCCCGTCGCGGCAGACCAGTTCCAGGCCTGAGCAATCCGTTTCCGTTGCCTCGATGGCAAGACAGACCAAGCGTTTGCCGGTCCAAGGCCCATCCGGCAGCACATCGCGTCCGACGAAACCCGCCTTCGTCCTGTCGACCAAGGCTTCGACACCCGATTCGGCCGCATGGGTCTCGGGACTGAAATCGATGCCCCATTCGCCCGAGCCTTTCTCCTGGCGCAAGGCATGGAAGGCGCGCAGGCCAATATCGCGCAGGCCATGGGCCGCGCCTGCTTCCTCCAATAGGCGGTAGAGGGCGACCGAGAACTCCGCCGAGTGATGGATCTGAAAGCCGATCTCGCCCATGGTGCCCATGGCCAGCACCCGCGCCGGAACCAGCCCGATCTGTGTCTCCCGCGCCGTGCCCAGCGGAAAGGCCTCGGCCGACCAGCCGCGGTCGGGCGCGGCCGCGGCGAGAATCGTTCGGGCCGCCGGACCGGCAAGTTGGAGGCATCCCCAGGACGAGGAGAGATTGACGAGGGCAACACCGCCGCCGATCCGTCGTCGCAGATGATCCTCGAGATAGGCTTCGGCCTGACCCCAGGCGCTGAGCTGAATGCAGGCATCGTCCAGCAGGGCGGCGCTGGCGAGGCCGGCGACCCCGCCAGCCTCGGTCAGCAGAAGCGCGCCGAAGGCCTTGCCCGTGCCGTCCGGCACCCGGGCCGCGCTCAGCCGGTCCAGGGCCGCCCGCGCACCGGCGCCGCGAAGCTCGAACTGGGCGAGGGAGCCCGCGTCGGCCAGGCCGGCGGCGTCGCGCACGGCGAGGCACTCCTCGCCCACCGGCGCGAACCAGTTGGTCCGGCCGAACGCCGGTTTGTCGGCGGGCTCCACGCCCTCGGTCGCGAACCACAGGGGCACTTCCCAGCCGCCGCGCACCCCAAACACCGCGCCCTTGTCCTTCAGGCGGTGATAGAGCGGCCCGGCGCGCAAGGGCCGGCCGGCCTTGGGCTCGGTATGCGGATAGACGATATCGGTCGAGGCGGAATGGCGCGTGCCGATCCGGGCGGCTGTATAGGCGGCGGTGATATGCGGGCCGAAGCGGCGCAGGTCGAAGGGCCAGAGGTCGATGCCCGGATCGCCGCCGGCGATCCAGTTCGCAATATAGCGATATACGCCGCCATACATGAAGCCGCCGATGAAGGCCGTGGCGACCCAGAAATTGTCAAGGCCGGGAACCGGTCCGATCAGCGGCTCGCTGTCCGGGCTGCGCATCACCGGTGCGTTGAAGATCGAGCGGATGCCGACCTCACCCAGGGCAGGGATGCGGTGTATGCAGCGTTCGAGCGCGACCGAGGAACGTTCCAGATCGCCGGGCAGCGGCCCGTCCGCCAGGCCGTCGCCCAGCATCTCCGGCGTCATGAACAGCGGACCGGACTCATAGGCCGAGCAGAGCAGGCCCTGGCCTTCCTGCCGGGCATAAAGCGGCGCCCACATGTCGCGCAGCATGGGCACCCGGCTGTCCATCGCGGCGATTTCGGGGATGGCCTCGGTCACGATGTATTGGTGCTGATGCAGGGTCATCGGCAGATGATGGCCGACCATCGCGCTGACCTGGCGCGCCCACCAGCCGGCGGCGTTGACCACGATCTCGGCCTCGACCGGTCCCTGGTCCGTCTCGATGCGCCAGCCGCGGTCCGCCTTCTGATGCAGCCCCGTCACCTTGACGCCGCGGCGGATCGTCACGCCGCCGTCGCGCGCGCCCTTGGCGAAGGCCTGGGTCACGCTGGCGGGATCGATATTGCCGTCCTCGGGCGTCCAGATCGCGCCGATCACCCCGTCCATGTTGATCAACGGGCAGAGCGCGCGGGTCTGTTGCGCGCCGATCACCTCATAAGGCACGCCGAGCGCGCGAGCCTTTGCGGCATGGCGCCGATAGTCGGTCATCTGCTCTTCGGTTTCGGCAAGGCGCAGGCTGCCGCTTTTCATCCAGCCCGTCGCCTGGCCCGTCTCGGCCTCTAGTTCGGGATAGAGGCGGGTGCTCTCCGCCACCAGACGGGCGACGAGAGGGTTCTCCGCGAAATGCGGCACATTGCCCGCGGCATAGGCGCTGGCCCCCGTCGCGACCTCGTTGCGTTCGAGGATCAGGACGTCCGACTGGCCCAATTTGGCCAGATGGTAAGCGATGCCGCAGCCGGCGACTCCGGCTCCGATGATGACCACCCGCGCGCTGTTCTTCATATTCTGTACGATTTCCCCCAAACGGCGATCCCGTGTCGGGCGGTGGGGTGCCCATGATCCCATAACTGATTATAACAGCAAATTGCGGCACACGCCCTCGCAAGGTGCTGGTCGCGGACGAACAGGGAAGGCGACCGCCGTGGAACCGAGATTGAAGACCGGCTTCTGGGTTCAGGCCCTGATAAGGCGCTGCGCGGTCCAGGCGGTGCCCGCCGTGGTGGTGAGGCATGGCTTCGAGGATGCCGGCGCCGTGCTGCTCAAGATCAACGGCCTTCAGGGGCAATGCTATGTTCTGTCGGCGGGCAGCGATCTGGAGGGCGACAGGGTCTGGCGGCGGGCGACCGGGCCAGGGCTTGTGGCCGAAGCCGAAGCCGACGGTTACATCGCGCGCGAGGCCAAGCGCGACCCCGATCTCTGGGTGATCGAGATCGAAGACCGGGCCCTGCGCCATTTTCTCGACGACCCGGTTATCGGGGATGAATCGCCGGCCTGACCCCTTCGCCCTTGCCGGAGAAATCGACAGCCGATAGATTGCCTGCATATGTCAAAATACGGTGTTCGTACGGAGGTGCGCCGCAACATGATGGGGTATTGGCCCGTGGTTCGTGCGACGCTTGCGGCCCTCTGCCTGCTCGCGCTGGCTGCCTGTGCGGAAACAGAGGTCGTCGCCCATGCGGCCAAGGGCGTCGGACCCATTAACCAGACCGGCAACTATAAAGTCGGCACGCCCTATCAGATCGCTGGAACCTGGTACTACCCCGCCGTCGACATGGCCTATGAAGAAACCGGTATCGCCTCTTGGTACGGCGCCGATTTTCACGGCAAGCGGACCGCGAATGGCGAAGACTACGATATGAACGAACTCACGGCGGCCCATCGCACGCTTCCCATGCCGAGCATCGTGCGCGTCACGAATCTGGAAAACGGGCGGAGCATCAAACTGCGGATCAACGATCGCGGCCCCTTCGCGCGCGGCCGAATTCTGGATGTCTCGCGGCGCGGCGCGCAGCTTCTCGGCTTCGACACCAATGGCACCGCGCGGGTGCGCGTCCAGATTCTGGAGAACGAGAGCCGCCAGGTCGCTTTGCTCGCGCAGGGTAAGGCCCTCCCGCAGACAGCCGTCGCCGCAGTTCCGCCGCCCGCTATCCAAAGCACGTCGGTCGCCGCCCCCGGCGGCGCGACACCGGCCAAGTCGCCCGATCCGACCTTGCGGGCGGCCGGGCCGAAACCCGGCGCCACGAGAGAAGTGGCCTCGAAGGCGCCGACCGACGAAGAAATCCTGGGACCCAAGGGCAAGGTCGCCCTGGTGCCGGTGCACCCGACCAAGCTGTATATCCAGGCCGGCGCTTTCGCCGAGATCGTCAACGCAAATCGGACCAGCGCCAAGCTGTCGGGTATCGGCCCGGTGCGCGTGGTCCAGGTCGAGAATGGCAGCATTCCGCTGTTTCGCGTTCGCATCGGACCGCTGGCCTCGGTGGAGGAGGCGGACCGGGCCCTCAGCGCCGTCGCCAGCGCCGGTTTTCCCGAAGCCCAGATCGTGGTTGATTGACCGTGATGATTTTGACGTTGATTGACCGTGATGATTTTGACCATGAGGCCGGACGCCAACCCGGCCGTGGCGCCATCCCATTTCGGTCGTTTTTCGACCTAGAATGAAACAGATGCGCCGGTCCGGCGGCCGCAAGATCCGGAATGAGAAGGGTAGAATCGCAATGCCGCATAGCGCGGAAAGCAGAACTATACGTCGCACAGGCACAATCTTCGACCGCCGCGCGCTAACCGGTCTGACCGCCGCCTTGCTGCTGACTTTCGGGCTGGTCGCGACGACACTGTCCCCGGCAGCAGCGGTCGCGGCGGAAATCGACACTGCGGCCACCCATGCAGCGGTCGTCGATATGGAGACCGGCGCTGTCCTGCTCGACAAGCGGGCCGAGGAGCCCATGCCCCCGGCCTCGATGAGCAAGATCATGACCGCCTATATGGTCTTCGATCGCCTCAAGGAAGGCAGCCTGAAGCTGGAGGACACCTTGCCGGTCAGCGAAAAGGCCTGGCGTATGGGCGGCTCCAAGATGTTCGTCGAAATCGGCTCGCGCGTTTCGATCCAGCACCTGCTGCAAGGCATCGTCGTGCAGTCCGGCAACGATGCCTGCATTGTCGTGGCCGAGGGCCTGGCGGGTAGCGAATCCCGCTTCGCCAAATTGATGACCGGGAAGGCGCGCGAAATCGGTCTGCATGACAGCCATTTTTCCAATGCCACGGGCTGGCCCGATCCCGGCCAGCTCATGTCCGCCATGGATCTCGTCCGGCTGGCCAGCCTGACGATCCGGAATTTTCCGGAATATTACCATTTCTATAGCGAGAAAGAGTTCACCTATAACGACATCAAGCAGGGCAACCGGAACCCGTTGCTCTACGGCGCCAGCGGCGCCGACGGCCTCAAAACCGGGCATACGGAAGCCTCCGGCTATGGCCTGACCGGCTCGGTCGAACGCGACGGCCGGCGCGTGACCGTCGTCCTCAACGGGCTCGAAAGTGCCAAGCAGCGGTCCAGAGAATCCGAGCGACTGATCGAATGGGCGTTCCGCGAGTTCGAGAATATTTCACTGTTTAAATCGGACGACACCGTGGAACGGGCTTCGGTCTGGCTCGGCGAAGCCGAGACGGTGGGCTTGCGCATCGACCGCGATCTTCTGGTCACAGTGCCGCGCCGCGACAGAGACAAGATGAAGGTCAGCGTCGTCTATGACGGCCCTATACCCGCACCGATCGAAGCGGGTCAACAGATCGCCACCCTGCGGGTCGCGGCCGCGGACACCGATCCCGTCGAGGTGCCGCTTTTCGCCGCCGAATCGGTCAAGCAACTCGGTCCGCTCGGCCGCATGGGCGCTGCGATCGAGCAATTGATCTGGGGGAAAGACTGAATACCGCCGCCAAACGCGGGCGCTTCGTCACGATCGAGGGCGGCGAGGGCGCCGGAAAATCGACCCAGACCGCGTCCCTGGTCGCCTGGCTGCGCGGGCGGGGCGTCGATGCCGTTGCCACGCGCGAACCCGGCGGTGCGCCCGGCGCCAACGAGATCCGCGCGCTGCTCGTCACCGGTGCCATCGACCGCTGGTCTCCCGTCACCGAACTGCTGCTGCATTTCGCCGCCCGCACCGAACACCTGGCGCGGACGGTGCGGCCCGCGCTGGAACGCGGCGCCTGGGTCGTCTGCGACCGCTTCGCCGATTCGACCATGGCCTATCAGGGCTATGGCCACGGCCTGGGCCCCAAACCGGTCGAGGCGGTCGCCCGGGCCGCAATCGGCGATTTCGCGCCCGATCTGACCCTTTTGCTCGACGCGCCGATCGAGGTCGGCCTCAAGCGGACGGATGATCGCCCCCATGTCGAGAACCGGTACGAGCGCATGGATCCGGCCTTTCATCGCCGGGTGCGCGAGGGCTTTCTCGACATTGCCGCGCGCGAACCGCGGCGCGTCGTCGTGATCGACGCCACCGAGGATCAGGAACGGGTGGCCGGCGCGCTGCGCCAGGCTGTGGAGGCCCGCCTCGGCGGCGATCTGCCGTGAGCCCTCCGGCCAAGGACGCAGCGGACAGCCACGGCCCGTTTCCGCCGCCGCGCGAGAATCCGGCCCTGTTCGGCAATGGCGATGCGGAACGCAGCGTATTGGAAGCCTGGGCCAGCGGCCGGATGCCCCATGCCTGGTTGATCTCCGGCCCCAAGGGCGTCGGCAAGGCGACCTTCGCCCATCGCATGGCCCGCTTCGCCCTGGCCGGCGAGGCAGAAGGGCTGTTCGGCGCGCCGGAAAGCCTTGCGCTCGATCCTTCCCATCCGGTGTTCCACCGTGCGGCTTCGGGCGGCCATGCCGATCTGCGCACGGTCGAAATCGGGATCAATCCCAAGACGGGCAAACTGCGCACCGAAATCGTCGCCGAGGATGCGCGCGAACTGGCTGGCTTTTTCCATATGACGGCGGCGGAAGGCGGCTGGCGCGTCGCCATCATCGATGCCGCCGACGACATGAACAGGACGGCCGCCAATGCCGTGCTCAAGATCCTCGAAGAACCGCCGCCGGATGCCCTGCTGCTGCTGGTCAGCCATGCCCCGGCGCGCCTCCTGCCGACGATCCGGTCGCGCTGCCGCAAGCTGATCCTGCGCGCCCTGGACGAGGGGGATGTGCTCCGCATCCTGAGCGACGGGATGCGGGAAATTGGCGAGGAGGAGGCCCGGCTGCTCGCCCGATTGAGCGAAGGCAGCCCCGGCCGGGCCATCGAACTCGCCCGGCGCGACGGGCCGGCCCTGTACCGGGAGCTGCTCGCGCTGCTCAACGGGCTTCCCGTGCTGGATATCCGCGCGATCGCGGCCTTGGGCGACAAGACCACCGGTCGGGGCGGGGACAACGAAAGTTTCGAAACCGTCGTGGAACTGCTGCGCGGCGTGCTCGCCCGGCTCCTGCGGGCCAAGGCGACGGGCGAGGTCATGGCGCCGGACCCGATCGAGGCAGCGCTGCTGTCGCGCCTGATCGAACGCGGCGGAGTCGAGGCCTGGGCCGATGCGATCGCGTCGGCCGAGGATCTGCTGCGCAGCGCCGATTGGCAGAATCTCGACCGCCGCCAGGTTCTCCAGACCGCCCTGTTGGGCCTCGAAGCGCCCGCGCGGGGCTGACCCCGGCGAGTCCGACTTTCACCGCCACAGTTGAAAGCGGCCCCGCGATGACTATGGTTTCGCGCGGCGGCCCATGCCGGGCGCGCTTAAGGAGCCGACAACAATATGGCCAAGGGTCAAGACAGCGGGGAAGAGAGCGTAGGCGGCGGCAGGTCGTTCTACGTGACGACACCGATCTATTACGTCAACGACGTGCCCCATATCGGTCACGCCTATACTACCCTGTCCTGCGACGTGTTGGCGCGGTTCAAGCGCCTGGACGGCTTCGACGTGCATTTCCTGACCGGCACGGACGAACACGGCCAGAAGGTCGAAAAGGCGTCCCAGGTCGCGGGCATGACGCCCCAGGCCTTCGTCGACAAGGTTTCGGCGAATTTCCGCGATCTCGCCGCCGCGATGAACGCCTCGAACGACGATTTCATCCGCACGACCGAGCCGCGCCATATCGAGTCCTGCTGGGCGCTCTGGCGCGAACTCGCCGAGCGCGGCGAAATCTATCTCGGCAGCTATTCCGGCTGGTACGCGGTGCGGGACGAGGCTTATTACGCCGAGAGCGAGCTGATCGACGGCCCGGCCAGCGAGAAGATCGCGCCGACCGGGGCCGAGGTCGAATGGGTCGAGGAGCCCAGCTATTTCTTCCGCCTCTCGGCCTGGCAGGAGCGCCTGCTGGCCTATTACGAGGCCAATCCCGATTTCATCGGCCCCGACAGCCGGCGCAACGAGGTCGTCAGCTTCGTCAAGGGCGGGCTGCTCGACCTTTCCGTCTCGCGCACCAGCTTCAACTGGGGCGTGCCCGTGCCCGACGATCCGGCCCATGTCATGTATGTCTGGATCGACGCGCTGACCAACTACATCACGGCCGCCGGCTATCCGGACACCGAGAGAGCGCTGTACCGCCGGTTCTGGCCCGCCGATCTGCACATGATCGGCAAGGACATCATCCGCTTTCACGCGGTCTATTGGCCCGCCTTCCTGATGGCCGCCGGGCTGGAGCCTCCCAAGCGCGTCTACGCCCATGGCTGGTGGACCAATGAGGGGCAGAAAATCTCCAAATCCCTCGGTAATATCATCGATCCCTACGACCTGTTCGCGCGCTACGGCCTCGACCAGACGCGCTATTTTCTGATGCGGGAGGTGCCCTTCGGCAATGACGGCGATTTCTCGCCGCGGGCGATCGCCAATCGGATCAACGGCGATCTGGCCAATGATCTCGGCAACCTGGCCCAGCGCGTCCTCAGCATGATCGGCAAGAATTGCGGCGCGGCCGTGCCCCAGCCCGGGCCATTCACGGCCGAGGACGAGGCCTTGTTGTTCTCGGCCCGGGGCCTGCTCGTCGCCGTCCGGCCGCTGTTCAATTCCCAGGCCTTCCACAAGGCGCTCGAGACGATCTGGGCAGTGATCGGCGATGCCAACCGCTATGTCGATGCTCAGGCGCCCTGGGCCCTGCGCAAAACCGATCCCGACCGCATGGCCACCGTGCTCTTCGCCCTGGCGGAGACGATTCGCCACCTGGCGATTCTGATCCAGCCCTTCATGCCCGAGTCCTGCGCCAAGCTGCTCGACCAGCTCGCGGTGGAGGAGGGCGCGCGCGGCTTCGCCAATCTCGGCCCCGCCGGCGCGTTGCAGCCCGGCACGACCCTCCCCAAGCCCGAGGGCGTCTTCCCGCGCTATGTCGAAGAAGAGGGCAGGGAGGGTTGAGCGATGGCGATGCTGGTCGACAGTCATTGCCATCTCGACTTCCCGGACTTCGCCGAGGAGCGGGACGAGGTCGTGCGCCGCGCCCGCGCCAATGGCGTGGGCGCCTTCGTTACGATCTGCACCAAGTTGAGCCACGCGGCCGAGATTCGCGCCATCGCCGCCAGCTATGACGACATGTGGTGTTCCGTCGGCGTCCATCCTCATGACGCGGACGAGGAAGGGGTCGAGGACCCCGCCGTTATCGTCGCATTGACCGACTACCCCGAGGTCGTCGGGATCGGCGAATCCGGCCTCGATTATTTCTACGACAACAGCGACCGGGCGGTCCAGCGGCGCAGCTTCCACTCCCATATCGAGGCCGCGCAGGATACCGGCCTGCCGCTCATCGTCCATACCCGCGATGCCGATGAGGACACCATCGAAATGCTCCGCGCCGGCACCGCCGACGGCCGCCTGAAAGGATTAATTCATTGCTTTAGTACTTCTCGGGAACTTGCTGAAAAATCTATAGAACTTGGATTCTATATTTCTCTGTCCGGAATTCTCACTTTCAAGCGGGCGGAGGAGTTGCGCGAGATCGCCCGCGACCTTCCTTTGGACCGTTTGCTGGTCGAAACCGACGCGCCCTATCTGGCGCCCGTGCCCAAGCGAGGCAAGCGTAATGAACCAGCCTTCGTGACCCATACCGCGGCCTGTCTGGCCGAGGTCAAAGGGATCGCGCCGGAGGCTCTGGCCGAGGCAACGACGGCCAATTTCTTCCGCCTGTTCGAGAAGGCCAGGCCGATCCCCGCGGCGGCGCAGGCGATTTCCGCGCGATGAAGGTCACGATCCTCGGCTGCGGCGCCTCGCCGGGCGTGCCCATGCTCGGCTGCGACTGCCCGGTCTGCACTTCGGCCGATCCCCGCAACACCCGCATGCGGTCCTCGATCCTCGTCGAATCCGGTGGAGGCGAAGTCGGGGAGGGGACGGCCATCCTGGTCGATTCCGGCCCGGATGTGCGCCAGCAACTGTTGCGCCATCAGATCCTGCGTCTCGACGCTGTACTCTACACCCATGCTCATGCCGACCATGCCCATGGTATCGACGAGCTGCGCGCGTTGAATTTCCTGACGGACGGGCCGCTCGATGCCTGGGCCGACACGGAAACCATGACGAATCTGCAGGAGCGTTTCCGTTATATCTTCGAGGCAGGCGGGCCCGCGCCGGGCGGCTTCTGGAGCCGCCCCAAGCTGATCGCCAATGTCATAGAAGAACCGTTCGAGATCGGCGAAATCCGGGTCGAATCCTTCGTTCAGGACCATGGTCCGGGGCGCGGCGACACATTGGGATTCCGCTTCGGCAAGATCGCCTATTCGACCGATGCCTGGGCCTTGGACGAAGCGGCCTTCGCCGCCCTGAAGGGTGTCGATACCTGGATCGTGGACTGCCTCACCGAAATGCCCAATCCGGCCCATGCCCATCTCGAGCGCAGCCTGGAATGGATCGCCCGGGTGCGGCCCCGGCGCGCCGTCCTAACCCATATGAACCATCGGCTCGAATACCACGATCTGGCCCGCCGCCTGCCGCGCAGCGTCGAGCCGGCCTATGACGGCATGGTCATCGAGGTCTAAAGACAGTCGATCGCCCGAACTCGCGGCGGCATTATTCGATCGAGGCGAAATTGCCGTGTGCGAGCACCATCCATTGGCCGTCGATCTTGCGGAACACGGTCTCAGGCGCGGCGCGCGGTTCGCGACCGTCTTGCCTTGGAACGGCATTGCCTAGATATCCCAGGGGAGAAGGCCAAGGAAATGGAGGCGAATATCATAAGCCCTGGTAAAATATCATCTATATTATTTTCCATAATATACCTTATGCGCCCTATCGATGTTTATCCTCAGACTGGAATAGCGGGCATCATTGCCCTCCCCACCGCAGGACCAGTCGGCTAGTCTGCCCGTCATGATCGACGATCCGAACCTTCCCAATATCCAGCGACTACTCAACATCATGGCGCGGCTGCGCGATCCCAATGGCGGTTGCCCCTGGGATATCGAGCAGACATTCGAAACAATCGCGCCCTATACGATCGAGGAGGCCTACGAGGTTGCCGATGCGATCCAGCGTGGCGACACGGCCGATCTGCACGACGAGCTGGGCGACCTGCTGCTCCAGGTCGTCTTCCATACGCGGATCGCGGAGGAAGCCGGGCTCTTCGCCTTCGAGGATGTCGCGGGCGCCATCTCCGACAAGATGGTGCGCCGGCACCCTCATGTCTTCGCAGATGACACGATCGAGGACGAAGCGGCCCAGCGCGTCGCCTGGGAGGATGTGAAGGCCGCCGAACGGGCGGAAAAGGCCGGCGCAGGGCCGGCCAGCGTGCTCGACAATGTGCCCCTCGCCCTGCCCGCCCTCCTGCGCGCCGAAAAGCTACAGAAACGCGCTGCGCGGGTCGGCTTCGATTGGGCCGAGGCGGCACCCATCCTCGCCAAGATCGAGGAGGAAATCGCCGAGCTGCGCCACGAAATGGAAACCGGCGGCAGCAATGCCCGCCTCCAGGACGAAATGGGCGATGTCCTCTTCGTCGTCGTCAACCTGGCGCGCCATCTGCGCCTCGACCCGGAAACCGCCCTGCGCGGCACCAATGCCAAGTTCGAACGCCGCTTCCACCGCATCGAGGCCCTGTGTCGGGAAAGCGGCCGCGATCCCGACGCGATGAGCCTGGACGAGCTCGACGCCTTCTGGGACCGGGCGAAGACCGAGGAACGCGCGGCCGAAGCCGCGGACTAGGCCCCCCCACCACAGTATCGTCACCACCGAAGCCGCCAACAGCAACCCCCATCGCGATCGAGAACACGCGTTGGGCGCTCTCCCCCGCCAGGATCCGTTTCATGCCTGCGCCGAAGGCCACAGCCAGAGGAAACCGCTGGGCAGAAGCCGCGCGACCACGAACAG
>Ga0114999_10006266_pt1 | contig 13760 bp, 10 predicted proteins | sample ArcticOcean_MG_C_3_FD_89820 | JGI IMG/M metagenome (GOLD analysis project Ga0114999, IMG submission 89820) | Marine microbial communities from western Arctic Ocean - ArcticOcean_MG_CB8_126 | ecosystem: Environmental > Aquatic > Marine > Oceanic | place: Arctic Ocean: Canada Basin | collected...
ACCGCCGAGCAGGAACAGCCACATTTCCGGCGCCAAGGCGGTGAAATATGATTTTAAGGCGTTGACTGAAATCGCTCCCAGCACCGCGCCGTACAAAGTTCCCCGCCCGCCAAGCGCCACCCAGACAACGATCTCGATCGACTTCAAAGGAGAAAATTCACTCGGGTTAATGATGCCTACCTGCGTGACGTAGAGCGCGCCGGCAACCCCCGCGAGCATCGATGACAGGGTGAAAACGAAGACCTTATAAATATCGGTGCGGTAGCCGATAAACCGCACCCGGGCCTCGGAATCTCGGATCGCCATCAACACCCGGCCAAGCTTGCTGGCGACGATTGTGCGGCACATCACGAACCCGCCGACCAACGCCAAGCAGGACAGCACGAACAGCACCGCCCGCGTATTGTCGGAGCGCAGACTGTAGCCCAGGACATCCTTGAAATCCGTCAACCCGTTATTTCCGCCGAACCCCATATCATTGCGAAACAACGCCAGCATCAGCGCATAGGTCATGGCCTGACTGATGATCGCGAAATAGACTCCGCTGACCCGAGAGCGAAAGGCGAACCAGCCGAACACGAAGCCCAGCAAGCCCGGCGCCAAAACCACCATCACCATGGCGAACCAGAACATGTCGAAGCCGTGCCAGAACCACGGCAATTCCTGCCAATTCAGAAACACCATGAAATCGGGCAAAACCGGATGACCATAAACGCCGCGCGGCCCGATCGTCCGCATCAGATACATGCCCATGGCATAGCCGCCAATGGCGAAGAATGCGCCATGGCCAAGACTAAGAATTCCACAAAATCCCCAAATCAGGTCTACCGATAGCGCCAGTAGTGCGAAACAAAGATACTTGCCGAACAGGCCGACGGCAAAGCTCGGAAGATGGAACCAAGAATCCGGCGACGCCAGAAGGTTCAGAGCCGGCACCAGGATCATCAAGGCGATAATGGCGCCCAGGAAAATCCGCGAGCCCGTGTCGTTGGCGAGAAGCCTGAAGAACAGACTTGTTCTTGGAACGTTGGAGGCTACCGACATGGATCAGTTCTCCGCCGCCCGGCCCTTGATCGCGAACATGCCGCTGGGCCGCTTTTGAATGAACAGGATGATGAAGATCAAGATGAAGATCTTGCCGAGCACCGCGCCGGCCCAGGGCTCCAGAAGCTTGTTGGCGACGCCCAGGGTCATCGCCCCCAGCACCGTGCCCCAGATATTGCCGACCCCGCCGAACACCACGACCATGAAGCTGTCGACGATATATTGTTGGCCGAGATTGGGACCGACATTGGTCAACTGACTAAGCGCCACCCCGGCGATACCGGCAATTCCGGAGCCAAACCCGAAGGTCAACGCATCGATCCAGTTGGTACGGATACCCATGACCGACGCCATTTGTCGGTTCTGCGTCACCGCCCGCATCTGCAGGCCAAACGCAGTATAGCGCAGCAGTGCCGCGATCCCCGCCAGTAGCACGATCGTGAAGATCACGATGGTCAACCGGTTATAAGTGAATGAAAGTGCCGCATTGACCTCCAGCGCACCACTCATCCAATCTGGGGTGATCACCGAGCGATTAAGCGGTGAGAAGATCACTCGCACCGCCTGCTGCAGAATTAGGCTGATACCGAACGTCGCCAGCAGAGTTTCCAAGGGCCGACCATAAAGCAAACGGATCACCCCACGCTCAATAGCCATCCCTACCGCACCGGAAACCAGAAAGGCCGCGGGGATCGCAATCGCCAGCGACACTTCTATGGCATTCGGCAACCACTGCTGGATCACATAGGTCGTGTAGGCGCCGAGCATGATCATCTCACCATGCGCCATGTTGATCACGCCCATGACCCCGAAGGTGATCGCCAGGCCGACCGCTGCCAGCAATAGAACTGACCCCAAGCTAATCCCGAAGAACAGGGTCTCCGCGGCGCCATAAAAACGACCGCTGGATTCCGTCGAGGCCAGCGTGGCGGCCGCCAGCGCCCGGACAACCGGGTCGGCCTCGTTGGCCTTCTGCGACAAGGTGCCGAGGATGAACATTACGTCCTGATCGAGAACCCCGTCCAATGCCGTGATCGCTGCCAGCCGGTCGGCTTGGTTGCCGGCTTTGGTCTGGATCGCGTGGCGGGCGATCCGCATGGTCGATTCGACACTAGGCTCGGTCTCCGCGGCGATCGCTTTATCAAGCGCCGGGAGCATGGAAATATTGCCCTGTTTAGTGAGGCTTCGGGCGGATTTAGTGCGGGTTTCGGCGTCCCTGGCGTTCAAAGCGAGACTGCCTATGGCGAGCTGTAACCGCCCGCGAAGTCTGTTGTTGACGGAAACTTTCTTCAGCTTGGCTTTCTTCACCTGTCCCAACTCGGCGCCGCTCAGCGCGTCGCTGATCTTGTATTCGCCGCCGATCTTTTCCGCGATGACCACGCGCTTCGAGGCTTTTTCACGGAACAGCATGCCTTCAAGCATCGCTCTGAGGGCCGGCAGGGCATCGGGCTCGCCCAGGGCCTCCAACGCGTCAACGGCTTTCGACTTGGCGGCGAAAGACCGGGCATCCAGCGCCGTCACCGCGCCTTCAAGGGCTGAAGCCTGCGCTTGCGGGACCCAGACGGACAGGGCAACCGCGAACAACACAACGAGCATGGAGAGGCGAAAGCGTAACCGCATGGACCGACTGCCTGACCTGTTTAGAAATGGACCCCGACGGTCATCGCCGGGGTCTGTCTTTTCAGCTGGTCTCTAGATCAGTAGTTTTGACCCGAGCACTTGCCGCTATCGATGTTAAAGTTTCCGCAGTTGATCGGCGCCGTCCAATCGGCAACCAGACGGGCACTCTCGGGAAGGAAGTCGGTCCAGGCGTCGCCAATCACCCCGCCCGTGGTCTGCCAAACCGTCTCGAACTGACCGTCAGCCTGAATCTCGCCAATCAGTACCGGCTTGGTCAGGTGATGGTTGGTGTTCATGACGGCGGTGCCACCGGTGAGGTTGGGATAGGTGACGCCGTATATGGCGCTGCGCACGCTATCGACATCCGTGGTACCAGCCTTCTCGACTGCCTTCACCCACATGTTGAAGCCAATGTAATGAGCTTCCATCGGGTCATTGGTCACGCGCTTATCGTCTTTGATAAAAGCGTGCCATTTCTTGATGAACGCGGCATTGACCTCGGCTTCGGCGCTCATGAAGTAATTCCAGGCCGCGAGGTGACCGACCAGTGCCGTGGTGTCCATGCCGGACAACTCTTCCTCTCCAACCGAGAACGCGATAACCGGGATATCCTGCGCCTTCAAGCCCTGGTTACCGAGTTCCTTGTAGAAAGGCACATTGGCATCGCCATTGATCGTCGAGACCACAGCCGTTTTCTTGCCGGCCGCACCAAAAGCCTTGATGTCGGAGACGATCGTCTGCCAATCGGAATGACCGAACGGCGTGTAGTTGATCATGATGTCCGTCGCCGCCACGCCCTTGGTCTTGAGATAGCTTTCGAGGATCTTGTTGGTGGTGCGGGGATAGACATAGTCGGTGCCAGCAAGCACCCAGCGCTTGACGCCCTCCTCCATAAGATAGTCGACGGCCGGGATCGCCTGTTGGTTCGGCGCAGCGCCAGTGTAGAACACGTTCTTCGAGCTTTCCTCGCCCTCATACTGGACCGGATAGAACAACAGACCGTTCAACTCCTCGAAAACCGGAAGCACCGATTTGCGCGAGACCGAGGTCCAGTTACCGAACACCACGTCGACCTTGTGAACCTCCAGCAACTCGCGAGCCTTTTCGGCGAATAGCGGCCAGTCAGAAGCCGGGTCGACCACCACGGCCTCAAGCTTTTTCCCCAGCAGCCCGCCTTTCTTATTCTGTTCCTCAACCAACATCAGGACGGTGTCCTTCAATGTGGTCTCACTGATCGCCATGGTCCCGGACAGCGAATGCAAAACACCAACCTTGATGGTTTCCGCCGCCATGCTAGCCGTGGTCAAGCCAAGCGTGATGACCGCTGTCGTGGCCAGTCCCAAAATAGTACTCGATCGCATTGCGAAACTCCCTCCGCATGAATTGTATATCCCAGTAATTCAAGATCCATGCCATCCGCAAAATGCTAGAGTTTTCGCCGAAAAATTATATTCGCGACTCAATTAAATATTAAAATTGCACATTTTTTAACCACTAGCACAGAGGCAGCCTAAATTATAGGCGTTGGTGAAAATTAAAGGCGTCATTGCGCTATCGTTTGGCCAATCGGCCAACCACCACGGCCTCGCACGGCGCCTACTCAGACCAAATCACTGCGATCGCGAAGAGCCTCACGCTGAAAGCCGGCGATCTGTTTGTATCGCTCGGATAACGTCTGCAACTCCGCCTGGCTGATCACTTCATCGATATTGGAAAATGGCCTGTCTCCGGTCCGCTCATAGACCTCGCGCAGGATCGCGTCGGGCGGGATCCGTCGGTTGGCCTGGACCACGGCGCTGGTCGCTTCGCGACGGTCATTCTCATAAGCCGATAACGCAGCGACCGGATTCCCCTGCCGCGCCAGATGCCCAGCCAGGGTTCGCGCATCCAGGATCGCTTGGCCTGCGCCGTTGGAGCCGCGAGGATACATTGGATGCGCAGCGTCTCCGAGCAATGTCATGCGCTCGAAACTCCACCGCTCCAGAGGGTCCTTATCGACCATCGGGTATTCCAGAATGAAATCCGCCGCCTTGACAAAAGCCGGTATGTCCAGCCAATCAAAATGCATATCCTGACAGGCCCAGAGAAAATCATTCAACTCGCCCGGCCGGCTCCAATCCCCACTCGGATCACGCGGCGGGGTATTGAACTCACAAAGCCAATTGACCAGTTGGCGTCCCTCGGCGTCGATTGCATCGCGCACCGGGTAGACAATAACCTTGCCGGTCGCCAGCCAGCCCGCGTAGGCCATGCTGGCGCCGCTCAGAAAAGGCGGCCATCGGGTCATACCCCGCCACATCGTGATACCGGAGTAGATCAGCGGGTCATCCCCGGGGTGTAACTGAGCCCGCAGCACCGAGCGGATGCCGTCACAGCCGACCAGGACATCCCCTTGGACCGACGGTAAGACTTTGCCGCTCCGCGGGTCCTGAAACCGGGCCACGACGCCGGAGCCGTCTTGATCCGCGCCGATGAACCGATATCCGGTCACCAACGCGTCCGGCCCCAGACGTTCGACTACCGCCTCGACCAAGGCTGCCTGCAGGTCACCACGATGGATCGAGTATTGCGGCCAGTCATATTGCGCGAAACGACCCCGCGGCTCGGTGAAGATGTGCTGGCCAAACCGGTTGTAAAAACAAACTTCTTTGGTTTCGATACCACGCGCCGCGATCGCCGACTCTAGACCCAGGTCTCCTAACTCCCGCATTGCATGCGGCAATAGATTGATCCCGACGCCAAGCGGCTTTATGGACGGAGCGGCTTCGAACACACGACAAGCGACGCCAGCTTGGTGCAGGCTCAACGCCAGCGTCAGCCCACCGATGCCGGCGCCGACGATCACCACTTCCATCACACGCTCTCACAAATGAGTAAAACATCCCGAATGTCACCGAGATTCCAATACGACATTGCACTCGGCCGCCAAATCGAACCAGACGCTGGCCTCATCCCAAGCTCGCGTCGCACCCCGCACATCATCTCAATAGAAAGCCGAGTGTATGTGAAGACCCCGGTTAGATAAACAGAGATGCATGGCTTATCCGCCATTTCCCAAAATCACCCTAAAATAGGAATCGATCCCCCTATCCCACTGCCATTGCCTTGGGTAACCCAAGGACACTTCCTCAAAATGGCATTCGTCCACGACATCCGTGCGGCGGGTATGCAGATGCCCAGTCACCACGGCCACGGCCTGAAATCGACGGTGCCAATCATCAGTCAAAACCGTGCCGCACCAGGGAGTGAACCGCGGGATCCGGGGTATCCGGATCAGGTCGGCGCGCATCGGCCAATGATTGACCAATATAGTTCGGCAATCCTTCGGCAGCGTCGCGAGCCGGCGTTCGGCCTCCTGACACCGGGCCCAGCACCAAGCTTCGCGACTTGGGAATGGGTCTGGGTGTAACCAGACCTCATCGCTGCACACGGCGCCCTGTTCGCGAGCCCAGCGGCGGACCTCGGCGCGTTCGATCTCCGCCGGACGAAAGCTGTAGTCGTAGAGGAGAAACAACGGGACGATCAGGATACGGCTCCCGTCAGGCCCAGCCCGAGGCCATTCCAGGAATGGGTCTTCGGGAGTAACCGCCCCATACGCCCGGGCCAGCTCGACCAGAGCCTGATAGCGAGCATCGCCCCGCAATGGGGTCTCGCCACCACGTGGAACCGTCCAAAGATCATGATTGCCGGGCACCCAAATCAGTTTGGCAAAGCGACGGCCAAGCTCCTGGAAGGCCAATTCCTGATGATCCAACCGTTCCCCGACATCTCCGGCGATAATCAGCCAATCGTCGCCATGATCGGGTATATCAAGCAGCGCTGCGCGATTCACTGGATGCGAGAGGTGAAGATCACTGATCGCGAGCAGCTGCATCGCCTTCAGGCCGGCATGCCCAAGTCCAACCGCAAGGATCGCTTCGCCAGATCCGTGGTCTGCACCGTCTGGCGCGGTTGGGTACGTAACAACGCGGTGAAAGCCCACGCCGCAAGCGGATTATATTTTCCGGCCTCGCATTCCTCGATCAAGCCGCTAAACCATTCCTGCAAGGTCTCGGAGTAATTCCCCATCGTTTTACGCTGGCGCTTCAACAGCCCGTTGACCAGTGGCACGAGCGGCGCCTTTCTGCGCCGCAGGGCCCGCTCGCGCGGAAGCTCCGGGCGATTATGGATACGGCCCAGGAGATAGTGAATGACGCCCCCAAGGAAATGTTCCACCCGCGGCACCATATCTTCTTCAGCAGCGCCAGCCGCTTGCAGCAAAGCGCGCGCGATATCCCGCACGAACGTATGGCGGTCGACCGCATTAGGTTTTGGAATTGCCTGATCGTCTGAAATTCGCCCAGCCATCCTATTCCCCTCGTGGAAAGATCTCCCGAGCGCAATGTGGGAGCTCCGTTATGTGACACAGCCAACCTCATGTCCATGACCTAGTAGGTTTTCTAAAACTGACGCCTCAGCCCTTGCAAGGGTCCGGCCTCAGGCGTAGGTTCTCGCCGGTTTATCGCCAATGCAGATCGGGGCCAATCATGAGCATCCTTGCCGCGCGGCTCGACCGCGTCAGAACCTCGCCCACCATAGCGATGAGCGCCAAGGCACGCGAACTTCAAGCGACCGGGCGAGATATCATCGATCTAAGCGCAGGCGAGCCTGATTTCCCAACCCCGGCCCACGTCATCACCGCCGCCGAGGAGGCTATGGCCCGCGGCGAAACGAAGTATACCGATCCGGACGGGAGTCCGGCACTGAAACAGGCGGTGTGCGACAAATTCAAGCGCGACAACAATCTCGACTATGTCCCGGCGCAGATCACCATCGGCACTGGCGGCAAGCAGGTCTTATACAACGCGCTCATGGCAACCTTGAACCCCGGTGACGAAGTTATCATTCCGGCGCCGTACTGGGTGTCCTATCCGGACATGGTGCTGCTCGCCGAAGGCACACCGGTCATTGTCGAGTGCACGCAGGAGAACCGCTTCATTCTGCAGCCCGATGATCTAGAAAAGGCAATCACGCCGAAGACCAAATGGATCATTCTAAACTGCCCGTCGAACCCCACGGGGGCGGCCTATGGCTGGGACGAATTGAAGAAAATTACCGATGTTCTCATGCGCCATCCGCATGTCTGGGTGATGACTGACGATATGTATGAGCATCTGGTCTATGACGATTTCAAGTTCTGTACACCCGCCGAGGTGGAGCCCGGCCTGTATGACCGCACATTGACGGTCAATGGCATGTCCAAGGCATTTTGCATGACCGGTTGGCGGATCGGTTTTGCCGGCGGCCCGAAAGAGTTAATAGGGGCAATCCGGAAAATCCAATCGCAATCGACCTCCAACCCCTCTTCGATCAGTCAGGCGGCCTCGGTCGCGGCCTTGTACGGCCCGATGGAGTTCCTGGCCAAGAACAACGAGGTCTTCCAGGAGCGCCGCGATCTGGTCTGCTCGATGCTGAACCAAGCCAAAGGGCTGAATTGCCCGACCCCGGAAGGCGCGTTCTACGTGTATCCGTCCTGCGCCGGATTGATCGGCAAGACCACGCCCGAAGGCAAGGTGCTGGAGAATGACGAAGACGTGGCGGTCTATTTTCTGGACACCGAAGGGGTTGCCGCGGTGCATGGCGCGGCCTTTGGTCTGAGCCCGCATTTCCGAATTTCCTACGCGACGGCAACGGAAGTCCTTGAAGACGCCTGCCAGCGCATCCAGCGGGCCTGCGCCGCGCTGAAATAGAACCACCTGTCGCATTGGCCCTTGCGCCACCGGGAGAGCCCATCCCTGTCGGCAATACTCACGGGTCACACGGCATCCGCCGGGGTCAGAGCCGTCGTGTAAAAACGGTCGGGCTCGTGTGAAGAGCTCGCCACCAGACAGAGGGGGGCCAGCAAGATGGCCAGTGCCAACGAAGGAACCACCCGGTGCGCGGTCCTGGTTGGGCCCGTACCAGAGGGGCAAGACATCGCTCTTCGAATCCCTTCTGCATGCGACCAGAACGATTGAGCCCAAGGGTAGCACGACCGCCGGCGGCTCCTGCGATAAAGCCCGAAAATGCCAGGCCAGCACCAAACTTTCCATCGGGTATGGCGCTTATTCGGACGACCCTTGGGTCGGTTGAGTTCGTGCAGGGAACACTGAATGCCTATCTTGCTACTGATATCGCCATCGTGGTTGTCGACCCCGAAGTCCAGAAAATTGCGGATCAGGTGGTCGAACAACGGAACAATCCGGCCTCGCCCTGACCCTGCCGCGGCAAATCATGCAATAGGTTGCGCGATCGCCGGGTGGGTCAATAGCTCCGCCGAGGTGCCGTATTTCGCGGTAACCTGCGGCTATCTCCACGCGACATCAGTGCGGTCGGTGAGCCGCCCGTGATAGAATCAACCGTCAAGTACCGAATGGATTACCCCGGATCTTGATTGGACGTTGACGGAGAGGGCAAGACCGAATCCAAATACAAGCGGCAACACCAATGCGACCGCATCACCACACGTCAAAACAGGGACTCGTATCGTGAAGAATAAACCAGCCGACAATGTCTTCAATGGCGCCGAGGCCTTGGTTCGGATGCTAGAAGCGCATGGCGTTCGTCATATTTTCGGCCTTTGCGGCGACACGACGCTGCCGTTCTATGACGCGCTCTATCAACTTGACCACGGTATCGAGCATATTCTGACCCGCGATGAGCGGTCGGCGGCCTATATGGCCGACGGCTATGCCCGGGTCACCAAAAAAGTCGGTGTTTGCGAGGGGCCATCGGGCGGCGGCGCGACTTATATCCTGCCGGGCTTGGTCGAGGCGGGTGAGTCCTCGGTGCCGATTCTGGCGATCACCTCGGATGTCTCGGTGGGATCGCGCGGACATTACCCGCTGACCGAGTTGGATCAAGAAGGGTTGATGCGGCCACTAACCAAATGGAACGCGGTGATCCCGCGCGCCGACATGCTGCCGGATATGGTTCGAACCGCGTTCCGGTCAATGACTACCGGCCGCCCCGGGGCGGCGCATCTTGGCCTGCCGATCGACGTGCAGCGCGACCCGGTCGATCCAGATCAAATCTGGGCCGACCCCCGCCATCAAACCTACCCAGCCTATCCGAGCGGACCGGACCCGATAGAGGTCGAGGCGGCCTTGGAGGCAATTCTTTCCGCCAAGTTCCCAGTGATCATCTGCGGTGGCGGCATCGTCCTGGCCGGCGGCGAAACGGCCTTCCGAAGGCTTGTCGACAGCCTTGATATCGCCGTTGCCACCACGGTCTCGGGCCAGGGCAGCTTGACGGAAACCCATCCCAATTGTGTCGGCGTTGTCGGATCGAACGGCGGCGTGGATGCGACCCGTGACTTGGTATTGCAGGCCGATCTCGTGGTGTTTATCGGTTGCCGCGCCGGATCGGTCACCACCGAGCGCTGGCGGGTCCCGACCAAACAAACCCGCATCGTCCATATCGATTCCGACCCGCAGGTGATCTCCGCGTCCTATCGCACCGAGGTCGGCGTGGTGTCGGACGCTTGCCTGGCCCTGGAAGCGATCAACCGTCAACTGGCGCTGCGGGCTGATAAGCCCGCCGGCTTTGGCGGCGCGGCAGCGGTCGCGATAGCCAAGCGTATCAAATGGGCGGCGTTCCAACCGCTGGCCGATAGCCTGGAGCAACCGATCAAGCCGGAACGCACCATGGCGGCGCTCCGCTCGGTGCTTGACGATGACGCCATCATCGTCGCCGACCCCGGAACCCCCTGCCCTTATGTCTCGGCCTTCTACGAGGTGCGCACGACCGGTCGGACCCTGTTCTCCAACCGCGCGCATGGAGCCTTGGGCTATTCACTGTCCGCTGCCATCGGCGCGGCAATCGGACGCCCCAACAAAAAAGTTGTCTCGTTAATGGGCGATGGCAGCTTCGGCTTTACCTGCGGTGAGTTGGAAACCGCCGTACGCCTCAATCTGCCGATAACCTTCATCGTGTTTTCCAACGCTGTGTTCGGATGGATCAAGGCGGGCCAACGCGCCAACTTTGGCGAGCGTTATTTCTCGGTCGATTTCAACCGCTCCGACCACGCCGCCATCGCCAGCGCCTTTGGGGTTAAATCCTGGAAGGTTGAGGACCCGGCACAGCTCACATCAATTTTAAAAAAAGCGGTCGCGCATGACGGTCCAACCCTTGTCGACATCATCAGCCAACCCTTGAACGAGGCGGCCGCGCCGGTGAGCGAGTGGATCGCATGACCCGAACAACCAGGATAGCCCTCGGTGGGTTCGGCAATGTTGGCCAGCAACTGGCTCGCGCTATCCTGTCGGAACCGGATTGCGGCATCGAGATCGCCGCGATCTCGGCCTGCGGCCTAGATGCCGCCCGGAAACGAGCAGCAAACATCGGCCTGAACGTCCCCGCCGTCCCGGCTGGCGAGATGCCTGATCATGCCAAGGTGATCGTCGAATGCGCGACGTATGAAGGGTTTCGCGATATTCTCGAGCCCTCGATCAGGGCTGGCTGTCATGTGATCGCGGTCAGCGTCGGCGCCCTGGCGGTGAATCTCGATCTGCTTGATCTGGCCAAGGAAAACGGCGCTATCCTGCAAATCGGCAGCGGTGCCATGCCCGGCCTCGACATTCTGCGCTCGGCCCGGGAAGGCGCAATCAAATCGGTCAAACTGGAATCCCATATTCGCCCCGGCTCCTTCGCCCACGAGTCTTATGTCATCGAACGGGGTATCGATCTGAATTTAGCCGAAACCGAACCGGTGCGGGTTTTCTCCGGCAGTGCGCGCGAGGCAGCCGGCCACTTTCCCCGGCATTTCAACGTCGCCGTCGGGCTCAGCCTGGCCGGCATTGGCTTGGACCGGACGGAGATTGAGATCTTCGCCAATGGCACCTTGCCCGGTGCGCGTCATACGGTCCGGGTGGTATCCGATGTCGTTGATCTTGAAATGACGTCGCAGAATTTTCCTTCCCCAGAAAACCAACGCACCAGCCGTATCGTCGCCCCCAGCATCCTGGCGGCGCTCCGCGAATTGAACACCTCGCTGCGTGTAGGGAGCTAGCGCCATGCGTCTCTCTGACCAGGACAAAGCGCTATTGGACGGCGTCAAAGGCGACGTTGATCGCCAGGCAATGGAAGCACTGGTCCAACTCGGCGAGGCCTTCGACGCCGAGGACATGGTTGATATCGGTTATGCCCATGTCCATGCTGGCATGGCGATGTATCTGGGCGATGTTGAGTTGATGGAGGAGTTGGCTGAACGCGGCGCCCGCATGGCGGTGCCCGCCTCGACCAATATCGCCAATGCTGACATGGAGAACTGGCAAGCGACACGGGCGCCGGAAAGCCTGGTGCGTCTGCAAAAACGGGCTGAGACTGCGCACAATACTATGGGGACCGGCGGATGCTTCACCTGCACGCCCTATTGGGCCGGCCATTGGCCGACCTGGAACACCCATATGGCGTCAATCGAATCTGGCGTTACCGTATTCTGCAATTCGGTTTTGGGCGCCCGATCGAACCGTGATGGTTTTTTCGCTGTTTACGCTGGCATGACCGGTCGCTATCCAAGGTTCGGGTTGCATTTGGACGAGAACCGCAAGCCAACACATCGAGTGGTAGTCGAGGCCGCGCCCAGCGGCACGGCTGATTTCACCGTCCTCGGCTATGCCATCGGTAGCCAAACGACCAATGCGATACCGCTGATCACTGGGCTTGAGCGACGGCCCAATCTAGATGAGCTCGATGCGCTTGGGGTGGGCATGGCAACATCCGGCGGCGTCGCCATGTTCATCTTGCCCGGTGTCACGCCGCCCTATGGCGATGGCGACGCCGGTTTGGGTGCCGATCTACCCTCGCTGCCAATCCAGGAGCGTGACCTGCGGGCGGTCTATGAGGACTTTTGCTCCGGCGAGCACAGCAGATTCGATATCGTCCATCTCGGGTGTCCGCACGCCTCGTTCGAGGAAATGAAGCACTATGCACAATTACTCGACGGCAAAATGGTGAAGCCAGGCGTCGAGTTGTGGATCACCACGAACCGGACCGTGCGCCAAATGGCCCGAGATTCAGGGCTTCTGAGGCCGATTGAGGCGTCCGGCGCCAAGGTGATTTCCGATACCTGCCCAATCTCCTGCCATTTCGCCCGGACCGCCTCGCCGGATCCGGCGTTGGGCGTCGAGCCGCCGACACTGCGGGCGATCGTTGTCGATTCGGCGAAACAGGCGCGTTACATCCGCGACATGATCCACTGCCCGACCCTGCTCACAACGACCGAAAAAGCGGTCGAGACGGCGGTGTCCGGCACCTTCGTACCGCGCTGGTAAGGGACCCGGTATGTCGGATAAAACAACATTCGAAGGCCGCGGAATCGTGAAGGGAAATGTCACCGGTCCGGCCCTGGTCTCGCGCACACCGTTTTCGTTTCTCGGCGACGTCGATATCCGTACCGGCGACGTGATCGGCGAGTTGAGTGATCTCCGGGGGCGCAATATCGCCGGGCGTGTCTTGGTGGTTCCAGCGACCCGGGGATCGGCTGGCGCTTGGCGGTTTCTTTATCAGTTAAAGCAACACGGCACCCATCCCGTGGCCGTCATCACCGGCGAATTGCCGGACCCGTCGGTGGTGCAGGGCGCGATCCTGTCCGGCGTGCCGATCATCTCTGGCCTGGCCGACCGGATTGGCAACGCCGTCACCGACGCGACGCTTCTATGCGTCGATGGCGATAGTGGCGTGGTCACGGTTATCGAGGCGCAATGATTGCTCGCGCCCCTCAAAACCGCTTCGACTTCTGATGGCGCCAGGGGCGTCGTGGTAAAAATCTAACCCTTGGCGCCCGCGACAAAACCAGATGGTGCGTTAAAGTGCACTTCTAGTATCGCTGCCCCTTTACAATTTCCGCGCCCTCATAGAGCACGCGGCGCTTGATGACAGAATCCTGCCGGCAAAGCTCGAAATCCTCGTCGGTCAACCACCCGCTGGGCGCGCCAGAAATCTTGAAATTGCCATGCATGTCCTCGCCGCTGACCAAGCCCACGAGCGAGCGGTCGCCGCTGCGCTGCTTCATCGATGGCCTGATATAGCGGATCGCCACACCAATCCGTCGATCATCGGTCCCGTTCGGGCCAGAG
>Ga0114999_10006268_pt1 | contig 13758 bp, 10 predicted proteins | sample ArcticOcean_MG_C_3_FD_89820 | JGI IMG/M metagenome (GOLD analysis project Ga0114999, IMG submission 89820) | Marine microbial communities from western Arctic Ocean - ArcticOcean_MG_CB8_126 | ecosystem: Environmental > Aquatic > Marine > Oceanic | place: Arctic Ocean: Canada Basin | collected...
GGAGTTGAGGCGGTCTCTGGAGATGGCTCGGTGCAGCTGGCCAACAAAAGGGCGAGGATTGCCCGCGCCACAGAGGATCCGCAAAACGGGGCTGTCACGATCTTCAGCATGTTGGCTTGATCTTTGTGCCTTATCATCAGCGACTTTGACCCGATGATCGACGCCGCGATTATCTTTGCTCAACAAGCAGGTCACGCCAGAGATGTTCCAGCGGAAAGTTTGTCGTCAACTAAGATAGGGCTTTAGAGACGGTGATTCATTCATGACAGCTCTCCGAAAGCTTGGCTCCAAGGGTTATCGGCTGGCGCGGTCTTATTCACGGCCGTCGCACTTGGTCGCGATCGCGCGCCAGGCATGCGGGCGCCGTGGTCGCTTGCGTTCCGATGGCGATCATCTAGCGGCCACGATCGCATGGCTCTGCCGATCTCAAGACGTAGTTGGCGGTAGTGGTTCGTCTTCCGGGTATTTTTTCGAAACGGGCTGGGGGCCTCCCTATCCCGAGACCACCGGTTACATAATCCCCACTTTCTTGCGCTACGGAGATCTGTGCGGGGATGATGCCTACGTCGATCGTGCCGTTTCGCTAGGAGACTGGGAGATCGACATCCAGCTGGCATCCGGAGCCGTGCGCGGCGGCCAGGGCATCAATGACTACCCGATCGTCTTCAACACTGGACAGGTGATCTTGGGATGGTGCTCCCTTTACCGTGTTACTCAGGAGAAGCGCTTCCTTGATGCCGCCACCGATGCCGCCAACTGGCTACTCGCCGTTCAGGATGCCGACGGCAAGTGGCGCAAACACACCTTCATGGACATGCCCCATGCCTACCACACCCGTGTTGCCTGGTCGCTGCTCGAGACACACCGGTTGACTGCTGATGAACGCTTCCGCGGTGCGGCAGAGAGAAACATTGCCTGGACTTTGTCCTGCGCTCGAAGCAACGGCTGGATCGAACGAATGGGTTTCACACTGGAAGAGCCTCCCCTGACCCATACCATCGCCTACACCTTGAGGGGGCTGCTGGAATCGTCAGCGTTGCTGGCGAACAACACTGGGGCAGACGCTGAAAGCCTGGTGATGCGGGCCGCCGACAAAACACTGCGCCACTATGAGCTGAACAAGCGTACGCCCGAGGCGGTACCGGGGTACCTGGCTGCGTCTTTCAAGCAAGACTGGCAGCCGGCGCACACTTCTTCATGCCTGGTTGGAAACGCGCAAATCGCCATCCTCTGGCTCAAGATTTACGAGCGAACGAAGGATGCACGATTTCTCAACGGAGCGTTGAAGATGCTGGATCATGTTAAATGGACCCAGGATTTGAGCAGTCACAATCCGGGGATTCGCGGCGGTATCGCCGGTTCATATCCGATCTGGGGGCCCTACTTGCGCTTGGCATACCCCAACTGGGCAGCAAAATTTTTCGCCGACGCCCTGATGATGCAGGAGTCGCTCATGAAAACGCTTGAAACCGGCACATCAGGGGATCGAGCGTGATTATCGGCATCACTTCGGACTCGCGGATCAACGAGTACGCTGCCAGTCTGGTCACATTACTCGCCAGCCACGGCCATGCTCCCATCTTCATTATCCGCAGCCGTGGACGATCGCCGTCGGGGTGGCGACCGCGGCTGAGAAGGGCTTTGGCAGACTCGGCAGCAGGCGCTCGTTTGCGGCGTTACCGAAGTACTTCTCAGGAGGCCACTCGTTATCTGCGAGCCCATGTGGAGGCTGCGCGAGGGCAGGGACAGCCGTCTACTGCTTTGGATTGGCCGTTGACACGTGTGTGCGAGGCTCATCAGATGAAGTTTTTCAACACAGGCAGCATGAATGACTCGCCGGCCATCGATTTCGTCCGCGACCAGGGAACCGATCTTCTGATTAACGCCGGTGGTGGAATCTTCAAGCATGAGCTGGTGCAGGCGCCGCGAATGGGAATTCTGAACGCTCACATGGGATCGTTGCCTGCCTTTCGCGGGATAAACGTGTTGGAGTGGAGCCTCTTTAACGATCAACCAGCCGGTGTGACCGTGCATTTTATCGATCGCGGCATAGATACAGGGGACGTGCTGTTGTTCGGGGAGATCCGTGTCGAAACGACGGACACCATCTCAACACTTCGCGCCAAAGCGCTGGTGACCGGCGTTGAGTTGATCGTCAAAGCAGTTGGGGAATTGGCCAGCTCAGGCTTGCCGCGTACCGAGCAACGCGGCGACGCCGGCAGACAGTATTTCGCCATGCATCCGCGGCTGAAGCAGATTGTTGAGGATCGGTTGCACACTACCCAAGGAGGACAGGATGGACCCACTTGAACGCAGGACGCTGGGCAGCAGCGGTCTCGAAGTAACGCGCCTTGGTCTGGGCTGTGCAGCCCTTGGCGGTCTGTACGGTGACATACCCGAGGAACAGGCGGACGCGGTCGTGCATAAGGCACTGGATCTTGGCCTCAACCTCTTCGACACAGCGCCATTATATGGCTCTGGCAAAAGCGAAACCCGCCTCGGTCGTGGACTCAAAAAGGCGCCACGGGACAGTTATGTGCTGGCTTCCAAAGTCGGACGTGTGCTCGAGCCTGCAGAGCATGAGGCAGAGAGCATCTTCGCTGATCTACCACCATTGAAGGCTGTTTTCGATTTCACTCACGACGGCATCATGCGCTCGGTGGAGGAAAGTCTGCAACGCCTGCAACTGGACCGCATCGACATCCTGCATATTCATGACCCCGATAGTCACTACGAGGAAGCCATCCGCTCGGCCTATCCGGCGCTGGATAAGCTGCGCGCCGAAGGCACCATCAAGGCGGTAAGCGCCGGCATGAACCAATGGCAGATGCTGGCACGATTCGCCCGTGAAGGGGACTTCGACTGCTTTCTGCTCGCGGGACGCTACAGTCTGCTGGAACAGGAATCGCTCGATGAGCTCCTGCCCCTGTGTCTTGAGAAAAACATTGGCATCATGGCCGGCGGTACCTATAACAGCGGCATCCTGGCCAAGAGCTCGGGTGAAGGCGCCAAGTACAACTACGGCGATCCGCCAGCCGAAATCGTCGACAAGGCCCGAAGGATTGACGCCGTTACCAAGCGTCACGGCGTCGACATCAAAGCGGCGGCCTCGCAGTTCGCGCTGGCGCACCCGGCCGTAACCTGCATCATTCCCGGCACCCGCAGACCGGAACGGGTGCAGGAAAACTTCGATCTGTTAAAGGTGGAGATTCCAGCTCAATTGTGGGAGGAGCTTCGGGAGGAGAAGCTTATTCGGGCGGACGCTCCGGTTCCTGAGTGAGAGCGCCGAAAGCCAGTACGTAAGTATCGGGCCCCGGGGCATGCCACAACCCTCTGAAGCGTTCGTTGTTCTCCCGGATCGCCGGTATGAGGAACCTGGGGGTCGACGAAAACCCGATCTGGTCAACGACGACGTACCCCACTTCCCGCTTCTGCATGATGTCGATGACTTCGGACGGCGGTTTAAAAGGGTAGACGATCGTCGGCAGACCGGAGACGACATGCATCCAGAAGGGCTTGCGACAGGCCACGATCTGTCCCGGCTCACCGTGACTGCGCAGCCACTGTCCCGCCTTGAAGTAGTTGTGCCATCGCGGTTCGTATTCCGCTTTTCCTCTCTCCCGCAATTGCGCCATGCCGGAAGCGTTAGCCCCGAGGGCCAGCAGCAGCATGAGAGCCGCCGCCACGCGTCCAGTGGTGCGCGGCGCCCACGCCAACAGACTGCGACCGGTGTAGAGGACGAACAAGACGAAAAGCGGAATCAGCGGTAGCAGAAAACGTTCGTCGACCCAGGGCCAGGCGAAAACCAGAGCCAGAGAGAGCACGGTATAAACGACGGGCAGCAGGAGCTGCCGCCGTCTTACGCAGTCAACGACGGCGTAGATCCCCGCGGCCAACAGAACGAGTGCTACCAGTCTAGTTAACGCTGGGTCGTCTTCCAGGCCTCGGACAAATGCCGCCGGCAACCTCTGGGACAGATTGGAAACCAGATGGGACCCGAGTCGGGTAATGAATCCCGTTACGTCCATGTAGCCGAGCTCAGGTTGATAGGGGTTTAGCTGAAACATCTGCTTTACGTAGAAGCCACCACCGCTCACGGAGCGGTTGCGCAGGATCCAGGGCAGCGCAACGGCCAGCGCCGCGACGGCGGTGATCGCGGCCTGGCGCCAATGCTTGTGCACTACCAGTAGCAACACCAGGGCCCAAACGAGGACCAGACCGAAGCTGCGCAAGTGATAAGCCCACATGATGACGGCAAATCCCACTACCGACCAGGCGCTGATGCTGGGAATACCTGATTCGGGCCATGATCGTGCGATGGCCAGCAGCCCCAGGATCGAAAACAGCAGGTACGGGATCTCCGACATAACCTGGTGGCTGTAGTCGAGCAGCAGAGGGTTGGTCGCACAGAGCACGGCGCCGATGAGGGCAGGTAGGGTGCCGAGGAGCTCACGCAGCCACAGGTAGACGACCGCCATGCTCGCGGCGAACAGGCAAACGATCAGCCATTTCATCGCGATCCAGTCGGAAACCGGTTCAGCTCCATCGGTCTCGACCGCCGCCAGCGGCGCCAGCATAAGGGGAAATCCGAAGGGGTACTTCGTCGCCGGCCTGGGGTCAGGCTGGTTGATGTAGGTGAGTCCCTCGCCCTGGGCCAGACTGCGGGCGAGGGTGATGAACTCGGTGTTGTCTCCTGTTTGCGAAAGTTTGGCGTCGAACGTCCAAGCGCCCAGACCGAAGGCCAGCAGTGCGATAGCCAGCGGCACCATCCAGCGCCCACGGCGCGACTCGAGTTCGTTTACCAGCCGCTGCAGGTCAAGCTCCTGCGCCATCGGCACCTGGTGCTGGCACACGCAGACCGAGCTCGTGATCTATGAGGAACAGCCCGGTGTTGCTGTCGCCGACGAGTCGTAATCGTTGCAACATGTCGTTGACGAGGGCCTCTTCCTCTATCTGCTCGTTCACGAACCACTGCATGAAGGTGTGGGTGGCGTGGTCTCGCTCCTCCATGGCCGCCTCAACGACCTCGTAGATCTGATGGCTGTTCGCCTGCTCCGTCTCCAGAGCGAAGCCAAACGCCTCGACGGGCGAACTCCAGGTCACTTGTGGAGCCTCGAGCGGCGCCAGGGTCACACGGCCGTCGCGATTATTGACGAAATCGAAGGCCTTGTTGGCGTGGATGAGCTCCTCCTCGTACTGGGTCTTCATCCAGTGCGCGAAACCCTTCAGATTGAGGTCCTCGAAATAAGCCGTGAGTGCCAGGTAGCTGTACGCGGAAAAAAACTCCCGATTTATCTGTTTGTTCAGTGTTTCCTGCATTCGGTCGCTTAACATGAGCCATTCCTCTTTCAAACTAACGCCGTGTTGACCAAGTCGTCGACGCCCGACTCGGATGCCCTGATGAGGCTCCTTTTTGCCCGTGATGAGCGGTGTTACTTACTCGGCAGGCGATAGCCCTTTTTATTCACCTGAATCTTCCCCAGGATACCCTTTTCGCCGCTGTAGGTCATGTAGAGAGTCTTGGCCTCTTTGCCACGGCCGAAGGCAACATTGGTCGGCACCTCGGGTGTGGGAATGAATGCCAGCTCCTTGCCGGCAGGTGAGTAGACAGCGATGCCGTAGCGGGTCTCATCCCTGACCGCGACCCACAAATTGCCCTCCGCGTCGCACACCAGACCGTCGGGGCCGTCCTCCGGGTAGTAGTTGACGAGCTCTTCGCGGTAGGTTGCCGTGCCGTCTTCGCGCAGGTCATAGGCCAGCAGGGCCATACGTCCCTTGCGCGCCGGCGGTGGCTCCGGATGGTTGCGAAAGAGGGCTGTCGAGCCGTTGTCGTTACTGACGACGTAAAGGCTCTTCTGGTCTGGAGACACGGCAACACCGTTTGGTTTCCCTGCATCGGTGATGATCCTCTCAATGGATCCATCGGGATCGACCCGGTACACCGACGGAATCTCCTGGTCGACCGCTTCATGGCCGGCATAGCGCGGATCACTGAAGTAGATCCGCCCCTTCTCGTCGAAGCTGACATCGTTGGGTGAGTTGAACGGACGCCCGTTGTAGAGGCCGGCGACGATCTCGGCTTTCCCTGTGGCAAGGTCCGTCCGCGTGACGCGACGGCCACCAAAGTCCGCCCCCTCGCAGGCGACCAGCCGTCCTTGTGCATCGATTTTCAGGCCGTTCGACATGCCGCTGGGTGAGCGATAGACGGCCGTCTTGCCCGATTGGGGATCGTAGCGCCAGATATTCCCCGCCATCATGCCCGACAAGGCCGTGAAGGTGATGTCGCTGAAGTAGACGGAGCCATCCGGGGCCACCGCCGGCCCTTCGGTAAAGATGGCGCCGTCGAAGAGGGTTTCGATCTGTGCATCAGGCGAAACGATACTCGGATCGCCGCTGGGGCCGGCCAACTCGATTTCATCTTCGGCCGCCGCGCCGCCAACGGTCAGAGCCGCCGTGATCAATGCGGTGGATGTGAATCTCCGATATCCCATTGAGTTCCTCCCTTTTCTTACATTCTGTCATCTGCTGTTGCGACAACGGAGCGAAGGCCCGATGGCCGCAACGGTGGAAAATACAACCGCCGGGTGCGACTTACAAGCATCCGGCAGACGGGAGTGGTCGTGACGCCATACGTGTTTGAGTTGGAATTCGAGGTCCGCGATTATGAGTGCGACCTGGAGGGTGTCGTCAATAACGCCGTCTACCTCAATTACCTCGAACATGCTCGCCACAACTTTCTTCGCACCCAGGGTCTGGATTTCGCCCAACTGCACGACCAGGGCTGCGATCTGGTGATGACGCGGGCTGAAATTGATTACAAGATTCCGTTGCGCAGCGGTGACCGCTTCGTCGTGCGCCTGAACGTGGGCCGGCAAAGTCGATTGCGCTTCGTCTTCGACCAGGCCATCTACCGGTTGCCGCGGTTCGATCTGGCCCTTGAGGCCCGCATCGTCGGCACCGGCATCATCGCTGGCAAACCCGGGTTGCCAGATGAAATTCAAGCCCTGTTGGATAACCAGCCGTCGTGAGATCAGGCAGCCGGCTTTCAGCCCCACCGTCGCGCCCAGCGGCCCAGGGGGCCGCTGAATCCCTCGAAGTACCCGGCGCAATCCGCCAATGACCGACCGACCACGAGCAGGCTTGTAAAAGAGCGCGCTTGCGCTGGATCAGTGGTCAACAGGATGCCGCCAGAGATCAGGCCGCCGTCCGTCAACTGGCAGGGACAGACTCGCCGCAGGTGGTCGGCAAACTCAGCGGTACCCACGAATCCCGCCGCGATGACATCCTGTCTACGTAAAATCGTCCACAGTGCCGTCCGCGAAGCATTCACCCGCGGAGCCAACTTCACGGCGAGATGCCCCATGGTGTAGCGCGGATTGACCTCGATGACGGGTTTCAATCTGAGTTGGCCACTCGCCTCGTCATCGTACACCAGGGCATCGACACCCAGAGGACCGCTATAACCCACTTCATCAGTCTGTTGCTGAATGATGGCCCCCAGGTGTTCGAACAGACTTTGCAGTCGTTTGCCTCCGGCGCCATCGTACAGAAACCGCCGGTACCTCTCGTCCAGGCCGGCCATTCTCTGGTGCACGAACGAGCCGACGTACTGGCCGCGCGCGTCAGTCACGAAGCGGGTTATCCCCAATAAACGAATCGGCTGATTGGCTGCGGTCATGAATTGGGCTGACAGGTCGATCCTTCCGGCCAGCCAGGGTTCGACGACGACCTCGCCAAAGTCCCGCAACAGCCGCTGCAACCAGGTAATTTTGGCCTCGCCAACTCTCGCTGCGAAGCAATCGGAACTGCCGAGGTCGGTTGTATTCAGGCGCATCTGATCCTGACCTGCGGCCCCGAAGGGTCCCTTGATGACGACCTGTGAGTGACCGGCGGCTCGCAACCGAGCAACACAATCGCCCACCTGCTCACGCGAGACGCAAACCTCGCCAACGACACTGGAGTCACAAAGCCAATTTTCGCCGTCGTCGATGCTTTGCAGCAAAGTGTGCAGAAGCTCAACGCTCCAGCTCTTGGAGTACAGGACTCGCATCGCCTGCGCTTCCACCGTGGGCTCAGCCGACTTCAACTCGGCGGTTGCAGCGATGAGTTGCTTTTGTGGCAGATTGGCCACCAGCGGGCCCAGCACACGCCTGGCCGTGGGACTCCACCCCCAGGGACGCAGGCTCTGTACCTTGCGGTCGGCGATGGCGGTCTTGAGTACATCCAGTGGGTTGCCATAACTGACGAACTCCGGAATGGCGAAGCCGGCGTCGTGGATGGTTCGCAGGAAATTGACCGCTGGGCGCTCCGGTACCAGCACCACGTCATCGCCTGCGGCCATGAACATCGGCAGGCTCGCCAGGTCACTCGCCAGGTCACTGACCATCTTGGTGGGAGTGTACTGCGACCCATGCTGCGATTCACCATGGCCGGCTTCCTGGTCACACGTGGGGTTGAACCAGTAGACGGAGGGGCAGCGGCCGCGTGAGCGCGAGTATAGCTCGAGCTCACCGACGAACTCGTCCGACAATCCGGCGCGGCGGCGGCCTTCCTTGTTGAAGCCGATTCCCTTGGCGCGGTTGGGTGTCAGCGGCGTGCTCAGAGAGTCGCAGTACGAATCCCACTGTGAGCGCTGTGGATTGCGCCAGGCCTCGAACCAATTGAGTCCGTAGCGCACATGGCGGATCTCATCCCGGTAGACCAGGCCCATCAGGGCAGAGGTCTCGTCGTCTCCCAACGCTTTGTAAATGTCTCGGTAGTGCGGTGCGTAATCGAGATTGGCCTGCTCCAGGGTCAGACTCAGGCGGGTGACGAAATCCATGGGCGTTTCCATGCCGCTGATACTGCGCCAGAAGAAGTCACTAACCGGGATTTCCCCAAACGCGACACCGATTTCACGCATGCGAGTGACATAGAGGCTCAGATGTCTCTGCTCATCCTTCAGCGTGGCGATCAGTCCACGTCGGAATTTGGGCGGGGCATCGGGGAACTTGAGCAAGGCCAGGGCGATGAGTTCAAGGGCCAGCAACTCGTGATTGGCGAAGAAGTGCAGAACCAGGCCGCGCTCTTTGTCGCTGTTGAATTTGTTGACCTCGCCGAACTGAACCCGCTGGCGCTCATGCCAGCCGTCGAGGTGTAACTCCACTGGTCGACCGGGTCGATCGGGAGTGGATTGTGCGACGCCCGGTTTGCGGTCCATGATCCGCCCACCGTCGAAGAGTTTGTCTTCGAGCGTATCACCGAAGAGTATGCGCTGAGCTAGCTGGGAGGCTTCCATGTGATTGGTCTCACCCGGAGGCGAATCCCGGCCGCCTCTATGAAGGAGTGAAGTACTTGCCGTACAAAAGCGCCAGGCGCTCTTTTGCTTCGTCACTGACGGCGTCGGGGGCGGTGATAACAGCATGGCGTGCCGCGTGAAGGCAGGCGCAATCGGTGTCAGCCGGCATCAAACGGGCCGCTGCTTTGACGATGTCGTTGCCGAGAGTCGCGTTCTTGTGAACTATCTCGAGTACGGCCTCGACCGAGACATCGTCCTCTTCTTCGTGCCAGCAGTCGTAGTCCGTACCCATGGCCAGCATGGCGTAACCCATCTCCGCCTCACGGGCCAGCATGGCTTCGGGAACCGCCGTCATACCAATGACAGCCGCGTCGACGGCACCGCGGTAGAAGTGCGATTCGGCCCGCGTCGAGAACTGGGGGCCTTCCATGCAGACGTAGGTACCGCCATCGTGGACGGTGGCCCCGCACTGCTGAGCCGCCTGCAAGGCGATCTGGCGCAGGTCATTGCAGAACGGATCCGCCATGGAGACATGTCCGACGATGCCGTCGCCGAAAAACGTGGAAGGGCGGATGCCTTTGGTGCGATCGAACAGCTGATCCGGCACCACCATCTCTCCGGGTTTGATGTGCTCTTTCATGATGCCAACGGCGCTCACGGCCAGTACGTGAGTCACGTCTAGCTGCTTGAGGGCGTGGATGTTGGCTCTGAAATTGATCTGTGAGGGCATGATACGATGCCCTTTGCCATGTCGCGGTAAAAAGAATACGGCGCGATCACCAATGCGAGCGTGGACGACCTTGTCGGAGGGTCTCCCAAAAGGGGTCTCGAGATCGTACTCCGCGACAATTTCCGCCCCGTCCATCTGGTAGACACCGGAGCCGCCGATGACACCCAGGCGGACCGGCGTGGTCGATGTATCCGTCACCACTGCGTCCTTTGTTTCAGTCTTGGTGGCTGGTACTCGCACACCCGCTCTCAACACTCTATCAGGGAGGGGAGAAGCTAATCAGTTATATTCAGCCGGTCCATCATATCCCTACCGGTTTCCTATGCCTGAATTGATTCAAGTCTCCGTGCGCGAGCTGGTGGAATTCGTCTTCCGCTCAGGAGATCTGTCGGCTCCCTTCGTCTCTGCGGCGCGAGCGGTGGCCGGCACGCGCGCTCACCAACTGGTACAAAGCAGTCGCCCTGAAGATTACGAGTCCGAGGTCGCCGTCGGTATTGTGCACGAAGGCGAGCCTCTTTCGCTCGAAATCAACGGACGCGTTGATGGCCTGGTACGCCGCGGTGACGAGCTGCTCATTGAAGAAATTAAGAGCACGTCGCGAGCCCCGGACCCCGGGCGCGAGGACAACCCGGTGCATTGGGCCCAGGTGAAAATATACGGCTACATCCTGGGAGTTCAGAATCAGCTCGAGGTGGTCCAGATCCAACTCACCTACGTTCAATTGGGTTCCGGGGCGCTGTTGGAAGACCGCCGTAATTTTAGTATCGAGGAGCTCTCCGGTTTTTTTCATCTCGTAGTAGCGCGCTATTTGCGATGGGCCAGCGCCTACCATTCCTGGTGCCAGGAACGCGACCAGTCGGTTGCCGCTTTGCGGTTTCCGTTCCCGGAGATGCGTGCAGGTCAACAAGAGCTGCAAACTACCGTGGGCGAGACCATCGACGCTGGCGCTACCCTGTATGCCCAGGCGCCGACCGGTATCGGCAAGACTATTTCGGTTCTTTTCCCGGCAACGAAGGCGCTGGGAAGGCGCTGCATTGAGAAGATTTTCTTCCTGACCGCCAAGACCAGCGGACGCATGGCCGCTGAAAAGGCTTTCGAGGATCTGCGGGCGGTTGGGCTCAAGATCAAGAGCCTCACACTTACTGCTCGTGACCGGGTCTGCTTCAACGCCCGTGATGGACTGCCGTGCGACCGCGATACGTGTGAGTTCGCGATCGGTTACTACGATCGGCTCAACGACGCGCTCGAGGATCTCTTTCAGCGTGACGCACTGACACGCCCGGTGGTCGAGGAGGTGGCTCGACGACACAGGGTATGTCCGTTCGAACTGTCTCTCGACATCTCCGAGCACTGCGACAGTATCATCTGTGATTACAACTACGTTTTCGATCCCCGAGTGTACTTGAAACGCTATTTCGCAGAGGGTACCGGAGGCGGTTACGCCTTCCTCGTCGATGAGGCCCACAACCTCGTCGACCGCGCCAGGGAGATGTATTCGGCTGAACTGCACAAGGCAGACGTGCTGCGTACGACAAAGGCTCTGGGGGACGGTCACTCGACGTTGACGCGAATCCTCGAAAACCTGAACCGTTACCTGCTCGCACAACAAAAACGCTGCGAGACCGAAGGTGATGGCGAGTCGCTGCTGGAACGCGAATTACCAACTGAACTGCTACCCCTGCTGCAACGGTTTCTCGAGGAGGCTGAGCCGGTTTTGTCCGCGCGCCAGGCATCAGAAGCCACCGACTTGCTGAGGGATCTGTACTTCGCCGCATTCGGATTCCTGCGCGTGGCCGAGCTCTTCGACGAGCATTACATCACCTACGCGGAAAAATCGAGTCGTGACTTGCGGCTGCGATTGTTCTGTCTCGATCCATCGGATCAAATTCGGCAGGCACTAAAGCGAGGTGCCGCAACAACGTTCTTCTCCGCTACGCTGACGCCCATCGAATATTATCGGGATCTGCTCGGTGGCGCACTGGGTGACTTCAACCTGGCCCTGCCATCCCCTTTCCCGACCCGCAACTTGCGGGTTGTCCTCGCCGACCACGTCGATACCACATACCGTCAGCGGCACCTCTACTACGACGAGGTCGCCGCCTCCATCGCCGCCGCCAGCCAGTCAAAGGTCGGGAATTATATCGCCTACTTCCCGTCCTACAAGTACCTGGAGCAGGTACACGCCCGCTTCCTGGCCCTCAACCCTGAAGTATTCACCGTCTGTCAGCACAGCCGTATGTCTGAAGCGCAGAAAGAGGATTTCCTAACGCTTTTTGGCGCTGACAACGAACGAACCGTCATCGGCTTTGCCGTCATGGGAGGCATTTTCGGCGAGGGCATCGACCTCGTGGGCGAACGCCTGGTCGGTGCCATCGTCGTCGGCGTCGGCTTGCCGCAGATCTGCCTGGAACGCAACCTGATTCGCAGCTACTACGATGAGAAAGGAACGTCCGGATTCTCTTATGCCTACGCGTTTCCGGGAATGAACAGAGTGCTGCAGGCAGCGGGCCGCGTCATTCGCTCGGCGCAGGATCGCGGCATCATCGTGCTCATCGACAGCCGCTTCGCGCAATCCTCCTACCTTGAGCTGCTCCCCGCACACTGGAGTGACTTGCACCGCGTCGACAGTGCCGCCCACATCCGTCAGGCCGTTGCCGCGTTCTGGGTCAGCGAGTAACCGCTTCTTGGCGAACCGCTTTCAGGTACAGCAGCACACAACTGGCTAGCGAAACGCACAAAAAGACGAGCGCGATGCCGTTGAGCCCATCCCAGCCGGTCAGGTCCTCAAGCGGTCCCACACAGACCGCCGAGATCACCATCACCGCGAAAATGCTAAAGTCGTTGGCCGACTGAACCTTGGCCCCTTCTCCCGGGGAGTAGGTCTTCGTCAGTAGTGACGTCGAACTCACGAACAGAAAGTTCCACCCAAACCCGAGCAGCGTTAGCCCACAGAGAAAATGGGTGTAACTGTTGCCGCCCAGATTGACTGCGGCGGCGGCAGCGATGAGGCTGAAGCCGGCAATCATCATTCTCCACTCACCGAAGCGGGCGATCAGATGGCCGGTTACAAAGGACGGTGCGTACATGCCCAGGGCATGCCACATGATCACCTGGGTGGTCGCGGCAAACGAATACTGCAGTCGCGCCATGGCCAGCGGTGTAGCGTGCATGAGCAGGGACATGAGGCCCCAGCTGGTGACCGCGCCGATCACCGCAATCAGCAGATAGGGCTGCCGGGCGAGCTCTCGCAGCGATCTTCCCGATTGGGCCGAGGGCGACACGGGCGGCTTTGGTAGCGACACGAAGGACAGCGTGATCAAGACCACGACCTGGACCGCGGCAATGCAGATGAAGCTGCCGGCAAACGGATGGTCCGGGATCCAGTCCACGAAATGCGTTGATAAATAGGAGCCAAGCAGAGCCCCGATAAGGCCTCCGGCCATCACCAGAGAAATTGCCTTGCTGCGGTGTTCGACGTCTTTTACCGCTTCCGCCGCTGCAAAACGATAGTAGGTCGCAAAGCCGTTGACGACACCCAGGACAAGAGCCCCCGTGCACAACAGCGTGAATTGATTGTCGAGTAGCGCTGCGGCGCAGACCCCGGCTCCGGTTATGCCACTAAACGCCCCGAGAATGAACCCCGGGCGTCTGCCCCAGCGCTTCATCAGCTGCGCAGCGGGTACCGTCGTTGCCATCGTGGCAACCATGAGCAGGGCTATCGGAAGAGTCGTCAGGGACACCGGCGGGGCGA
>Ga0114999_10006269_pt1 | contig 13752 bp, 12 predicted proteins | sample ArcticOcean_MG_C_3_FD_89820 | JGI IMG/M metagenome (GOLD analysis project Ga0114999, IMG submission 89820) | Marine microbial communities from western Arctic Ocean - ArcticOcean_MG_CB8_126 | ecosystem: Environmental > Aquatic > Marine > Oceanic | place: Arctic Ocean: Canada Basin | collected...
CAGAGGACAAGAAGCAGACCCTGCCCTGGGAAACGGGTACGCTGCCGAAGCCGATCGAAATCAAGGCCCATTTGGACGAGTATGTCATCGGTCAGGATCGGGCAAAGAAAATCCTGTCCGTCGCGGTCTACAATCACTACAAACGTATTCGCACGACCATCGATCTCGATGGCGTCGAACTGGAGAAAAGCAACATTCTCCTGCTTGGCCCCACAGGCACTGGCAAAACTCTGCTGGCATCGACGCTGGCTAAGGTCTTACAAGTGCCTTTCTCGATGGCAGATGCAACAATTCTCACCGAGGCGGGTTATGTCGGTGAGGATGTAGAGAATATCCTCGTCGGTCTGCTGCAGGCAGCTGACTACGATGTGTCGCGGGCGGAGAAGGGGATCGTCTATCTCGATGAGATCGACAAAATTGCCCGCAAGGCTTCTGGCCCCGCCGCCAGCAGGGATGTCTCTGGAGAGGGCGTGCAGCAGGCGTTGCTCAAGATCATTGAGGGGACGGTAGCCAATATCCCCCCAAAGGGAGGCCGCAAGCATCCTGAGCAGCCCATGATCCAGATCAATACAGCCAATATTCTGTTCGTCTGCGGCGGCGCTTTTGAAGGTATCGAAAAGGTGATCTCCGCTCGTGTCGGTAAGCGTACCATGGGTTTCGGTGCGGCAGCGGGCGACGACGTCGAACTGGTGGATGATGCCATGAGTGTGTTGCCTGAGATCCAGCCTGAGGATCTGTTGCAGTACGGACTCATTCCTGAATTCATTGGTCGTGTACCGGTGGTAACGACGCTTGACGTGCTGGCCGAGGAAGATCTGTTGCGTATCCTCACCGAGCCCAAGAACGCCATCGTCCGGCAGGTGAGCCGCTTGTTCGAGATGGATGGAGTAACCCTGAGTTTCACGGACGAGGCGCTGAATCTCGTTGTCGAGTTGACCGTGAAGAAGGGGACCGGCGCTCGTGGTCTGCGCTCCGTGTTGGAACAAGCCATGATGGATGTGTTCTATGACGCACCTTCTCATGACGATCTCACAGAGCTCGTTGTTACAAGTGAGATGATCGCGAAGGGCGTGTCCAACGTCGATGACGGCGACGAGTTCCTGCGCAAAAGCGCCTAGTACAGCGTTTTGGCAGGCATGCGAATCGTATCGGCGGAGTTCGTCATGGGTGCCGTGGGCCTCAAGGATGCCCCTGACGACGGGCTGCCAGAGGTGGCGTTTGCCGGGCGATCCAACGTCGGAAAATCATCTCTGATCAACAAGCTTCTGCAACGGCGCAAGCTGGCTTTCACCAGTTCAACGCCTGGTCGAACCCAGCAACTCAACTACTACCGTATTAACGACAAGACATACTTCGTCGATCTGCCGGGATATGGATTCGTTCGCGGCGGTCTCGATTTGCGGCGTGCACTTGGCAAGCTCACCGAAAAATACCTCGGTGGCAGGCGCCAATTGCGCGCCGTTGTACTGCTGATTGACGCGCGCCACGGCCCGACGCCACTGGATCTCGAGATGGTGGAGTCCCTGCAGGCCGAAGATCTGCCATTCCTGCTGGTGTTGACGAAATCCGACAAGCTGTCGAGCGCCAAACTGGGTCGTCAGCTCGATAAGTTCGAGAAGGAGGGAAAGATGGCCGATCTTCCCTACCTGACATTCTCAGCAGAAACCGGCGTCGGCCGCGACGACTTGCTGCGCTGGATTGAGGAAGCGACGGCCGCTGACGAACGAGCTACAAGCAACTTAGAGACGGAAGAAGGAACACAGAGTAGATGAAGGTTCTTATTAGCGACAAAGTCGACGCTGGCTGCGCCAGTATCCTGCAAGAAGGTGGCGTAGAGGTCGATGTGAACAGGGGACTGTCACCCGAACAACTGCTTGATGTGATCGATGGTTATGATGGTCTCATCGTTAGAAGTGCAACCAACGTAACAGAAGCCGTTATCGAACGGGCACAGTCTCTGCGCGCCATCGGCCGGGCGGGAGCAGGTGTCGACAATATCGATGTCGAAGCGGCGACCCGACGGGGAATCGTGGTCATGAATACCCCCGGTGGCAACTCCGTGAGCACCGCCGAACACTCGGTGGCAATGCTGATGGCTATGGCCCGCAATGTTCCAGGGGCGACGGCGTCGGTAAAGGCGGGCAACTGGGAAAAGGGCAAGTTTACCGGAGTGGAACTGGCGGGCAAGACGATCGGGGTGCTGGGACTGGGCAAGGTTGGCCGCGAGGTCGCTGCCTGTGTCACCGGTCTACGCATGCGAGTGATTGGCTTTGACCCCTTTATGACGGACGAGGTAATCCAGTCTCTCGGAACGCAGCCGGCATCCCTCGAGCAGATCTGGGCAGAGTCTGACTTTCTCACCTTCCATCTACCGCTGACACCACAGACGCGACACTATCTGTCGACGGAACAGTTCGCATTGTGCAAGCAGGGTGTTCGCGTGATCAACTGTGCCCGTGGTGGCATCGTCGACGAGGCGGCTCTGTTGGAAGCGCTGCAATCGGGCAAGGTAGCTGGTGCCGCCCTCGATGTGTTTGAGGAGGAACCACCGGCAGCGGATTCAGCTCTGATCGCACACGAGCGCGTCGTCTGCACGCCACACCTGGCGGCATCGACCATTGAAGCGCAATCCAACGTCGCTCTGCAGGTGGCGGAGCAGGTGCGGGACGTGCTGGTGGCAGGCGTCATTCGCCATGCCGTCAACGTGCCATCCATCGAGCCCGAAGCGTATGAGAAGCTGCGGCCTTACCTGGACCTTGGGGAACGGATGGGGCGGATTCAGGGACAATTGGTCGAGGGCTCTGTGGAACGCATCACGATTGAGTACCGCGGCGAGGTTACAGCGCAGGCCACTTCTCCGCTGACATCGGCGGTGCTCAAGGGTGTGATGGAAATATTCGCAGCGGATGACACTGTGAACCTCGTCAACGCGCCGGTGGTTGCGCAGGAGCGGGGAATACGTGTGGATGAGCTGAAGAGCAGTGCTCCCGAGGACTACGCCAGTCTGCTGACCGTCATTGTCGAAGCCGGCGGTCAGCGTCGCGTTCTCTCCGGAACACTCTTCGGTCGTCGCGATCCGCGCATTGTACGATTTGACGAATACGCCATCGATGCGGCACCGGATGGCCACATGCTGTTCTATTTAAATGATGACATTCCGGGAATCATCGGTCGAGTGGGCAGTGCTATGGGGGGCCACAAGGTCAACATTGCACGAATGAACTGTGGGCGACAGCAAGTTGGGGGCAAGGCTCTCACCGTGCTCAACGTCGACAGCCACATGCCACAAACGGTACTCGATGAACTCCTTCAAGATCCGCACATCTCCTGGGCCCGTCAGGTCGCCCTGTAAGAGCGAAAGTATATCATGCCGACCAAAGTCGTCCTTGGCGCCCAATGGGGTGACGAGGGCAAAGCCAAGATTGTTGACTACCTCGCCGCACAGGCGGATGTAGTCGTTCGTTTCCAAGGTGGAGCCAACGCCGGACACACCGTCAAGGTGGCGGGGGAAACACACATTTTCCATGCACTCCCTGTGGGTGTGCTCAATGACAACACCACCTGCGTTGTTGCCAACGGTGTGGTGCTGGATCCTGAGGCACTCTTTACTGAGCTCGATGAGCTGGCTGAGCGTGGACAAGTGGTGTATCCAGGTCAGCTCTATGTAAGCAGCTGCGCGCACGTGGTTATGCCATACCACAGAGCGCTCGATCGCGCTTCCGAGGCACGCCTCGGGGCAGGCGCCATTGGTACTACAGCCCGCGGGATCGGGCCCGCCTATCGTGACAAGGTGGATCGTAGTCACGCCTTCCGGGTTATGGATCTGCTCGATGCAGAATTGCCCGCCCGCTTGCGCCTGGCTGTGGAATCGAAGAATCAGATTCTGCAGGCTATCTACGGTGCAGAGCCCTTGGATGCGGAAGAGATTATCACCGAGACCCTTGCTTTTGCCGAGCGACTTCGTCCTTTTGTCATGGACACCTCTCTGTATCTGAACCGGGCCCTCGACGAGGGCAAGACCATGCTCTTCGAGGGTGCCCAGGGCACGTTGCTCGACATCGATCATGGAACGTATCCGTACGTGACGTCATCCAATACGACAGCAGGTGGAGCCTGCACGGGTTCTGGTGTGGGACCGACGCGGATCGATGAGATCATCGGTGTTACCAAGGCGTACATGACGCGGGTTGGAAACGGTCCCTTCCCAACGGAATTGCTCGGTGAGGAAGGAGAGCGCATCCGCGAACTGGGTCAGGAATACGGAGCCACAACCGGACGGGCCCGTCGCTGCGGCTGGTTTGATGCGCCCATCGCTCGCATGTCGGCACGCGTTAATGGTCTCACCGGTCTGGCGCTGACACGTATGGACATTCTGGATACGATAGAGCAGTTGAAGGTGTGTACTGCGTATCGCTATCAGGGCGAAGTACTGGAGGAGTTTCCCGCCGATCCAAGAGTGTTGGCTAAATGCGAGCCTGTGTACGAGGAAATTGAAGGCTGGTGCGCGCCAACAACCCACGCGCGCAAAGGGGAGGATCTGCCTGAAAAGGCAATGGCCTACGTGCGACGCATCGCCGAACTAAGTCGCACGCCGGTCGCCTATATCTCCGTCGGCCCTGAGCGCGACGAGACCATCAAGATTTAGCACAAAGGCATGCTGCTCGTACCCGGGTCCCGTCCCGCCGAAAAAATCGCCACACTGCGACAGTCCATCGCTGCAGGCACGGTCTCCATGCCTGGGTGCTTCAACGCGCCCGTGGCGATGATGGCAGAAAAACTCGGCTTTGAGGCGATCTACATTTCCGGCGCTGGCATCATCAACGGCACGACAGGTTATCCGGACATTGCCCTGCTGGGTGTGGAGGAAGTGGCGCGAGCGGCAGCCTACATTGCCAACGCCGTAGGGGTTCCAGCTCTGTGTGATGCAGACACCGGCTTCGGCGAAGCTCTGCAGGTGATGCGTACCGTGCAGGTTTTCGAGTCCGCCGGAGTTGCCGGGATTCATCTTGAAGACCAGATCATGCCCAAGCGCTGTGGTCACCTGGAGGGAAAGCGCCTCGTCTCCACCCAGGACATGCAACGCAAGTTGGCGGCAGCCGTCGAGGCTCGCAGGAATCCCGATTTCATGCTGATCGCTCGCACCGACGCGCGAGCGGTAGAAGGTTTCGACGAAAGTGTCGAGCGCGGCCTACGCTACGTCGAGGCCGGTGCGGACGCGATCTTCATTGAAGCATTGGAAACAGAAGAAGAGTTCGGCCGTTATGCTGAGCTCGTGCAGGTGCCTCTGCTGGCCAATATGACAGAATTTGGTAAGACCCCACAGTTCACGGTACAACAATTCTCCGAGCTTGGATATGCGATGGTCATCTTCCCGATGACGACGTTTCGAGTCATGATGAAGGCTGTGGAGGGTGTACTCACCGAGATCAGGGATCAGGGAACACCTGCTGCCTGGCTGGAGCGTATGCAAACACGGGCCGAATTGTACGATCTGATTCGATACGCCGAATACGACGAGATGGACAACAAGCTGGCCGCTCAAGATCACGGAGAAAGCAAGAAAGATGGCTGAGTACAGTCCTGGACTGACGGGAGTTATTGCGGGTGAGTCGGCGATCTCACGGATCGATTTAGAGAACAACAAACTAATCGTTCGCGGCTACGACCTGGTCGATATGATCGACAGGATTTCCTTCGAAGAGGTGGCGTGGTTGCTGCTCTATGGGGATCTGCCTACACAGTCACAACTGGACGAGTTTAACGCCACGCTCATTGCCGAGCGTGAAATTCCAGCGCAGGTATCGTCCATTCTTCGAGACGCGCCGACTACGGCGCACCCCATGGCGTTGCTGCGCACCGCGATTTCCGCGTTGGGCACATTCGACCCCGAGGCTGCAGACATTTCTAAAGAGGCGAGCCAGCGCAAGGCAGTTCGCTTGCTGGCCAAGGCGCCGACGATTATTGCCGCCGGCCATCGCTACAGCCAGGGACTGGACCCGCTGGCGTCGGACGCCAGCCTGTCGCACGCGGAAAATCTGCTCTACGTGATGCTGGGAGAGAAACCAACAGCATCGGCGGCGGCGGCAATGAATGTGTCCCTGATTCTCTACACCGAGCACGGCTTCAATGCCTCGACCTTTGCATCACGGGTCGTGGCCTCGACACTGGCTGATATGCACGCCTCCATTACCGCAGGCATCGGGGCGCTGGCAGGCCCCTTGCATGGTGGTGCAAACGAGGCGGCGATGGAGATGTTCATCGATATCGGTACACCGGAAAAAGCACGTGAGTACGTGCTCGATCTGTTGGCACGCAAGCAGAAGATCATGGGCTTCGGCCATCGGGAGTACAAGACCGGTGATTCTCGAGTGCCGTCGATGAAGGTTGTGGGTCGTAAACTCGCAGAGGAAGCGGGTGAGACGAAGTGGGCGGACATCGCCGACGCCGTGGAAGAAGTGCTCATGGCGGAGAAGGGGATATTCCCGAACCTCGACACACCTTGCGCCTACGCTTACTACACGCTCGGGATTCCCATTCAGTTGTTTACGCCGATTTTTGTCGCCAGTCGAATCTCCGGCTGGGCGGCACATATTATTGAGCAGCAGGAAGGCAATCGAATCCTGCGACCGAACCACATTTACACCGGACTGGAAGGCCAAGCCTTTCGTCCACTGGCGGAGCGCTAGTGTCCTGTCGCAGAAATCCGTCAACATTATGGTGTCGAGCCATCTGGGCTCACTGCGTTGCGCTCACTCTTGGGGGTCCACTGACCCGCATCGATCGCGCGCCTTGTGAGCCCGGCGTCTCGACACCATAATTAGTCAACTTATCTCTGCGACAGGACAATAGCCGTGCAAGTCAAACGCTCGTCCGAGGAGGCGAAGTTTTCCGCCGAGAAGTTTCAGAAGGTCAATCTCTTCGACTCGGAGCGAATGTTCTGCGACATCTACTGCTTCGAGCCCGGCCAGGAGCAGTCGCTGCACAGTCATGCCGACAACGACAAGATCTATCACGTCATTGAAGGCTCGGGCACCTTTACGGTGGGCACCGAATCCAGCGTTCTCGATGCGGGGTGTACGGTCCTCTGTCCGCCCGGCGAGGATCACGGCGTCGTTAACACCAGCAGCGAACGCCTGACAGTCCTCGTCTTTATGGCCCCACACCCGTAGGCGTCTCGACGGCAGTTGGTCGAGACGTATCGGCGGCGCAGAATCCAGCGACAACTCATCTCAAGCGACCAGCGCCGCCATGGCCCCACATCCATAGGTAGAAGACAGCGTCCATGAGAGCTCTCCTGCTGCAACAACCTGGGCCGGTCGAGAGGCTCTCGATAGACCAGGTTCCTGAGCCACAGCCCGGCCCCGGGCAGATCCGCGTACGTGTTGCGGCAGTTGGCCTGAACCCGGTGGATTACAAGCTTGCTGGTCGCGGCAACGCTGCCTGGTCATACCCTCACATTCTCGGACTTGATGTAGCCGGCACGGTGGACGCCTTAGGTAGCGGCGACAGCGGCCAGTTCCAGGTTGGTGATCGAGTCTATTACCACGGCGATCTCACACACCCTGGTGGCTATGCGGAACTGGCAATCACCACCGCCCACACATCGGCAGCCATCCCTGAAGGTGTCGACTTCGTTGCTGCCGCCGCGATTCCCTGCGCTGGCCTGACGGCCTACCAGGGCCTTGTGCGACGGCTCCGCGTGCAAGTAGGGCAAACCGTGTGGGTCCAGGGCGGCGCCGGTGGCGTCGGCGGCTATGGGATTCAGATCTGCAAGGCCATGGGCGCAACCGTGATCACCACCGCCTCTGCTGAGAACCACGACTACGTAGCGGGTCTCGGTGCCGACCACGTGATCGACTACAATACCGAGGATGTCGTTGCGCGTATCCTGGAGATTACCGACGGCCGTGGCGTCGATGCTGTACAGGCTGCCGTCGATACCAGCACCGCGGACCAAGCGGTTGCGGCGTTGGTCTTTGGCGGCGCTCTATCCTGTATTGCCGGCCTGCCGACACTATCCGATGCGACCTTTGCGGGTGCCATTTCTCTGCACAAGATTTCGCTCGGTGCGGCGCACTTCTCCAACAATCGACAAGCGCAGTGTGACCTGTCCCTCATGGCGCAGGAGATAATCACCCTTGTTGCTGAGGGTCGCATAGAAGCCATGGTGGAACAGAGAATCACTCTGGATCAGATCCCGGAGGGCCTGGCACAGTTACAGACTCGCCATGTGCGCGGCAAGATCGTCGCTGAGTTGCTTTGATGTGTGCCGAGGGCGTGAATTCGGAACACGGGCCACCGGAATTACGGCGCGCGGCAGAACTGGCCGCCGAATACCTTGGGTCCCTTGCAACAGATCCCGTCAGCCAAGAAACGGATCCGGCAGCACTACGCTCGAGGCTTGCGAAAGAACTCACTGACACAGGCCTGCCGCCAATGCAGGTGATCGAAGAGCTGTCTGCAGACGCCAGAGAAGGTCTGCTGAACAGTGCTGGTGGTCGTTTCTTTGGCTGGGTCATCGGCGGTGGGATCCCGGTTTCGATTGCCGCCGACTGGTTGACCTCTGCCTGGGATCAGAACGCCGGCGCCTACGCATGTGCGCCATCGGCTGCAATCATCGAAGAGGTGGTCGGCGGCTGGCTCAAGGACCTGCTCGGCCTGCCGAAACACGCCTCCTACGCCTTTGTCACAGGATGCCAGATGGCGCATGTTACCGCACTTTCCGCGGCACGCCACAAAGTGCTGGCCAACAAAGGCTGGTCGGTGGAGGAACAGGGGATGGCTGGTAGTCCAGCCATCCGCGTGCTGGTCGGAGAGCATCACGAAACCTTGCTGCGAGCGCTGCGTCATCTCGGTATCGGCACAAACGCCGTTGTGCGTGTGGCGACCAAAGAGGATGGTACGATCGATGTTGCTGCCCTCGAAGCAGAACTAAAGAAAGATCCAGCGGCGCCGACCATCGTCTCCCTTGCCGCAGGAGATCTCAATCGCGGCGCCTTCGATCCCTTCGATGAAGTCTGTGATCTCGTGCATGCACAGCCCGGGGACCGCGCCTGGATCCATGTGGACGGAGCCTTCGGTTTGTGGGTGGCGGCAAGCGAAAGGCTCAGGCCTCTAGTTCGTGGCATCGAGCGCGCCGACTCCTGGGCCACGGATGGTCACAAGTGGCTCAACGTCCCCTACGACAGTGGCATCGCCTTTGTGGCGGATACAGAGTCCCACAGAACGGCAATGACCATGCCGGCTCCGTACAAGATCGAAGTCGAAAACGTGCGCGATCAATACGAGTGGGAACCCGAGTGGTCGAGGCGGGCCCGCGGCATTCCACTTTACGCGGTGTTGCGAACTCTCGGGCGTACAGGCCTGTCCGATATGATCGAAGGCTGTTGCGATCTGACGCAGGATCTTGTGCGAAAACTGGGTGCGCTACCGGGTGTTGAAGTGCTGACCGAACCCATCATCAACCAGGGACTGGTGCGCTTCCTCGACCCGAAGGGTGACCACGACGGCAGAACCGATGCCGTCATCGGCGATATCAATGCCAGCGGTGAAGCCTGGTTCGGTCCTACGACATGGGGAGGCATGCGGGTCATGCGGATCTCCATCAGCAACTTTCGCACGACAACACAGGATGTCGATCGTGCTGTGGCAGCGGTGAGCGCGGCGCTTGCTACAACGGCCTGATCAGGATTCGCTCGGAATACGATAGTGGGTCTGCACCAGACCGCAGTCGAACGATTTTGAGTCGATCATCTGCAAGTCGATATCACCCTCAATATCGCCAAAGAGCCGCAGGCCATCCCCGATCAGAATTGGGATCGTTGTCAGGACCAGGTCGTCAATCAGGCCGCAGCGGATGAAGGACTGCACGACCTTGCCGCCATCGACATAGACTCGGGACCAACCCTGACTCTGCAATGATTCCATTAACTCCGATGGATCCAGCTTTGAAGCTGAACTTTGTCTTTCAGTTCTGCAGGAAGGCTGCTCTCTTCCAGAGTCTTGCTCGTGACGACGACCGGCTTCGTGTATGGCCAGTCACCGAAAGTCAGGACATTCTCATAGGAGCCGCGGCCCATGACAAGGCCATCGATATTCTCGATAAAGGCCTCGTAGCCAAGATCCTCGTCTTTCGTCTCCTGCTTGGTTAGCCAGTCAATCCGATGGTCGCGACGTGCAACAAATCCATCGAGGCTGACAGCCATGAATACGTGTCCAGTTGGCATCATGATCAACCGAGAAGCGTCGCCCGGACACTCAACAGAAACGCCCCGACATCCTCTCGCTGGTAGTCCAGGTAGGTCCACGGCTGCCGGCGATAGGCGCCTTTCTCGAAGCGCAGTGTCACCTCTGCCCATAAGCCGGGGGCCATACAGATCCGATGGCCGCTGGCTTTGGTTGTCGCTAGAACGAGGCTGTCCACCGACAGCAACCCGGGATCGACGTTGACCGTTCGGCGCTGATCAGCACCTGACCTGGCGCGCTCAAAGGCGATGGTCGCTTGTTTGCGCTGTACCAGTTCTGCGGGCTCAACAAGTGGCCCGAACCAAGCCAGCGCCTTGCACAGACCCGATCCCATTTCCGCTTCGTAATAGCTCGTCATATCGAAGTCGTAGGCCTCGGTGCGTCCACGGAGTGCACCGAACTCATCTGCCAGGGCGGCAATGGTTTCGGTCGTGGCGTCCGCACTACGTGCCATGACGACACAGAGGAAGGCTTCTGGTGTATCGGGTGTCAGATCGAGAGGCATACCTCAGAGGCTACAGTCGCCACGAGTCTGCGGCAACCGCTGGGATTCGGACCTTGCCCGCAGGGGTGTGCACGTCTACCGTTCATATCCCCCTGTTACGGAGATGGATCATGCACATTAACGATGTCGATACGCCCCATCTGATCGTCGATCTCGACGGTCTCGAAGACAATCTCGATCGCTATCAGACGTACTTCTCGAAACACGGCATCGGCCTGCGGCCCCACATCAAGACGCACAAGTGCCTGACGATCGCCCATATGCAGATGGCTCGTGGCGCCATGGGAATTACCTGCCAGAAGCTCGGCGAAGCGGAGGTCATGGTTGCCGGTGGTGTCGATCAGGATGTGCTGATTCCCTTTAACATCATGGGGCGCGCCAAACTTGAAAGGCTTACGGCCCTCACACGCCGCACGAACCTGACTGTCTCTGCAGACTCGGTGATCACCATTCGCGGTCTGTCCGAGGCAACGGCGGCAGCGGGCGTGTCGGTAGGTGTGATCATCGAGCTGGGTGGCGGCGGGCGCTGTGGCGTGGAGACAGCAGAACTGGCGGGTGAGCTTGGGGCATTGGTCGACAGTCTGCCCGGTGTCGAATTACGAGGTATGATGATTATGCCCGCGCCACCGGAGATACGCCCCTTCCTGCAGGAGTGCCTGGCACAGTTCGACGCCAAGGGGTTGCCCCATCCCATCGTCAGTGGTGGGTCGACGCCGGCTGCTTTCACGGCCCACGAGATTCCGGAACTCACCGAGTTTCGCGCAGGCGAATATCCTGTGGGCGGCATGAAGCACCTGCAACTGGGTACACACACGGTTGAACAGTGCGCGGTGCGCGTGCTTATGACGTGCGTCAGCCGACCGACAGCGGATCGTGCCATCTTCGACGGCGGCAGCAAGTCCTTGAGCGCGGCGGTCTTCGCCGATCAGGATAGCGGCGGTCTGATGGGATACATCATTGAGTTCCCAGAAGCACGTTTCTCCGGTGCCTCAGAAGAACACGGCCAGGTCGATGTTTCGCGGTGTGATCCGCAGCCACAAATTGGCGACCGAGTGCAGGTCATTCCCGTGCATCCCTGCCCGACGTTTAACGAACACGATGTGATTGGTGCCGTCCGTGGTGATCGTGTCGACGCCCTGTGGCCCGTGCATGCCCGTGGGGCGATACGGTGAATATTCTTGCCTGAGGAATCGTGGCCCATTCGACTGGGGGCCGATATAACGACGGATTTTGAAGCCGCGAGTCGGCGCGAGTGGCTGGAAACCAACGGGCTCGGGGGTTGGTCAGGATCGACGATCAGTGGCGCCCATTCCCGCCGATACCACGGGCTCCTCGTTGCGGCACTGGATCCACCTGTGGGTCGTACGGTGCTGTTGTCACGACTCGAAGAGACCCTCGAGATCGATGGCTCGCGCCACGAACTGGGGTGTAACCGTTTTCCCGGCGTCGTGCACCCCCGGGGTCACGAATACCTGCAGAGCTTCGAACGTGGGATCTTTCCCGTCTTTACCTATCACGTTCAGGACATCATCCTGCGGCGGATGGTGGCGGCGATTCACGGACACAACACCACCGTGATTCGCTACGACGTGGAGGCGGTAACCGACGCCAACGCTGAGGGCGCCTTCCTCTTTGAACTGCGTCCTTTTGTTGCAGGCCGCGACTATCATCACTTGATGCAGGCCAACGAGGGCATTCGGCGTGACGCCGTTGTCGATGGCACGGTGGTGCGACTGCCGAGTTATCCAGGACTGCCCGAGGTCTGCCTGCACTTGCCGGAAGCGGCGGCTTTCTCTGCAGCACCGGAGTGGTATTACGATTTCGAGTACGAACGTGAGTCGTACCGCGGTCTGGATGCTCGAGAGGATCTGTTCACCCATGGAGGCATCGAGCTTGCTCTGCGTCCCGGCGATCAAGTGACGATCGTGGCGACCACCGAAGCGGGGGAACACGACGGCGACGCACTGCTTGCTGCCGAAGAGGCTCGTCGCCGCGGGCTCATTGCACAGACGCCCGATAACACCCAACATCAGCAGTTGCGCTGTCACCTGAATTTGGCAGCAGACCAGTTTCTTGTGCGCCGCGGGGCGGATCTGCGCACCATCGTTGCCGGCTATCATTGGTTCACCGACTGGGGACGGGACACGATGATCGCCCTTCCCGGAATCGCCCTGGTCACCGGTCGACACGATGATGCACGCCGTATTCTACAGGCCTTCGCCAATGCCGTGAGTGAAGGCATGCTGCCGAATCGCTTCCCCGACGGCGGCGGCGCCGACTACAACACAGTGGACGCCACACTCTGGTTCTTTGTTGCCGTTCATCACTACCACGTAGCTACCTCAGACGATGAGTTTGTTGGTGAGCTCATGCCGATTTTCGACGACATCCTGCAGCGACATATTGCCGGTACCCGTCACGGGATTCACGTCGATGCAGATGGCTTGCTCGCCGCCGGAGAAGAAGGGCAGCAACTTACCTGGATGGACGCCAAAGTCGGGGACTGGGTGGTAACGCCGCGGCGGGGCAAGCCCGTGGAGATTCAGGCCCTCTGGTACAATGCACTCAGGATCCATGGGTCTCTGGCGCAATCACTGGGAGTGGAAAGCCTCGTCGACACCGAAGCGCGCGCGACGCAAGTGCAAGCCCGTTTCACCGAAGTGTTCTGGAACGAGGATCAGGACTGCCTGTACGATGTCGTCGACGTGGACGGGACCGCTGGGCGCCTAGATGCATCGGTGCGACCCAATCAGCTGTTCGCCCTGAGTCTACCCTATCCTCTGCTGGATGACGATCGTGCACTGCGAGTTCTCGAGGTTTCGCGGCAGCAACTGGCAACGCCAAGAGGTCTCCGCTCACTTTCTGATCGTGACGACAGATTTCGCGGACACTATGGCGGCGACACCTGGGCACGGGATGGGGCCTATCACCAGGGCACCGTCTGGGGTTGGCTTATTGGCCCCTATCTGACGGCATGGATGCGCCACGGTGGTGAGCAGGGA
>Ga0114999_10006270_pt1 | contig 13751 bp, 19 predicted proteins | sample ArcticOcean_MG_C_3_FD_89820 | JGI IMG/M metagenome (GOLD analysis project Ga0114999, IMG submission 89820) | Marine microbial communities from western Arctic Ocean - ArcticOcean_MG_CB8_126 | ecosystem: Environmental > Aquatic > Marine > Oceanic | place: Arctic Ocean: Canada Basin | collected...
TAAGCCATACCGAAGTTCTGGTTTGGGATAGATTCTAGTTAGCAAGCATCCTTATGAAGGGTATCTAGGGGAGTGAGTTTAGATATCCAGCGTCCGGCGGGGAAAACGCCACCGCTCTGCCTCTATGATGGACTCCAATGCTCTTACGGCCTGATCCAATGCCCCGTTTCCGTTGACCACTACATAGTCAAATAAAGGCATCCGTTGCATCTCTTCACGGGCCGTGTCCAGTCGTTGCTCAAGGTCTATCTGGTCTTCAGTCCTTCTAATCCTCAACCGGTTTTCCAACTCATCAAAGGACGGCGGTGCAAGAAACACAAATACTCCGCTGGGGTTCAGCTTCTTGATGGTTTCTGCCCCCTGGACATCGGCCTTGATGATGACACCTTGACCACGGGCTATGGCATCTCTCACTTGGTCCTTCGGGACGCCATAACTGTTCCCATAGACCACTGCCCATTCCAAAAACCCTTGTTCAGCCACTTTTTTATCAAAGGCGGACTGGTCAAGGAAAATATAATCCACACCATCTTTTTCCATTGGGCGCATGGGGCGAGTTGTAGCCGTGACCACAATGTGCTGAGAAGAGTTTAACTCTCGTAATCGCGAGAGCACAGCGTCCTTCCCCACACCTGATGGCCCGGATAGCACCATCAGCAAGGGTTGGGGCCCTAGGTTCTCCAGAACCCTATTAGAATTCGACAAGAGCGTCTCTCTTTGTCACGATTTCCAAGTGCTCCCAAAACTGGGGATATGATATGGAAACACATTCTGCGACTTCAATGATGGTCTCTCCATCTGCCAGCAGCCCCGCCACCGCAAGAAACATGGCAATGCGGTGATCGCCATAGCTTTGACCCGTTGCCCCTGTAAGCAATGCTAAACCTTCTATTACCATGCCATCCGGTAACTCTTGGATGACTCCACCCACGTGGTGAAGTCCCTGTACCATGGCGGTGATACGGTCCGTCTCTTTCATCCGCAACTCTGCCGCGTCCCTAATCACTGTGGTTCCTTGAGCAAAGCAAGCAGCAACAGCCAACGCTGATGGAACAGTTGGTAATTCTTGACGAACCTCTTGCGATGGCATTAAGGAGGATAGCCCTGTGTGAAATCGATTTGTCACCTGGAGGAAAGGGGGTGCCTTCTAGCCTCTCCGCCGAAACAACGCGCTGTCGCATACTTTAACTCTTTCGATAACGAGTGGGATCTTCGGTTCCCTCGTCGCCCATTTCCTTGAACTTCTTAGCGACTGTATCGCCAAGAATCATCCCCATAAACTGATCAGAGGACTTCACACCTTCACCAACGAGCGTCTCGTCATTATCTCTGTTAATCAGCCAACGGGCTCGGCCTTCCCATGCATCTATCAGGGCTTTTTCCAAGCCTTCCTGATCATCCTTTACCAGATTGCGCAGCCCATGCAGATTCTTGATTATTTCATCCAACCAGTACACTACTGCATCGCGGTTAGTCACGGCAATGTCTCTATGCATCACGGGGTCACCAGATGCCAAGCGAGAGATGTCTCTGAAGCCAGTGGATGCCAGACGGGACATTTCTCGCCACCCGGGGCTCTTGGTTATGGTATTCATGAGACTTACAGAAAGCAGGAATGGCAGATGGCTCACAGCCCCAACGTAACTATCATGTTCCGCAGGGTCCACAAAATAGGGCTTTGCCCCAATAGCTTGAATCAAGGCAACAATAGACTTTGTAGCATCTTCTGTAGCGGAAGGCGCAGGGCAAACACCATAGACCGCGCCTTTGAGTAACCCAGCATCAGCATCTTTGGGGCCAGTCGATTCTTTTCCGGCCATGGGATGACCACCAACAAAGCTTACTCCGGCAGGGAGCAACTCTTCTCCCCAAGCTACAACATCTTTTTTAGTGCTTCCAACGTCAGTTACAACGGTTCCTTCAGCTAAGTATGGAACCAAAAATTCCATGAGGTCTCGCATGGCCAAGATTGGTGTGGCGAGAATCACGATGTTGGCACCTTGGACGGCACCAGCAATGGTGCGTTCATCATGGTCTATCGCACCCATTTTCTTTGCCGTTGAAGCATTGCCGGGTTCCAGATCTGTGCCGACGACTTCAACGTCCCGCCCCATTGCCTGCCGGATGGCCAGACCAAGGGAAGTCCCAATGAGGCCTAAACCGATGATTGCTATTTTATCCATACAGACATCCTACCTTTGTTGGGCCTTTGTCTGGGAGCCGCTGAAGTTGGTTGCATTATACCCTTGTCGCGCAGCTATAGCGCAATGAGAGCTACAAGATTAGACGCTCTAAAATGCCAATTGGGACATTAATGATTCCTGCAATGATGCCTGTATTAGCAAAGATGTCCAGCATGATGATGCCCATAAGGATGCCAGGCCCGGAGGGTTGGAGCCGCATGTAGGCCATTGCTAAGTTCCTCGGCAATAACCCAAGGGCTACGTTGGAGCCATCCAGAGGTGCCAGAGGGATGAGGTTGAAGACCCCAAGAACGACGTTCAAGAAAAGCGCAATAGCAAAGAACTGTCCAATAAGAACGGAGATTGGAGAGTCCCAAGGTAACAACCTGAAATCCCCCAGCATTAGAGGCGGTTCAACAAGCCCAATTTTGAATAACAATAGGATAGCAAATGCCAAGAGGAAGTTAGAGGCTGGGCCCGCAGCAGCTACAAACATCATGCTTCTCAGCGCATTGACGCCGAAGGCTCTGGGGTTCACCGGAACAGGTTTCCCCCAACCAAATCCGGCCAGGAGAATCATCAAACTGCCGGTCGGATCAAGATGAACCTTTGGATTCAAGGAGAGACGACCTTGCCGCTTGGCGGTATCGTCGCCTAGGGCAGTCGCCACTAGGGCGTGGCTGAATTCATGAACCGTGAAACTGGCAACCAACGCAGTCAAAATCAGAACCATGAAGAGCAGAAATGCCCCTGGATCCTGGTTCAGTGCATCTAGGTTACGAAAGATCATCCGGGCTTTCTGGATAATCGTCGTCGTCATCGTCATCGTCCTGCACCTGGGCGTGTGCGGACACACGGGGCAGCGAAGGCGATGACATCTCGGTTCGGGAGCGGCGACGCGGTAGCTCGGCAATTGCCTGAACCAGGGCTGTTATGGCGGCAACATCGGTGGAAGCCAAGTCCACAATCACGCCCTCAACGCCAATCTCTCGCAGGCATTCCAGTTCCCATGTGGTCAGAGACCCCTTTACTGGTAGCAGAAAGGCACTGCCTATCTCACCTCGGTCAGAAGCCAGTTGCAAAAGTGATTGCAGGTCAAGGGGAGAGGAGACAGCATCAGAATAGACCACTGCGTCTATCGGCATCACTTCCATTGAGTGCGCATGCTCTTCCTTAAGATCGGGTGAGACGACCAGGAATTTCCCCAAATCTTCATTGTGCAGCGCCTCTAAAGACGCAGACATTCCGGTGACGGTGATGAAATCACATCCCGCGTCCACCAGCTCTTTTACTTGATCAGTTGTAGGGGACTGCACCTGTGCCCCCCAAGGAACATCGGTTAACCCGCTGGCGGCCTTCGCAAGGGCACTTGCTGTGGCAGTCCCGGGCGTAAAGAGCACACCATCTAGCGATATACCTTTAAGCTGGGTTGCTGCTTTGGGGTCAGCCGTGGATGCTAGGAGAACCATAGTGGGGGCAACTTGACGACGAGAAGCTGCACCAAAACCCAAGGGTGCCGGTGTGTCTTTGCCCAAACGCTCAATCCGCTGAATAAGCTTGCTCATACAACCTCTTTGGTGATGTTGGTTTCACTAAGGAACCACCCTTTGATGGCGGCTCTCTGTTCGCTGTTTGTATGGTAGCACACAGGATGTGCCAGAGTACTGCCTAGCGTGTGGATTTTCATGGCACCTAATCGCTATTTTTCATCACCATGCGCTTCTACGGAACTGGTCGAGGGGAGGTGTGCCTCGTCGCAACAGTTAGAAGATTCTTCCATCTGGATGGTGAGGTGGTGGATGGGAAACAAAGCGGGAATCATATGGCGAAATAAATCAAGTAGAGCCTCCCGTTTGGACGGGGGACAATCGTCTGCCACAACCACGTGAGCAGTCATAGCGTTGTAGCCAGAAGTGAGGGTCCACGCGTGGATGTCATGGACTTCAAGCACTCCGTTGGTGTCCTTAATCGCAGCTTCAAGCTTTTCCAATACTAACTCTCTTGGGGTCCCCTCTAGCAATACGTGGAAGGTTTGAAGTAATAATTTACTTGAACTCCAGAGGATAAGTAGCCCTATCACAATGCTCACGATTGGGTCTGCCAAATACCAATCAAAGGCGAGCATGAAGATTCCTGCGACGATAGCTCCAAGCGAGCCAAGAGCATCGCCTACAACGTGCAAGAACGCGCCTTGCATATTCAAGAGTGTCATGTGACGAATTATGGAGGATGCCTGCGCTCACCAGGTTCACCAAAAGACCGATAGTTGCCACGACTATCATTGGTAAAGCATCTACTTCTGGAGGGTCATTGAAACGCGTTGCTGCCTCAAACATGATGAAGCCAACAATGAGCCAGAGCGACATACCATTGATCATGGCCGCCAGGGCTTCCACGCGCTGATAGCCATAGCTTCGTTTGGAGGAGTGTGGACGAGTGGCAATCCATATGGCGATAAGAGTAAGGATGAGAGAAGCGATGTCCGTAAGCATATAGCCGGCATCAGCCAACAGCGCAAGGCTGCCGGTCAGGAATCCTCCAACCACTTCTACGACGAAGAACGATGACGTGAGCAATAGGGCGAAGGTCAGCCGCTTGCGGAAGCGGACCTTCTTTCATCCCCTGAATGGTGAGCTTCGTGGTGATGCAGGCTGTTCACTGTCTTTCAATATGATGAAGGGAGCGCCAGGCTGGGACGTGATATCTTCTGGCAATCTAGCATGGCCATTTACCGTACTCAACGCAAACTAGCTATCTGCCAAGGGTCAACCTTGAAGCAAGAACGTCAGACAGCCCAGCGGCAGCTATCTTCTCCTGCGTAGCGGCAACGTCGTATTCAACACGGTAATAAGTGAGAATGTCTGCGTCTGCATCATAAAGAGCGTACGCCGCATGGGGATCTCCATTTCTTGGTTGGCCTACACTGCCGGGGTTCACTACGCACCGTGCCTCTGACAGCACCATTTATTGCCCTGATTTCAACCCGGGAAACCCCGTTCCCATTTCACTACGAACAAAGGGAATGTGGGAGTGCCCCATCAAACAACATTGTGTGGGAAACTGCTGGAAGTTTCCCGCCAAATCAAGAGTGGACATAATTGATGGCAGGAAGTATTCCCAAACAGGGTCTCTGGGAGTGCCGTGCAACAACGTGACACCTTCTTCTTCACGTCGTAGTGGGTTATCCCTCAAAAAAGTTCGATGCTCAGGAATCAACTGCTCCTGCGTCCAAACAATGGCCGCCTTGGCGTACGCATTGAAGTCTTTCAGCGGCACGGCGTCAATGGATGCCAAATCGTGATTCCCGGAAACGGCTGCAAGGGGATACGAAAAGAGTAAATCTATACAGCCAGTAGGATCCGGGCCGCACCCTACAATGTCCCCAAGGCACCATACACCTTCAAGTCCACCCTGCGATTTCGCATGGCGCACCACAGATTGCAAAGCTTCTAGGTTGCTATGGATATCGGCAAGCACCAGATACCGCATAAATTTCCTACCTTGAGCCTTAGCTGTCTGATTCAGTATAATGCAGGGCATGTATGTACATGATATCGGTGAATTTGGTCTCATTGAACGACTCGCTAGGCAGGTAGCCGCAGCAGAGCCAGCTACTCGACCTAACGTTTCCCCGTCGCCAAGCCTCACCGTCACTATCGGCGATGACACCGCGGCCTGGACCGTAGGCGGCATCACAGAACTCCTCACCACAGACACCGTTGTCCAAGGCGTGCACTTCACTCCAGAGACCAGCACGTGGCGTACGGTAGGATGGAAATGCCTTGCCGCCAACCTGAGCGACATCGCTTCAATGGGTGGGGTTCCATCCTTTGCCGTTGTAACCCTTGGATTGGCTGAAGACACGCTCATTCAAGACATGGACGACCTCTATGCTGGCCTTTTGAAAGCCGCGTCAACGTATGGGGTCACAGTCATTGGCGGTGACATCGTCTCTTCGCCAGTGTTCTTCATGACCATCGCTCAAACCGGGGTGATCCATAGTGCTCCAATGCTCCGGTCAGCAGCACGCCCGGGCGACCAGATTGCTGTCACGGGAACGCTGGGAGGATCTGCCGCAGGGCTTGCTGTACTCCAGGGTGCTGAGACAGCCAATGAAGGTGATTTGAAACCCCTTATAGAAACCCATCAACGCCCACGACCTCGCATCAATGAAGGTCACTCTTTGCTAAATGCCGGCGTGCTTTGTGCCATGGACGTAAGCGATGGCCTTCTCAGTGATTTAGCAAAAATATGTTCCGCTAGCCGGAACTCGGCTCGATTGGAGGCAGCCAACGTCCCTGTCCACCCTGAAGCGCTCCTAGCCTTGCCCCAAACAGCCCTGGGCATGGCTCTTAATGGAGGTGAAGACTACGAACTTCTCTTCACGGCTTCGCCTGCAATCATTGCAAAGTTGCATGGGCAATTGGAGAGTGGGCTACAGGTCATTGGCACCATAATGGACGGTAACCCCGGACAGGTGAGTGTTGTTGATAGGGATGGTGCCCCTTTGGCAGTAGATGCCGAAGGCTGGGATCACCTTAAGTCATGACCAACACGAAAGAACTTATCAGCCACAGTGCTGATGAAACCCACTCCATTGGATTCCAGCTTGGCCAAAATGCGCAGGCTGGCGATGTCATACTCATGACAGGGGAGCTTGGCGCTGGGAAAACCACGTTGACCCAAGGCATTGCCCAGGGCTTAGGCGTTACAGAGCGACCCCGAAGCCCTACCTTTGTCATGGCAACGGAATATCACGGACGGTTACCCCTCTATCATCTGGACCTCTACCGGGTTGACCACGCAGCGGAGTTGGGCGAGTTGGGCTTAGAAGAGTATCTTTCTGGGGAAGGTGTGTCCGTTGTGGAATGGGCGGACAGGGCATCAGATGCGTTCCCTCCATCGTCCTTGTTGCTTTCCCTTGAATCCATAGATGAGAACACACGTCGAATCACATTGACTGCTACCGGAGACCGCTACACTACACTGCTGGCAGGGCTGAATAACCGATTCTCCACAGTGGAGAATCGGTAACCGTGGAACTCTGCATAGACACATCTACCCGCTACGCCAGCGTCGCCCTGACGCAGGGCGCGGGAATAATCAAAGCAATCTCCTGGCACAGCAGCAACAACCACACCTTGGAACTCGCCTCCACTGTGTCTCAAATGCTGAAAGACGCGGGGAAAGACACTACGGACATCCACACTGTCATCGTGGCCAAGGGCCCTGGCGGGTTCAGCGCGCTACGCGTCGGCATGGGGGTGGCAAAGGGTTTGGCGGAATCATTAGATATTCCACTCATTGGTGTCAGCACACTAGAGCTTGAGGCTGCCCAGCACTTTAATGCAGTACAAGGACCACTTTGTCCATTGTTGGAGGTAGGCAGGGAGCGCATTGCGTGGAGTTTGTACCAACTCACTTCACTGGAGTGGTCACTTTCAATGAACGAACAGGTCACAACGTTAGAAGCTATGGTGGATGCCGTTCCAGATGGTACGATTTTTTGCGGAGAGGGCGCATGGAGCATGTCAGCCCGACTTCAGGAATTGGCTGGGCCTGGTAAAACGGTTCTAGCGGGCCCTCCCCCCTCACGACAACTAGCAGTCCTTTCAACCCTTGGGCTTCGCATTTTGGCGGCGGGCGAAGTTGCTGATGCTACGGCGATGGAGCCAAACTACCTGCGCCAGCCCAGCATTACTATGCCATCATCAGCAAAACCCAAGTAGCGATTATATACTCGAAGATAACAAAATAGGAGGCAGACTCGTGGCAGATGTCCAAACAACCCTGGTGTTGATTAAGCCAGACGGAGTACAACGCGGCCTGGCAGGTGAGGTTATCAGTCGATTGGAGCGCAGAGGACTGAAGATTGTTGGGATGAAACTCCTGCAAATAGATGAGGCGTTAGCCAAGCAGCATTACGAGGCCCATGCAAGCAAATCATTCTTCCCGGGGTTGGTGCGGTTCATAACGTCCAGCCCAGTAGTGGTTCTAGCTATCCAAGGGAAGAACAGCATTGAAATTGTTCGCCAGACGATGGGAGCCACTGATCCCAAAGTGGCAGGTTCCGGCACGGTACGTGGGGATTTGGGGTCAGATATAGGCCGTAATTTGGTTCACGGCTCAGATTCGCCCGAAGCTGCTGCCCATGAGCTCACGCTGTTCTTTAATTCAGGCGAGTTGGTGGAGTGGACCCGAAGCGTGGAGGGTTGGATTACCGAGTAGGCTACTGCACCTGAACTAAGGGAGTTGCTTCTTTCCAGAGTTCCTCCAGGCGATAATAGTCGCGCTCCTCGGGAGAAAAGACATGGATGAGCACATCCCCATAGTCCAGGAGCACCCACCCAGATTCAATTGTCCCTTCCTTGTGCATGATGTTGACGCCTTCAAGCTTCAGTTGAAGAGCAATATCCTCCACTAAGGAGTTAATCAAGCGCATATTGTCAGCACTTAACAACACAAAATAATCGGCAAAAGACGCAATGCTTTGAATATCCAACAAAATGATGTCGGACGCTTGTTTGTCGCTGGCAATCTCTACAGCACGTTGGGCGATTTTGAGGGATTCTGATGTTGGCATAAAAACAGTATACGTCTGAATTGCCTAGAAGTTAATGGATTAGCATGAACCCTCGTTTCCCGGCACCACAATCGCAGTCCGAGGGGGAATATTTGGTTTCATGCCTAGCTAAAATACGAAAATCATGTAATTTTCATCCGATTTTATGGAACTCTGGGGATGAATGTTCCGTTTTTATCTATGGATATGGTCTACTACGTGGCGCGAATCGGCTTACAGTAGCGTTAATAGGGCTTGACACAGACTAGAGCTACACCTAATATAAAACGCGGTATTTAGCTAGTAGGAATCACATAGGTAATTCAGATTTAATGGATTCCAACCACGTCGTAAATTGCATCGTAAAACTGAAAGGGGATCTGATGAAACGATTTTCACGAGGGCGCTTCAGCGGTTTGGTTCTCATTCTCGTATTGGTGGCTACTCTAGCCATTGCAGGCTGTTCAGGCTCTGCTGGTTCTCAGGGTGCGCAAGGCGCAGCTGGCCTACCGGGGAATCCAGGTCTCCCAGGCGTTCAAGGTCTCCAAGGCAACCCAGGTAACCCAGGTAACCCAGGTAACCCAGGCCTCCAAGGACTCGCTGGCTCTGATGGCTCTGATGGCTCTGCATTAGCTGCTGGTGTCATGCTGGATCAGACAGTGTTTGTTATCGGCGCAGATAAGACCTTCACGATGACAGGTTATGGCTTCCAGCCAGGCGAGGTCGTCATTGCCAAGTTGCTAACTTCACAGGATGATTTGATCTTGGTTGGCGCTACGGCAAATGCATACGGCGCATTCCAAGTTAACCCGCAGGATTTGGATCTAACATCGTTTGGTGCTATTGAAGCGGGCATATTCACGCTTCGTGTATCAGGAACAGACGGGTCTATCGCAAGTGCTCCAATGATGTTTGTAGCATCCGCCAAGTAAGTTCTTCTCAAGGTAGTTAAAAGAAAACCCCTGGGTGGTAATTCACCCAGGGGTTTTCTTTTGCCTCCGCTCAAGGGAACGACCTTCTCACATTGTGTGGAGCATTCCTTTGGTGTTGCCTAAACAGCAGTAATGAGTGCCTAGGTTAGTCTATGTAGGTAACAAGGCCAAAGGTCAAGAGACTGATACACTATGAGGGCACACCGCCAAGGCAAAAGGGGGCTCTCGTGAAAAGAGGTTCTACGGGCGGGATTTCACATCAGCAGAATGCTAAAGGCCCTCCGGCCCCGTGCCGTTATACATGGCAGGGGTGAAAGGGAATAGAGGAAGCGGTGAAGATAAACAAACGACGAGGTGTGGACGTAGAATCGTCGCCTGAGCACCAGTGATTCCTGAAGCAGGGCTAGCTTAACTCTGTTGCACTGTCTTGGGTTCAGATTCTCGCACTACCCGGACTTTCGTGATACGTCTGCCCTCTGTGTTCAACACCTCAACTCGAAGGCCATCGGCAACCGCTTGATCTCCTTGGGAGGGGATTTTCCCTAGCTGGTTATACACAAGCCCACCGATGGTATCGAACCCATCGCCCTCGATATCCACATCAAAGTGCTCTTTCAAGAAGCTCAAGTTCACCCTGGCATCCAAGATGACTTCATCCTCACTGATTATTTGAATCTCTGGTTCATCTTCATCAAACTCATCAACGATCTCTCCAACAATCTCTTCCAAGATGTCTTCAAGCGTAACCAACCCTGCGGTTCCGCCGTACTCATCCACAACAACGGCCATGTGGGCGCGTTGCCGCTGGAACTCCCGCAACAGGGCATCCAACCGCTTCCCTTCTGGAACGAAGAGTGGAGTCCTCAGTAACTCTTGCATGATGACTGGGGTTTCAGACGGTTCAGCAAGCCTCAAGAGGTCTCTAGCATGAAGGATACCAACCACGTGGTCTATTGATTCCGCATATGCCACAATTCGGCTGTGTCCAGCTTCTCTCATCAAGGCCACCGCCTTGGAGACATCTTCTGAAATCTCAATGGCAACTAGGTCAGGTCGTGGAACCATGACGTCCCGCACTGCTGTTTCTTCCATTTGTAAGATGGCATAAATCATCTCCAACTCTTGCTCGTCTGGAGGATTCACCTGTTTATCCAATGGAATCAACACTCTATTAAACCTTGCAGCCAACTCGGTTGCCAATTCTGGTAGGGTGTCAGAAGCCCCTGAAAACCATTGAGAAAGGTTGTACAACGGTCGAGTGACCGGCTTTGCTAAAAGGTCCAGGATTAGAACGATTGGAGCTGCAATTACTGCTATGCCACTGGCGTATCTGCGACTTAGAGGATTAACCAAGGCTGGCATGGCCAACAACAGCGCTAATCCACCCAGGGCAGTAGCAACAAACTCTTGCTGCCCCGCAGAGACGTTCATCAAATAAACGATAAGGGCTCCGGCAGCTATCCCATCAAAAATTACTCTAATGAGAAACAGCGTGAACGTTGCGCCAGCGGAGTTTTTTAGCACGGCAGTTAGTGCTCCTTGTAGCAGACCGCCTCTGTGCAAACCATCATCTCCTGCTCTGGCATCAAACCTAGCCAATGCAGAGCGGAAAATTGAAACACATGCTGAAAGAAGCACGAGTATAAGGCTTATTCCTAGGGGTACAACCTGGTCACTGTCCAAAAACATTCACCTCTTGGTTTATACCTTTTCAGGCTTTTTATTGGATTTCCTTAGTTGGGGCCTTGCGGGAACGCCTACCACAGTCTCTCCGGCGGTCACATCCTTTGTGACCACGGACCCGGCCCCGGTAGCTGCACCCTTACCAATGAGAACAGGCGCTATCAGCATGGTGTCTGAGCCAATAAATGCGTTCTCTTCTATTGTTGTTTTGTGTTTCTCAACGCCATCAAAATTAGCAGTCACGGTACCCGCGCCGATGTTCACGTTCGCGCCCACGTCAGCGTCACCAAGGTAACTGAAATGACCAACCTTTACTCCGTTAGCCAAGGTGCTCTCTTTGATTTCAACAAAGTTGCCAATGTGGGTTGATTCACCTATGTGGGAACCTGGGCGAAGATGGGCAAATGGGCCAACATCCACATCTGCTTCCAGGGTTGCCCCTTCAAGCATGGATGACACAATTCTGACCCGTTGTCCAACTACAGTGTCTTGCAACACCGTATTGGGGCCAATCTGGCAGGCCTCACCCACTTGAGTGGCTCCTTGTAGATGGGTGTTGGGGTAGAGAACTGTGTCTTTCCCTATCAGAACACCGGTATCAATATACGTTGTTGAAGGGTCAATCAGCGTTACGCCGTCCAGCATATGTCGCGTTTGGATGCGGCCCCGCATAACAGCTTCTGCCTGCGCTAAATCAACGCGGGTGTTCACTCCAAGAACATCGTGAGAATCAGTTGCATGAACCGTTGCAATGGCTCCTTGGGCTTGGTGCACCCGTGCAACCATGTCCGTCAGATAAATTTCACCTTTTGATGATGGCTTTAGCGTTGCAAGTTCAGGCCACAACGTTGCAGCCCGGAAGGCATACACGCCGCCATTCACCTCTGTCATGGTGAGTTGTTCAGCCGTGGCCTCGCGTTCCTCTACGATCGCAGTAAGGGTACCTGATGCGTCGCGGACTATTCGCCCAAACCCTTCTTGGCCAACGCCGTCAGTGGTCATCAACGTCAAATCAGCGTTGTTGTCCTCATGGACAGCCATTAGGTGTTGAATCGCCTCGGACGGGACAAGGGGGCAGTCAGCATTAATAACCAGAATGTTCTCAGCATTGTCTGGAATCTTGCCTCGCGCACACGACAGCGCATGCCCGGTGCCTAATGGAGTTTCTTGCACGGCGAAGTCCACGTTGACGCCAAGGTAGGTTCGAATTTCATCAGCGTCAGGAGCAACCACAACGATTGGTTTTTTAAAATCAGCATCACGAAGCGCGGAGGCTACGTGTTGAATGAGGGGAACGCCACAAACCTGGTGGAGAACTTTAGGGGTTGCTGAGCGCATGCGAATGCCAGCGCCGGCAGCCAGAATCACTGATTGCCAAGCACTCATGCACGCACTCCTAGAACAATAAACGAAAAATCTGCGATTCTTTTGTCTCTTCTAGGAAGAGCTAAGAAGAGATTTTCCGCCTCACTGGTAACGACTTTTGTGCCTCCCGGCGCAATGTCTGGATTGTATTATGCTAGGGAAATATCAAGGGAATTGTCAAGCAATAGATAGTGGGAACCACTGTTTCACGTCAATGAAGGTATAATCTCTCCAGGTCAGCCCAACTTGGTATTGGAAGGTGCGAGGATGGAAGTATCAGATTTCACAGGCGATGGCATGCAAGTCATCAAAACGAATCATGCAGACAGTGAGCAGGGTGGATACGCATACCAGCGTCGGCGGATTGACGTCACCATTCCCGCAGAAACAGACCCCGTTCCACTTGATAGGTCTCAGCTTGTCTATGTCCTGCCGTCACTGTTGAAGGATGGAGAATGGCTTAGCAACCGGGCGGATGCAAAGATGATTGACCTGTCAGAGCTGTCAGCCTACACAGGTGGATAGACTGGGCGCTACGGTTTAGGGGCATCATCCTCCTGATAAATCACATCGATGAGCGCTGCATCAAACATCGCCAGGAGTTCGCCGGACACTAGGCCAACATAGGAGCGTAGGCGTTCCGGATTGATATAAATCATGCCGTTTGCTCTTTCCTCAAGATCGCTGTGAGTAACTTCAAAGTCAGGCATAGCTAGTTCCATAAGCTTCCCCAGGCGTGTCTCTGTGATGAACTCAACTTTGGTTTGAAGCTCCTGCTGGAATTCTACTTTAGTTAGTGCTTTGTCCATGTCTCACCTCTTACATCCATGTCCCTGCCAGAACAAGCAGTATCATACTCCATGACAGACCTGAAACCCTTTCTAGCCCTTGCTTGGCGGTAGGGATGTAGCTACTCTATAGAGGTACCGCGCACGGAGAGATGGCAGAGCTCGGTCGAACGCGCCGCACTCGAAATGCGGTATGGGGCAACTCATCGTGGGTTCGAATCCCACTCTCTCCGCCACA
>Ga0114999_10006273_pt1 | contig 13744 bp, 15 predicted proteins | sample ArcticOcean_MG_C_3_FD_89820 | JGI IMG/M metagenome (GOLD analysis project Ga0114999, IMG submission 89820) | Marine microbial communities from western Arctic Ocean - ArcticOcean_MG_CB8_126 | ecosystem: Environmental > Aquatic > Marine > Oceanic | place: Arctic Ocean: Canada Basin | collected...
ATGAAATACGAATGGATGCCTTTTTCTGCTTACGAGTCTTGGAACGCTCTCACTCATGCCGTAAATGATCTGATTTGTTCCTTCGGCAATACACACACAATCAATTTTGCTTAACTACTTATCAAATCCCGAACCAGCTTGTTATATTTCGGCATATTGGCAATACCCCCTCTTATACTCTTACTTCACAGATCTTAACCTGCTCGTATTTTTTATAAATTTCAAGCAATATACCCTTACAGTTCCCCAATATTGAACTCACCGAATATTATTCAGCAAGTGCCTGAGCGCATCCTGTGACAACATACGCGGATTATTTTGCAACCGTTCCGTATTCACATTTTGCACAAGGATCTCAACATCGGCATCTGTCTGCACACCCACATTTCCCAAACGCGTCGGGCATCCAATAGCCGTCATCAGCTCTTCAATACGTTCTCGTGCCTGGGTCGCATCATCAACCCCCAACAAAGCCTGGATATCCTGAAGCGTGGCACGAACAGAACCCACCCCATTCGGATGACAACAACCATCCTCGGTCACCAACTATTATACACCATGATGGCACCCGAACCAAGACACACGCGTTGGATCATGGCTTTCCTTTTGCAAAAGCAGGATGTGTCTTGCAATTTGCTACCCAATTCTTTATTTTAGGATAGCGCATTTTCGTAAAATAAAGAATTTTCTTATTTTAGGTTGGTACATAAGATGAAACGCACACTTCAAGGCCATTATGTAACCGTTTCAACAGTTGGAGAACAGGCAGAAGCGTTTGTCCCTACACCCTTGCCGCCACAGCCACCCATTGATTGGTCACCTGCACTGCGTGGCAAATTTGATGAGGCATTATTGATGTTGGGGCGGTTGGATGGTGTTTCCACATTGTTGCCAGACATTTCATTATTCCTATACATGTATATCCGCAAGGAAGCCGTACTCTCTTCTATGATTGAAGGAACACAATCATCTCTTTCAGATCTGCTTCTTTTTGAGATAGACCAAGAACCGGGTGTACCTTTGCACGATGTTCAAGAAGTGAGCAACTATGTTGCAGCCTTGAACCATGGTGTGACACGTCTCAAAGAAGGATTTCCACTCTCGTTGCGATTGCTCAAGGAAATTCATGGTATTTTGCTGTCCAAAGGACGTGGGCACCACCACGCACCCAGTGAATTTAGGCGAACGCAAAATTGGATTGGAGGCACCCGTCCCGGGAACGCTGTCTTTGTGCCGCCGCCTCCAGATCACGTATTGGCGTGTATGGGCAAGCTGGAACTGTTTCTTCACGACCAACCAAAACAAACGCCTTTTTTGCTCAAAGCTGCTTTGGCCCACGTGCAGTTTGAAACCATTCATCCATTTTTAGATGGCAATGGTCGCCTGGGTCGCCTGTTGATCACGTTGTTGTTATATGAACAAAAGGTATTGCGCGAACCCATGCTCTATTTAAGTCTCTACTTTAAGACACATCGCAAAGAATATTATAGTTTACTCAATATAGTTCGTGAAACGGGCGATTGGGAATCTTGGTTGACATTTTTTGCCGAAGCCGTCATTATGACCGCAACGCAAGCAGTAGAGACAGCGCAACAGCTTCTTGGTTTGTTGGATAAAGATCGCAATCAGATTGAGAGCTTAGGTCGCGCAGCGTCTTCCACATTGCAGACGCATCATGTTTTATTAAGGCATCCCGTTGCCACTGCGAGTTGGTTAGCCAAACACACGAATCTCACACCCGCTACCGTCAATAAATCGCTGAGGCACTTGGAACAACTCGGCATTGTGCGTGAACTGACCGCTCAAAAACGCAATCGCATTTTCAGTTATGTCCAATATGTGAATATCATGAATAGAGGCACTGATTTTGAATAGTTGAAAGCTGCCTATTTGAAAATGCATCAGGCTGGCGCGCACTATGTGGTCGATGGCATTGAAAATGTGCCTGCGATATTAGACGACATCCAGAATCGATTGGCGCGTGGTGAACGACCTTAGGTCCATTACGCCACCGAAATCACAGGTGAAACACTCGCCCGTTTAAACAAATCGTCAAACTCAGCACTCTCGTCATCTCGAATCAACTCCGTATGACAGCCCCATTCATCCACGGGCTGATTGCCATTCCCATAAAACACCCACATCTGTCGTGAATTTTCAAAATACACATTCACCCCACCCGGTCGGCTTGTCTTAATCACGTGCCTGGGCAAACTGTGATCGGCTTTTTCAACCCGATATTTCTCCAACGCATCTTCATCCAATTCAATACCCAACCCCGGCGCTTCAGGCACGCGCGCATAACCACCCACCACAGGCATACGCTCCTTCAACAAACTATGTTCATATAATTCATGACACGTAATCGTCGGCCACTGCGCGTGTGTCAACACCGCACTCAAATGCAACGACATCGCGGTGGTCGGTCCCGCACCCACCATCTGCAAAAAGAACGGCATATTCAGCGACCCAGCTGTTGACCCTTGTTGCATCACCTTCGACACGCCCCCACCCAACACCCACCCATCACACACGCCCCCCATCTCCAACCCTTCACGCGGTGGAATCATGCCATAATGATGTGCAATGGGCGTTTCAATTTGTGTGCGCATATACCGATTGCCCGACGCATCGTTACGCGGAATCGGATCTTCAAACATCTGAATCTTCGGAAACGTCGTCTCCAACTCACGCAAAACCGGAATTGCATTGGACGCATTGTTCAAAAACGCATTCCAATCGGCATCAATACGAAAATGATCAGGCGTCACCGCACTGATTCGCCGAACCGTCTCACGCACATCAAACCAAGGCCGCGTCTTAATCTTGATACACGTATACCCCAACGCAACCGCCGTCTGAGCTTCCCGTTCATAGTTTTCGGGCGACATATCATGATCCCAAAACGAGATCGCGCACCAATCTCGACACTTATCCCCAAGCAACCGATACACCGGCACCCCCGCCAACTTACCCGCCGCATCAAACAGCGCCATTTGCAAACCCGCACCCAGTGAATCATTCCACATCGTCTCAAACGGCGTCTTGCCTATCACGCGCTCCTGCGCTTTTACACGCCCCCACGTATAATTCTGAATCGTCTCCCCCCACCCCACAATACCCGCATCGGTCTCAACCCGTGTGATCTCCAACTCAGACCACGTATGAATGCCCGCACGTTCCATCTCGGTGCGTACACGATCCACAAACGGCACTTGCAAGGTAAACCGGTCAACTTGTGTGACTTTGGCAGACATAAGCAATCCTTTTGAATGAGGCGTTGGACAAGGTATAAAACTGGCACTCATGATACCACGAACAGCATCTGTGCGCCAGCGTTGGAAAGACAGGCGTACAAGAACACGCCTTTAATTTAAAAATTGTATCCTGCGCCCGCATATATTATGTTCAAATTTACTGAACGAACTTTCTCAGACATCTTCATGGCAGGTTTATCGCAGGAGCATCACGCGTGAAAAACATCCTCAAAAACCTTCCGATCTCCATTAAAATATGTGGCTTGGCCACGAGCATACTCATCTTACAAGCCACATTGAGCTTTGTGACATACAATCGCGTGAGCCAGGTGACCAAAAAGTTAGTCGACATCACAGACTATTTGGTGCCCATTAGAGATGCGATTGTAGAAGCCAATTTGCAGGCCACAGAGCGCAAAATTTATATGGAACGCATGTTACGTCAATATGAAGATGTCTCATCTGACGATACGCTTTTTAAGCAAGAGTTAGACATTTGGAAGGAACACGGCCTGCGTTCGGATGCGGCCATTGATCGCGCCATACAGCTGTCGAACAAAGGCATTGCACATGTATCAACAACCGAAGACATCGTTGCTTTTGCGCGTTTACAACCTGCCTTAGAAAATTTAAAAATGGCACACCGAGACCATCAAGAATTGGCCCTTGACATTTTACACCTTCTCAAAAAGGGAGACCATGCATCTGCCCACTTGATGGAATTGGACTTGGAGAAAAACGGCATGATGCTCGACATCAAAGCACAGAAAATTCTCGATGAATTGGAAGATTTTTTAGGTCGATCCATTCGCGTGAGTGTGGAACATGAACAACAAGCCCTACAACTCAGTTGGATCATGGTGGGCATTGCCGCTGTCATTGGAATCGCCTTTGCTTCAATCGTCACAATGGGCCTGGTACGCCCCATCAAAAAGTTGCTTGCAAGCACAACAGAAGTCGAAGGCGGAAATCTGAATGTAGATGTTCCCGTTGTGTCAACAGACGAAATGGGCGAGTTAACGGGCATCTTTAACAACATGGTACACGGCATTCGGGACACCCAACAATTAAAAGCCACATTTGGTCAATACGTCGATCCGCGCATTGTTGAAGAACTGCTTCGACAGACCAACAAAGTCGACGAGCACCCCATGAAACAAAACATGACAGTGTTTTTTTCAGACGTGGCCGGTTTTAGCAGCATCAGCGAGAAACTCACCGCAGAAGGCTTGGTGAAACTGATCAATCAATATTTGACTTTGGCATCAGAACCCATTAGCGACACACACGGTGTGATTGACAAATTTATCGGCGATGCCATCGTAGCCTTTTGGGGGCCCCCTTTTACAGATGAGACGACCCATGCCACATTGGCCTGCCAAGCCGCATTGGCACAAACCATCCAACTTAAAAAACTGAACCGCATGATACCCGATCTCATGGGCATTCGCCAGGGCTTGCCCCCTGTCCAAATTAGAATTGGCCTCGCCACCGGTGAATTGCTCTTGGGCAACATGGGTTCTGAGACATCCAAATCGTATACTGTGATGGGGAATACAGCAGGGTTGGCAGAACAACTCGAAAGCGCAAGCAAAGTGTATGGCACCCATATTTTGATGACCGAAGAAACTAAGAATCAAGCAGAAGGTTTTGAATGTCGCCAAATAGACACCCTTCTCAATGCCGAGAACGGCCAACCCGTTCGCATTTATGAACTGCTTGCAGAAGAAGGAGATTTGGATTTGGAAGTTAAAAAGGTCTACGATGTATTTGAACAAGGCCTAAAAGCCTATCGCAATCAACAATGGGATCTATCGGTCACCCATTTTGAACACTGTGTGGAACAACAAAATGATGCCCCATCCAAAGTATTTCTAGAACGGGTTGAGGCATTGCAACGCACCCCCCCAGCGGAGGATTGGCATGGCATCTGGGCTTAAAGTGAGGGAAAGCGAAACACCCAAAAAATCAGGTTTGTCGTTGGGCGCACGAATCTTCGCACTGTCTTTGACACTCTTGATCATTCTCATGGGCGTGGCCTCATTTTCTTTATATCGGTTGAGCGATGTGAGAGACGGCATTGATCGGTTGAATGACTATTGGTTTCCGTTGACCAAAGTGGTTAGCCAAGCCGACGAAGCCATTTTGGTACAGCGGCTGTCTTTTGAGCGCTTAATAAAATTATATGCTTTCAAGCCAATACCAACAGATCAAATTGCCCAGGAAAAACAAACGTGGTCACAAATTGGCAGCCAAATTGATTCTTTGATCACATTGGCCAACCAGATATCTCCCGCAGTAGCTCACGAAAGTGACCAAGACAACCTTGAATCACTCTTGGTGGTCATCGGGAAAATGGCGACCCGTCAACAAACCATGCAAAATCAGGCGCAACAGGTTATAACCATGTTGTCCGAAGGTCAGAAGGATGAGGCCCATCAACTCATGGACGCTGTGGAAAAAGACGAAGAAATTTTTGAGAAAACCGTTGAGATGAGACAACAGATCTTTGAAACTGCATTTGGCAATGCCGCACGCAGTGCCGCACAACACGAAACGCAAGTGTTGCGCGTTAACGCAATCGTAACCCTCGGTGCAGTGATATTTGGCCTCCTTTTTGCAATCTTGACAGCGGCAAAACTCACAGCGCCCATTCGCCAGCTCATGGAAAAAATGCGCGACGTTGAAAAAGGAAATTTGGAGGTACATCTACAACCCACCTCCCGAGATGAAATTGGATTGTTGACCACATCCTTTAACGATATGGTAGACAAACTCAAACAGAAAAGCATCATTGAACAGACATTTGGAAAGTATGTCGATGCAAGAATTGTGGAACGATTGATGGAACACACAGAGGAACCACAAACCGGTGGCAAAAATCAGGTCATGACGGTGCTCTTTCAAGATGTGATGGGGTTCAAAGATTTTACACAACACCTCAGCCCCGAAGCGTGGTTGGCAATGACCAACCAGTATTTGACCCACATGTCCAAACCCGTGACAGATCACGGTGGCATCATCGACAAATTTATCGACACAATGGTAATGGCCTTCTGGGGAATGCCCTTTACGCCAGAAGAAGACCACGCACACATGGCATGTGGGTGTGCATTGGCACAAATGGCCCTCATGCAAGAGGTGCACCAGTGGGTATCTCAGGTGGGTGATGACAACCCCACACCCATCGCACTTCAAGTGGGGTTGACAACGGGGCCATTGGTCGTGGGCAACATGGGGTCTGAGCAAGCCAAATCATATACCGTCATGGGCGACACCGTGAACATCGCCTCGCGGTTAAAGGGTGCCAACAAAGTCTACGGCACACAGGTATTAATGACCGAAGAAACCCAACAAATGGCCTCTGAGCACATGACAACACGCGAAATTGACTTGATCCAAGTGGTGGGAAAAGACGAACCCGTGCGCATATATGAATTGTTGGGACGCATCACAGATACAAATGCCGAAACAACCCAATTGAAAAACCTGTTTCACGAAGGTTTGATGGCCTATCGCGAACAGACCTGGAACAAAGCACAAGAGAACTTTGAACAATGCCTACACCTTTGTCCAACAGATGCCCCATCCAAAGTCTATTTGGACCGCATAACCACATTCCAAAAAACCCCACCCCAAAACAATTGGGATGGGGTATGGCAACTCACCAAAAAATAAAACATCACACGCCTGCATTCACACATGCGTTCCATATAAAAAACGAACCCATCACGACACCGCAGCAAGCACACGCTTTACAAATCCATCAACCTTTGTTCAAAGTGAAGAAACTGGCAAGACACCCATCTAAAAATCGTCCAATTTGCAATGGCATTGCAAATGAGACGAAAAATCAGGCTTCTATAAGAGAAACAGAGTAATGCTGAAATTGTGCATCACGCGTAATAAGTGTCAGATTTTCAACCTGAGCTTGGGCAATCAACATACGGTCAAATGGATCACGATGATGCATCGGAAGCTGGCCAACAGCAAAGGCATGGGTTGGCGTAACATCAAGATATTCAAACGAGCCCTGTTGCAAACTGTCTCGGAAATTGTCAGGCAATTCCAATTTGCCAATCGCGTGTTTGATCTGAATTTCCCAAATCGTGACGGCACTGACAAAAATTACATTGCGACCATTGGAAATGGTCGCAGTGGATTTTGTAGACAAGGGCTGATCATCATTCAGCCACCATAAAAGAACATGTGTGTCAAGTAGACAATTCATGCGTCAATCACCCCAAACGCTTGTGCAATATCATCGGGCAAATCATCAAAATCGGGGGCAATCTTAATTTGGCCACGCAATGCACCTGGAGAACGTGGCGTCTCTTGATAATCGTACCGTACGAGCTTGGCAACAGGTTTGCCTGCTTTGCCAATAATCACTTCTTTGCCACTTTGCACATGCTCAACCAATGCGGAAAGCTGTGCTTTGGCTTCTGAAATATTCGTAATCTGCATCTTGAACACCTCCTTTTAAGTATAGTCTGACCAGACCAGACCAGATTGTCAAGAGATATTTTTAATATATCATTGTATCAAGTAGTGCCTTATACAATAAAATGCATTACCTATAAGGATTTTTGTCTAAAACTGTAATTTGTTTTCGAGAAGATTATTTTATAATACGTTTAAATTATTCGATATTGTATTGGCTAAAGTATTTAATCCACATTTTGAAACTCAAAAGCCCCCAAATCCACTTGCTGGCGCACCAAACGCTGTCGGCTCTTTTGGTGCTTGAAATATTCACGCGCAACCACGTGAGCTTGTACTTCGGGCGGCAAATTCACCCCAGCGTCAATGCCTGGCGAATCAGCCTTCAGTTCAAAGTTCTGGGCTCCCACGTTCACAAATCCTGGATCATCTCCACCCAACGTACCTAAATCCACCACTTTCCCTGTCAAAGCATCAAAACCCGCCACCCACCCAGACTTGATCCAATTATTCTTCAAGTTCAACAAACCCGCCTCGTTGCTTAAAGACAAGCTTGCGCCCGGCTCAGTTGTGTAAATAATATTGTTAAACATTTCACACGACTCGTCATTCGTAGACAGTCGAAACAGCGTCGTGCGATCCTTGCGCGTAGATACCACCGTATTATTATAAAAATACAACGTGCCCTTTCGGTATTGATCCATCTTGCGAGAATCGCCCCCGTAGTGCACCATTTGTCTATTGCCCTCACCATCGCCTTCTACAAGCACATTCCCGTACACAAACGTCGCCCGATACGCCGGGTTTTCGATCAGCTCCGTGTGATCGCTGTCCACCAAATCTAACTGACGGTTGCCGTCTTCAATCCAATTGTAGCGAATCACCGTGCCAACCGAACGATCCTTCAAGTTATTGCCCCGACACCCGTCGCGCAACGGACCAAAATGATTGTACTGAAACACAATCCCATTGGCCTCGGTGTAATTGTTGTGCTCATAAATCCGCCCCTCAATCCCATTGTCAAAAATAGAGCAGCCCTCCACCAGCACATTGCTTGACTGACTTGCGCAGAAAAACCCATTGCCACAATCGCGCAACACACAATTGCGAACCGTAATGTGTTCGCCCTTCTCAACAAAAATGGCCGCACTGTTATTTGCGTACTTCTCAACGCCGTTCCGTCCCATAAACGAATAAGGCGGACGCCCCGAACGAATTTCTAAATTCTCCACCACAATGTGTGCAGGCATTGTATCCTCCGGCACATTCGCCCCCCCAATCTTAATCACACCACGTGGCCCATTCCAATAATCCAAGACCTCGCGCGTGGTGGCATTGCGCCCGTCAATCACCGGTCGATCACCCTTTTCATTCATGACACCACGCACCACAATCGGTTGCGCTTTTGTGCCACGCCGACAAATCACCCATTTCTCGTAATAGGGCTCAGGTCGCCAATGAATGACCACGGTATCACCAGGTGCGAGGGTTTCCCAAGGCACGTCACCGATGTTTTGAAGGTGCGCATTCGGGCCAACGACGTACGTCTCTGCCCAGGTCGGCGGTGCCATTAAAAACAAAAAAAACGTCAATAAAATCATAATACTGCTTTCTATCAAAAACGCGTTGATCAATCGTAATTGCTCTTCTTGTGATCTCCCATCAATCGCATTTGACGCGGTGTGGCTTGTTCGAGAATTTGAAGGTCAAATTGAAACCGATTCAAATACGGTGGAAACTTTTGTGCGATCATTCGCTTGGCATAATGCACTTGTAAAAGATAACGTGTCTGATCACTCGCATTGGCCGTGCCACGATGCCATACCTCACTGCGAAAAATCACCACATCCCCCGCTTTGCACATAATCGACTTCTCGGTTTGTCCCTGCCACTCGGTAGCACCATTTGGGCTACACCCCGAAAGATGGCTCCCCGGAATAAAATTTGTGGGTCCCAATGCTTCCGTTAAGTCATCCAAATAAAAATGAGCTGTCGTAATAAAAATCGGCACGCGCACGCGCGGATCGGCCAAAACATCCGCAGGCAAACTGATCGGCAACCAATCGGTGTGTAACTTTTGGTCGGGGCGTCCGGGTCCCGTCATCCAAGCCGTCATTCCAATAGAGTGACAATCGTCACCGTGAATCCCCTCAGCAATGTCAATCACCCCAGCGTAATCTAAAAACTTCAAGAATAAGGGGTGGCGATTGAACGCATTGTTAATGTGTTTATTCAAAAATTCATGGTCTGGAGGTTGTGTACTTTTATCAAAACTCTCAGGTCGCGGTTCCAAAATATCCATTTGTTCTCGCAACGCTGCCATTTCTTCTGCGTTTACCACAGAAGGCAAATAAGTATACCCATCTCGATAAAGTGCTTCCACCTGATCTTCAAGTGTATCGTAGGCAACAAGGGGTAAGGGTTCTGCCATATTATACCTCCACGTAGTTTGCCAGATCGCGCAGTGCAATCACAGTGTATTGATGATCAACCAAGTGTTGTACACATCGTTCGAAAAATTTGGGGTCTGTATGTACCCACGCATGATCCAAATCGGGCACGCCGTGAAACGTTAAAACCGCTGCTTTACCATCTTGCGCCAAATCAAGTGCCCACAAAAAATCATCAAAATCCCAATGCGGGCCACTCGCGCCGGTCGTTGGAATCAACAACGGATCGTGAAAGTTGGGATCATAAGCAGGGCCTCGCCCACCTTCGCGATCATAAGGAAATTCCGGTTCCATGCCACGTCGAGAAAATAGGAACCCCCGTTCGCGAAGCACCTCAACTGCTTTGGGTGTATTCGTATACCCCGGATAACAAAATGTCACGGGCAAAGGAATGCCGTTCTCTTCACATTTACGATCAATGTATTCAATATCATTTCGTAGTTCTTCAGGCGTTTGTTTGGCCACGCTTGTGTGGTGCTGCGTGTGATTGCCAATTTCAAAACCTAGGTCGTGCAATTCTCGCACTTCGTCCCAGGTGAGATAGCGCGTTTTGTCTTTCAAAAAGTTCAGGCCTTCAGAAATATAGAATGTTGCGCCAAACTCATATTGCTTGAGCAATGGCGCAACAAACGTAAGTTGTGACTTCACACCGTCGTCAAAGGTGAGCACAATCAGTTTGTCGGGGAGATTCATTGTTTGGGTTTCTTTCTGTGTGCTTTCGTGTTTTTCGTGATCCAGAGGGGTTGGGTTCCGTGTTCTTCCTCGTTATGTTTCTTCGGTGTTCTTCCGTGATCTAGTAAGGCCACACGTTCAACCCTTCACGAACCATTTCCACAAGCGTGTCTGCGTGTTCCGTTGTCATCGGTAAAGATGTACACCCACCTTGGCGTGTGACAATGCCGTGATTCAGGAGATAAAAATTCAACCAACTGTGTTTCTCTTTGCTGTCTTGTGCGGCTTCGCGATAATTGCGGGGTGGGGTATCTAAAAAGTAAATGCGAAACAGAGATCCTGCGACAACAATCGTTGCTGTCACACCCGCCTCTTGGAACACGTCTTCAAGACCCTTTGCAATACGCTGGGCCAACCCATCAACGTGTTCATACGCCTCAGTCGTCATCATTTGCAACGTTGCCAAACCTGCAACAGCAACCAGTGGGTTCCCGTTATAAGTGCCCGACTGTGGAATAGGTGCTGACCCTGTTGTCGGATCGTACAAGGCCATCACATCAGCACGCCCCCCAAAAGCCCCACCAGGTGTCCCACCGGCAATCACTTTGGCCAAACACGTCAGATCCGGCGTGATCGAATATGCTTGTTGCGTCCCTCCCGAAGACATTCGAAAACTCACAATTTCATCAAAAATGAGTAAAATGCCGTGTTGTGCAGTAATCGCTCTGAGCGTATTTAGAAATTCCGAATCGGGCAATGCCAAACCCGCCGCCGTCGAAAGCGGATCAATAATGACAGCCGCCAGTTCACTTTTATGCCGATCAATTAAACGTTCACACGCCTCGGCATTATTAAACGGCAACACCACCACACTCTCTGCCGTGTGCGGTGCCAAACCCACTGACGAAACCACCGAATTGGGTTCCATTTCATCACCGAGTGCATCCGTCACAGGGGGCACATAACTGATCAAAGCCGGGTCATCAATGCCGTGATAAGCGCCCTCAAACTTGGCAATCTTATTGCGCCCCGTAAACGCACGCGCAACACGCAACGCATTCATCACCGCTTCAGTGCCCGAACTACAAAACCGAACCCTTTCCATAGACGGCACCCGCTCACGCAACAGCTCTGCCCACTCAATCTCAAGCGCCGTGGGTCCAAAAAAAGCCGTGCCTTGCGAGATACGCTCACGCAACGCATTGGCCACCTTCGGGTGTGTATGACCCAAAATCAGCGCCGTGGCATTGTTCACAAAATCCAATCGTTTATTACCATCCACATCCGTCACATACACACCGCCACCCTTCTCCGTGTAAATCGGAAAGGGATCAACATAAACCCCCGTGCGTGTATTACCACCCGGCAACGAATCCTGTGCCCGGCGAAAAAGCTGCTGCGACTTTGCATTCTGATCACGATACTCAGCAATCAGCTGATCAAGTGTAAGAGACATTATTTACCCACCTTTAAAATTCTGTGATGATTTGCTTCCAATGGTCTTAACTCTACGACTTTGATTCGAGAGGGGAAAGGGCTGGGCGTTGTAGGCTTCGCCTGTGCGCCTGTGCCGTGATCCAAGATAATGCGCCCACAACAAAAAACCTGCAAAAAAATAACCCAGTGACTTTAAATTGCAAAATCATCAAAACAGCTTTATCATAAATACCACATTTTAACCCTTCAGCTCACATTATTTTTCAGAAAGAATCAGATGTCCAAAGACAACCTCTTGAGATTTATTGCGCAAAACGACGTCCAAGTAGAAGAAATGCCCTGGGGAGTACACGACTGGATTTGTCGCCCCGGCCTCACGGGCGCAGAAAAATTAATGCTCGTGCGTGTCAATATGCCACCGGGGCAAGCCCACAAATTTCATCGCCACCCAGCAATGGAAGAAATTATCTACGTTATCTCTGGCACCGCCGAACAATGGGTCGACCAAGAAAAACAGATCCTCGGCCCAGGAGAAAGTGCACACATCCCAACCGATATGATTCACGGCACCTACAACGCTGGCGACACAAACCTCATTTTTCTCGCCATTCTCTCACCCGCCATCTTCGAAGGCCCAGCTCTCATCGACGTTTCCAAAGACGCACCGTGGGCAACACTGCGAGACGAATAACCTATGAAGCGCAAACACATACGTTTGTTCAAACATCTGCTTCTCATCACAAGCTTCTGTCTGGCTTTGAGTTGGCTCCTCCACGAATCATTTGCACCAGACCCATCTCCCACCCACCAGACATTCAACCTCGAAAAAGAACTCCAAACCCTACCCGCAGAGCAAAGAGACGCCGCCCGCACCAAATGGCAAACCCTAACAGAAACCGAACAACAACAAACACAAAGAGTTATTCAGAACCTGTCAGAAGAACAAAAGCAACAAGCCATCAAACAACTTCAAAGTGCACCCAAATAAAGACGCCCTCGGCTCAAAACCGAGGGCGTCTTTATTAAACTTGTCTAAAATTATATCAGCTCATTTACAGATGCATCCCGTTTCACAAAAAACCTGACACTTCTCAATCAACCACACTTTAAACACAGTTTTTTGCCTGTAAGGTAGACGGGTGTGGCTTCGTGTTTTTCGTGTGAGTGGGGTTATGGTGTGGCGTTTGTGCTTTCCGTGACTCCTCTTGACAACTGCACGTATGTTCACTATATTTTGGCAGGACATTCGGCTCTCCCAAAGATCCGAAACCAAACAGGCCGGTTCGTCCCCACCGAACCGGCCTGTCTTTTTTATACCACAGAGGAATCTATGCAGACCGACCCATTCAAGTCCATTCTCAGACCCCGCATTCGCGAGCAACTCCCCAAAGCCCTTAAAGAAGCCAGTCCCATTCAATTGGCGCGTGCCCTCATCGAAAACCACCGTGCATGACGTGTACGCTTAGCCCGTGCAGGCAAAGGCAC
>Ga0114999_10006277_pt1 | contig 13738 bp, 14 predicted proteins | sample ArcticOcean_MG_C_3_FD_89820 | JGI IMG/M metagenome (GOLD analysis project Ga0114999, IMG submission 89820) | Marine microbial communities from western Arctic Ocean - ArcticOcean_MG_CB8_126 | ecosystem: Environmental > Aquatic > Marine > Oceanic | place: Arctic Ocean: Canada Basin | collected...
TCAATGCCCAAGACGGTGCAGTCAGCTGCTTCTAGGAGCCCTCGACTATAGCCACCACCACCAAAGGTGCCGTCGACATAAATTGCCTGTGCGCGAGGGTTTATAGCGGCGATAACCGCTTTTAGGAGGACAGGACGGTGTGTCCCGCCCATCATGTGCTGTTTCCATTTTCGCGCAATCTTGCGCGAAGAGCCGTGACGGACTCTAACTGATGTTTCTCAAAGGCTTCGGGTGCCCAGATTTGAAAGCGTGTTCCGCGGCCAACAAAAGCGGCGCGATCAGTAATGCTAGCAGCGTCAGCTAGCAGGGCAGGCAACAGAATCCGTCCTTCACCATCAAATGGCAGCTCATGTGCCATGGCCATAATCGTATCGATCATGTTGTCGGTGCCGAGTAGGGCCCGCTCGAATTCGCCATCGGCCATTGTTTTGTCCAAGCGCCGCTGATTCAAATCTTCCAGCATGGCGCGGCCAAAGGCATCGATGGCGCTATCAGCGAGGGAAGGGTAAGCGATAACGCCCTGATATGATGCTTCCGAGAGGGCAGCACGAAACGGCGCCGGGACCGATACCCGGCCCTTGCGGTCGACCTTGTTCACAAACGTGGACAAGAAAGACGTCAACTTAAACCCCCGTTCCAAAACCCGCAGCGCCTCTACCCCAGAAGAAGCGCTCAAACTCAGCTTTTCCCATTATTTCAAATATGGGAATTAATGGGTTATCATGGGATTTTATGGTTTGTCAATGGGAGCTGGTGCCATGTGCCGACATACTCCTTAGCAAAAGGGCGCATTTTCCGGGCTCATGAGGTTAGAAGTCGAGCTCTAAACCGGATGATCGGGATGACATGTTGCAAGAGTAGATCGCCATTGTGGCGATACCTGGTTGAGTTCTGGGCTATTTCGTGAATTCAGAGCGGCTAAAAGCTAGTTTTCGAAAAACTATTAAAATAAATAGAATCAATTGGTTATGATGACTCAGGTTATTCACATTTGTTAACAATCCGTGAATAATACTTAAAATCAAGATGCCAGACGGTCTGTAAGCCGGGTTCTGTCCCTGTTTGCACAGGAGATGGCTATTCATCTGGGGCGCCCGTTACCGGACGCCTCGCGCGACCCACCCGGGTGACAGCACGAAAACATGCCCTTGGACCGAGATCCAAATGTCACCCCTATTCGGTCTTGCTCCCGGTGTGGTTTACCCTGCCACCGCCGTTACCGGCGGTGCGGTGCGCTCTTACCGCACCCTTTCACCCTTACCTGCATTACCCGAAAGTAGGCAGGCGGTTTGCTTTCTGTGGCACTTTCCCTGGGGTCGCCCCCGCCGGGCGTTACCCGGCACCGTGTTTCCGTGGAGCCCGGACTTTCCTCCCCTCGCGGGTTTCCCCGATGCGAAAGGCAGCCATCCGACCGTCTGGCTGCCAATATGTGCCGCCGCATCGGCGGCGGGTCAAGCTATCTTCGCGCAGGTAGCGATTAACAGGGCGGTTTCAGAGTCAACGGTGGCGTCGACGTTTGTTGATCGGAAGTGCCGTTGAAAGGCTGTTACAACGTCGGAAAGTGGGGATTCAGGGTTATATCCAAAGCTGGATAGATTCTCGCGGAGTTTGCAGTCGGCGATGTTTGGAGAGGTTGGCTCCAATTCATACTTTGGCCAGTAACCCACATTCATCGCGGCAAGCCGTTGCCATGGAAAGAGTTCACCGGGATCTTGTTTTCGTTCCGGGGCAATGTCGGAATGTCCGAGGACGTTCTTTGCCGGAATGGCATGACGGATCAAGACCTCTATGGCGAGTCCGACGAGAGCATCAATCTGCTGCTCTGGAAACTCCCGGTATCCCCATTCGTGGCCGGGGTTTTGCAATTCGATACCGATTGACTGACCATTGATATCGGTTTCACCTGCCCAAAAGCTAACACCGGCATGCCATGCTCGCTTTTCTTCGTCGACAAGCTGAGTGATTGTCCCATCTTCATCGATGAAATAATGGGCACTAACTTCTGAAGTGCTGTCACCCATTCGAACAAGAGAGTCCTCACCAGATTTCATACCGGTATAATGGAAGATCAGCTTGTCGACTATACTGCTATTGGTGCGGTCACCAAAGTTTGGGGAAGGACGTTGCAGAATTTTCATCTCTCGTCGCTCTCGTCCTTCGCGATGGCTGTTTCGGCTGTAACTGATTTGGATCCACGTAAAACAATGATGGCAACGCCAGCGATGGTAATTAGTCCACCGAGAATAAGTTGCCAGTTCAATTTTTCATCAAGAAACAGAATTCCAAAGATAATGCCCAGAACGGGAACTAGTAACGTAAAGGGCATGACTTGATTGGTTTGGTATCGGGGTAGCAACCGGTACCAGAGACCCTGCCCGAAGACGCTAGCAATCAAGGCCATATAAAGAATGCCGAGCAATGCCGGTGTTGAGGCGGACGTCGTTGCAGCCCATTGGTCCTGTTCAAACAAAAACGATACGAGAAAAGCCATCGGGGTGCTGAAAATACAGACCCATGCATTGACCGAAATAAAATCCACTTTTCCGAGATGCCGGATTTGGATGGTCGCCACGGAAAAGAACAGTGCCGAAACCACCATAATGAGAAACATCTCGATGCGGCCTTCCAGTTGGGGGACGCCAGTAATGACGGTAATCCCAACGAACGTGAAAATGACTCCGAGAATACGCAGCCATCCAAACGTCTCGCGGAAGAATATCCATGCCAGAAGGGCGGCAAATGGTACGGATGCCTGCATCGCCAGAGCGCCGGTTCCTGCTTCGACATATTGAAGACCGACCAAGCCCAACCCGAAATGCAGTATACACATCGTGAAGGCAATCCCCATCAGCGGCAGGACCATGCCACGGGGTGATTTGGCGAACCAAACGAGTGCGAGCGCCGCGACGGCGAGGCGGAGGCCGAGAAGAAAATAAGGTGGAATGTCCAACGCGCCGGTGCGCATGGCGATAAAGTTGCCGCCCCAGATTGTCACCACGGTCAGAACCAGGACTATATCGACTGGCTTCACTTCATGCCGCGTTGTTTTGAAATTTCGTCATAGGCAGCATTGATGGTCGCGATCTTTTCCGTCGCGATTTCAACAAAGTCCTCGGGCATGCCTTGAGCGATCAGTGTGTCTGGATGATGTTCTCTGGCTAGATTGCGCCACGCTTTTCTGACGTCTGCGTCACTCATGTCTCTGGTGATGCCCAGGATTGCGTAGGGGTCATCCATTGCGGCCCCCATATGGGCCACCCGCATCCGATCGAAAGTTGCCTCATCAAAGCCGAAAATGTCCGAGCATTTTTTGAGAAATTCGATTTCATTGGGATGCGCCACACCGTCGGCCCTGGCGATATGGAACAGGCCGCCGAGAAGCTCTTCCAGTACAGCCGGATTATCACGGAATAATTTGGCTATCTGTTTTGCATAGGGCTCGAAGCCATGGGAGTCCTTGCGGGCCTGATCAAATACCCGCCCAACATTTTTGATTTCATCCGGCGGAATGTGAAATATCTGCTTGAAAGCTTCGACTTCGTCCCGCGTGACGGTGCCATCGGCTTTTGCCATTTTTGCAGAAAGAACGATGACGCCGATTGCGAATGTCGTTTGTTTTGCAAGGCCGGGCTCATCGCTATATTTCTGGTCGCTCTTGATACGATCATAGGCGTGTCCGGCAATCCCACCGAGCAAAGCGCCAAGCGGGCCGCCCATCATGAGACCCGCTGCACCACCAAGTACTTTTCCCCAAATTGCCATATGTGTGCTGCCTACCGTAATCCAATCTTGCCGATGCCAGGCAATCGTAAAGCGAGGTCGCCGGGGTCGATACCAAAGGAAAGACCGAGAATATTGAACTCTATTCCTTCTTCGGCTGATACGAGTATACCGAGAGCGCCAAAGATAGAGATTTGCGCGCCACCGCCGCTTGGTGCTTTTCCGAGAATTGATCCGCCGGACAAATAGTCTTTGCCGATTGCTGTCGGCGGTAGGTCAGTTTTAAGTTCGGGAACGCGCCGCGTTACGAAGGCCGTAAACGTATTGCTGTTAGGACCAGGCCAGGTCGTATAGGTGCCAGCGTAGGGGTAGGCTTTAACCGCGGCCTCGATATTCTTGATGGCAGTTGTGGCTTTTTCACCCCTTAGGTCAGACAAGAGTTCCGGTCGGGCACCAAACCAGTATCGATCAGGTTCGTCATTGTGAATTTGCAGAGCACTGCCACCACCGAAGACGTACCAGCCCATAACCTCATAGATAGTGTATTCACTAGCGTTCTTGGGTTTGACAGATATCCATGTATGGACAGCAAAGGCGCCACGCCATGAGAAAGCCCGCGCCGCATAAACCTGCACAACCGCATCCGGTGTTGTGTCGGGTTTTGGCGCAAGGCCGCTACTTTGCCGGGTTGCCGTTCGCCAATCACCAGCCACGTTTCCGTCACCCCCGATTGCAGCTGCGACAGGACCGAGCACTAAAAGCAGTAAAAGACTGGTGACCCTGCGAACCCATTTCATACGGTTAAGACGTTATCATTGCTAGCGCAGGACAACAATAAACAACCGCTTGGTGACGAAAATTTGACCGCTAGATATCCAGGAGCGCGTCTACGGATTCCTGGTCCATCGTCGGTTGTTCGCCGTTGATAAGAGCGCTGACGACATCCATTAATCGTTGCAGCGTCTGTGAGGCTGTTGCCGTTTCATAGGCTAGGAATCCTGAATCGCCGCTTTTGATAGCGTCTTCGATGAGATCGAGAAATCTCGGAATGTAGTGATTGAGGCGCTCTACCGTTGTCTAAACCGCCACTTTGTATTTGCTTGGCGCAATCGCATCGGCTTCGATGGCGAGGGTGGCATCAGAGAACTGACTATCCGCAAAATGTTCTTCATAGCTTTTGGGAAGCCATTCCCGAGCGTCTTCTTATTGATGTTGGTTCCAGCTATGCGCGTGCGCAGATCCGCCAGACCTGGATTGTCAGGCGCTGTACTCGGCTCACAGGCAAGTTGGGCTGCGCTAGACATTGTCAAATGTTGTTTCAGTTACTCTAACTATTTGGCGATTTTTACGGGTAGTCGTGTGAAAAGCGTTAACGGGGTGAAAATTATCTCTTAAATATTTCGCGGTTCCGGTTATTCACAGTTTGCGGTATGGCTTAGGTCCAATGTCTGATTTTAAATCTCTTTCTCCTGCTCATTTGCGGGCAGCCTGCCGGGACGGATCTTTTGACGGGGCTACGTCGGGTCATGCACCAGGCCACGTGCAGGCGAATATGGTGATCCTACCTTCTGATTACGCGGACGAGTTTCAGCAGTTTTGTGAAAATAACCCGCAGCCTTGTCCAGTCCTGGAAGTCTTGGCGCCGGGTCGTTTCGAACCCGGGATCGTGGCACCCTTAGCAGATGTTCGAAGCGATCTGCCCCGTTATCGTGTCTTTCGAGATGGCGAGCCGACAGCAGATCCCACAGATATCCATGATTTGTGGAACGATGACCTTGTCACATTCTTATTGGGGTGCTCTTTCGTTGCTGAAGATGCCTTAATGAAGGCGGGTTTACTCCTGCCGCATATTGCAGAAACGGGTTTTGTACCAATGTTCCGCACGACAGTGCCCTGTATACCGGCAGGTCGCTTTAACGGAACGATGGTCGTGTCTATGCGGCCTTTTACGTATGATGAGGCGGCCTGCGCTGCCGAGATTACGAAGCATTATCCGATGGCCCATGGTGCGCCGATCCATGTCGGTGATCCGGCAGTGCTCGGTATTAAAAATTTAGCGAAGCCAGAATTTGGTTATCCAGTGACGATGACCGAAGATCAGCTGCCGGTATTTTGGCCCTGTGGCGTTACACCGCAAGAGGCCATCGTCAATGCGAAGCCGCCGCTCGCGATAACGCATGCCCCCGGCCATATGTTTGTTGCTGATATCACTTCGGAGTCTACGCGGGTATAATCGTGGTGCATAAAAGGAGACATCCAATGTTGCCGATGCCAATTGGGGATTTAAATGCCATTGCGGCCGAGCTTGCTGAAACCGGTAATCGGGTAAAAGTACTCTGGCAGCAACCCGAGTCGTTGGCCTTTGTCGCGCGTGGCCGGGAATATCGAAGTGAGTTCCATATCGATCCAGTCGAAGAGGTCATGTACATGATCAAAGGAGAGATGAACCTTCACTTTCGGACGCCGGAAGGCAAAGAAGAAATCACCGTTTTGAAGGAAGGCTGTACCATTTATACTGCAGCCGGCATTCCGCATTCGCCACGTTTTCCACCGGACGCATTCTTACTGGTCATCGAACGCCAACGCCGCGACGGGGAGATCGACCGGTTCCAGTGGTTCTGCCCGGAATGTGATCATCTTCTGCATGAAGAACAGTTCGTTGTCAGTGATTACCGTAGCGACCCGGTCTCCGTCGCCTATCGTAATTTTTTTGAGTCAAAGGAACATCGTACTTGCGGCAGCTGCAGCCATGTCATGCCCAATCCGTTTGAAGATCAATAGGTCAATTTCCAATGCCCAAAGAAATAGTCACCTCCACCACGACACCGACCACCGGTTTCACTGACAAATCCACGCCGTCGCCACTGGCGCAGGGTATTCGGTGGGGCAATATGATGTTCCTGTCTGGACAAGCGGCCCTCGATCCAGAAACGCGGGAAGTTGTTTCCGACGATATTCAGGAGCAAACCGTTCAGACTCTCAAAAATCTGGAAGGAGTCCTCAAGGCGGCGGGGGCGAGTTTTACCAACGTGGTGAACATGCGTGTTTGTTTGCGCGACGAATCTGATTTTCAGAAGTTCAATATCGCCTTCACAGACTATATGCAGGGAGAGAAGGTAACCCGGACCTGTATCGGTGGCAGACCGCACCGGGCCGGGGTCAATGTTGAGATCGACTGTATCGCGATGTTCGATTAGCCAAGCGGCCAGGGGACAATAATGAGACAAGCAACATTTGGCGATGTCACGATAGATCGCCTGATCGAAGTCGAGGGACCTGGCTACGCTCCGAATGTTTTCTTTCCTGATGCAACAATGGAAGGGTTCGAAGGGGAGATGGACTGGCTCATGCCCCATTTTTGGGATGTCGCCGCCAACACCTATTTTCGGGCCATTCAAAGTTATGTGATTAGAACACCGCATCATACGGTTCTGGTTGATGCTTGTGTCGGCGCTGAAAAAGAACGCCCTTCATCTCCTGCCTGGCATCATTTGGAGTCGACATGGTTGGATCAGTTGATCGGGGCAGGCGTCCATCCCGAGGAAGTCAATTACGTGCTGTGCACGCATCTCCATGCTGATCACGTTGGCTGGAACACACGGCTCGAAAACGGCCAATGGGTACCCACATTTCCGAATGCCAAATACGTTTTTCATAAAAAGGAATATCAGCATTGGGAGAATATCGGGAAAGAGAGCGGCGGGCAGGGATCACAGGATGGATGCTTTGTTGATTCTGTCTTGCCCGTCATGGCGGCGGGGCAGGTTGCCCTCGTCGACTCTGATTTTGAGATTGATGATCGGTTTACGCTTGACCCAACGCATGGCCATTCACCGGGCCATGTTTGTGTCGATTTGAATGCCAATGGCCAGCATGTCGTCATGTCGGGTGATATATTGCATCACCCAATTCAGATCGCTTATCCAGAATGGAATAGCCGTTTTTGTATCGACGCTGAAATGTCACGCGTGAGCCGAACTGGTTTTGTACAGAAGCATGCCGACATCGATACGCTCCTTTTGCCAGCTCATTTCGCTAGCCCAACGATGGGTCGTATCGTCGGCAATGGTGCCCGATGCAAGTATCAACTCGCAGACCATTAGGCCGTGTCCGACTCCCTGCTTGAAGCGTTGATTAATCTGCTAGGCGAGCGTGTCTCAACGGCGGCAGTGGTACTTGCCTACCACGGTAAGGATGAGTCCCATCACGCGACAGCACCGCCGGATATCGTTGTGTTCCCTGAAAGCAGCGAGGAGGTGGCTACAATCGTGCGGCTTTGCGCCGAGGCACAAACCCCGATCATCCCTTTCGGGGCCGGCACGTCGCTCGAAGGTGGTATCAGTGCCGTTCATGGCGGCGTTTGCATCGACATGATAAGGATGAACCGGATCATTCAGATCAACGTCGATGATCTTGACGTTACGGTTGAGGCAGGCGTTACGCGCAAGCAGCTGAATACAGATCTCCGGGATACAGGTTTGTTTTTCCCAATCGATCCCGGTGCCGATGCAACGCTCGGCGGAATGGCATCGACCCGTGCCTCAGGAACCAATGCTGTCCGCTACGGCACGATGCGCGAGAATGTGTTGAACGTGAAAGCTGTGCTGGCAGATGGGCGGTTAATTCAAACTGGAGGTCGGGCGAGAAAATCTGCTGCAGGATATGATCTCACACGGATGTTCGTGGGCGCGGAAGGGACACTAGGTGTCATTACCGAAGTGACGGTGCGTCTATATGGCGTTCCCGAAGCGATATCAGCGGCTGTTTGCGGTTTTCCTTCTATTGACGCTGCGGTTCGGTGCTGCATGCTGACGATACAATCGGGTATTCCTGTCGCAAGAGTGGAATTACTGGATTCCACTCAGATGCGGGCCTGTATCCAGTATTCTGATCTTGATAGCGAACCGGTCCCGACACTGTTCTTTGAGTTTCATGGATCGCAGGCAAGTGTCCGGGAACAGGCAGCAACCGTACAGGACATCGCCGCTGATTTTGGCGGCGGGGACTTTCAGTGGGCTGATAGGACGGAGGACCGAAATAAGCTATGGCAAGCACGTCATGATGCGCTTTACGCCGCGCTAACGCTTAAACCGGGTGCCAGAGCGTGGTCGACCGATGTCTGCGTGCCGATCTCGAGGCTGGCGGATTGCATTGAAGAAACGCGTTCTGACATTGAAACCTCATCATTGACGGCAACGATGGTGGGACATGTTGGGGACGGAAATTTCCATGTCATATTTTTACTGGACCCAGATCGGCCACAGGATTTCACGGAAGCTCAACGTATTAATGACCGAATGGTGACGCGTGCTATTGCGATGGATGGAACCTGTACTGGCGAGCATGGCGTCGGAATGGGCAAACAGCATTGTCTGGTACAGGAATTTGGTGATGCCCTCGCTATCATGAGAGACCTCAAACGAACTCTCGATCCTTTGAATATCATGAACCCCGGTAAGATTTTCACGGTTGGCTCATGATTGACGCCAAATTTCCGTGATACGACGGCTCCGACCCCGTTTCGAAAGAGATTCTGCCTTGTTCGCGCTTGCGACCCGCCTGGTAACTGATTAAGTCAGAATAACTGTCCATCGGTAGTAAAATTAGTAATGCGCAAAATTTTAATCGGCATAGGTGTGTTGGTCTTCCTGATAGTTGGCGCGGCAATCGTTGTGCCGAGTTTTATCGACTGGAACCGCTATAAAGGTGAGATCAAGCAACAGGTCATACAGGCAACAGGGCGCAACCTTACGATTGTTGGCGATCTTGATTTAACAATCCTTCCGGCCCCGCGTTTGCGTGTGAAAGACCTCCGGTTTACCAACATAAAGGGCGGATCTTTGCCCGAGATGGTTAAGCTTGAGGCGCTTGATATTCAGGTTCGGGTTTTGCCGTTGCTGCAGTGCCGGATCGAAGTCGCTTCGGTCCTTTTGATCAAACCGACGATTTTATTTGAACGCCTTGCGGATGGTCGTGCCAATTGGGAGCTCGCGCCAGCTAAAAAGTCGTCAGCTGAGAAGAAACCAGCGACGAAAAATAGTGATGGAACTTTGAGTCCAGCGGCGACGGTGCAGCTGGACAATGTTCGTATCCAAAATGGCGTAATCGTCTGGCGTGATGCGGTGGCAGGTTCAGAGGAGCGTTTGAACAATGTGTCATTGCAGTTTAGCGCCCGTTCTCTCAATGGCCCCTTCGATGTTCGCGGTGAAGCTTTAGTTCGCAAGCAGCAAGCGATACTCGAAGCGGCCATAGGTGAACTCAAGCCGATGACGGCAGCACCAGTTTCGCTTTCGATCACGCTACCTAAGGCTGATATTCAAGCTCAAATCAGTGGCAGTGTAGTGGCGATTGGCGCGCCTCCCAGATTTACCGGAAAACTTAATCTGCGCGGTAAGAACTTAAGCCGAACGATTAAGTCGTTTGTCGGTGACACGAATGTCCCCGATGCCTTGAAGCAACCATTTCTGTTGAAGGCCAGCCTGAAGGGGACTGAAAAAGGTGGATCAGTTTCCGGTATAGATATCGAAGTTGGGGCAACCCGCGCCTCGGGAAATATTGACGTCACGCTATACGGCCGGCCGAAATTTGTTGGCAAAATGGCGGTTACCCGGATCGATCTTGATTCATTGTTAAAGACGAACGCCAAACAAAGCGTCACTGCGGTGCGCAAAGGAAGTACGTCAAACGCGCCCCAGCCGACCGGGGCCCGTAAGGTTTCAAAACCGGTCGCAGCGCGACAGGCAAGCTCGGCCTTTGCACTGCCCGAAATGGATGGGACTTTCGAGCTCACGATTGACGCGGTTACCTATAAAAAACGCAATGCGCGCGGCATCGAAGTTTCAGCTCAGCTTGAGAAAAATACGGTGCAGTTGAGGAGGGCCAGGATTTTGCTGCCGGGTGGCGGTGAATTCAATTTAACCGGAGCGATGACAGCCCATAAGGGGTGGCCCAACTATCAGGCTGAAATTGCGGTGCGCGCGGACAATTTACGAGCTCTTCTGACCTGGTTGGGTAGGGATGTGACTTCTATTCCCCAGGATCGGCTTCGTAAATTTTCACTGTCGGCATCACTCCGGGGAGATGATCGTCAGTTGCAGATACAGAATGCGAAAATTGGTCTCGATGCTACCAAGATTGATGCTGCAGTAACTTTGGCTTTGCGAAAGAGGCTGGCATTTGGTGCGAGCATAAGCATCGATAATTTGGATCTCGACGCCTATCAGGTGTGGACTAACGTGAAACAAAAGGCCGGCAATCAATCCTCACCTGTACCGCAGAAATCCGTGAAGCGCACAATTCAGAAAACGCCAAATGGAAAGCAAGACAAAGCTGCTTCCGCGATACTAGCGCCCTTGGCAGCGCTCACCGAGTTTGATGCCAATTTAAACATGCAGGTGTCACGCTTGACGGTTAATAAGACTCCGGTGCGGGGTTTGCAGTTCGAAGGAACACTCGCCGGTGGCATTTTAAAAATTAAAAACGCGTCAATCCGTGACGTCGGTGGTTTGCGGGCTTTAGTTTCAGGCAATCTCAGCAACCTTTCTGGCTTTCCGACTTTTAGTGGCGAGGTTTCGGCAGACGCGCGCGATGTATCCGGTCCCCTGCGTCTCGCTGGTATCACGCTGCCACCAAATGCAAGAAAGCTTGGTGCCTTTCGACTGCGTGGCAAAGCAGATACCAGCTCGAATAAGGTAAAGGTGGATCTGTCGCTTGCTGCTGCCGGGGCAACGACATTCTTGACGGGAACGGTTTCGGATTTCGACCGGGTACCGAGAATAGATGCCATACTGACGTCAAAGCATAAAGATTTGTCGCAATTGTTGCGGGCGTTCGGGAATAACTCCGTATCCCGAAGACTCGGCCCGTTTGATCTTAATTTTCGGGCAAAAGGTGATCTTTCTAAACTATCGGCGCATATTAGACTCCGGGCCGCAGGGGGCAAGCTGACAGCAAACGGTACCGCTCGTGGCTTAATTGGAACGCCAACATTCGCGCTAAATATTGCCGCTTCGCACCCTTCCGTCCGCAGCTTTGTTCGGCATTTTGCTCCGAATTACAGGCCCACGGGAAAAGTGCTCGGCCCCTTGAAGATCAACACGGAACTGAGCGGTCGAAATCAAAATTACAGTCTCGGAAAATTTTCCATTGATGCCGGAGCGTTGGCGTTAAAGGGTACAGGGAATCTTGATACCAGAGGCGCTCGCCCAAAATTGACAGCGGTCTTTGACGCTAATCAGATCAACGTAAATTCCTTTTTACCGCCGAAACAGCCTGCGAGCTCGTCTTCATCACGACGTCAGCCTGTGACACGAGGAGGTCGCTCATCGCTTAGAACGACTAATCAGCCTCGATCGCGGTCTAATCCTTCGCAAGCGCGCTATTCAGTTAAACCAATCGATACGACACCTCTTGGTCTGATCGACGCTGATGTCTCAATTGCCGCAAAATCACTGCTCTATCGTCAGTTCAAGGTCGATAACCCCGCGATTAGCGCAACGCTTTCGAACAAGCTTCTCACCATCAACAAGATTGCTGGCAAGATGTTTGATGGTACCTTTTTATTGAATGGAAAATTTGATGCCCGCCGTACCCCTATACTGGCTGGACGCGTTGTGGTTTCGAAAGCCAATGTTGGCAAAGCACTGTTTCAAACCGGGACGTTCGACATCAAGGGTGGTGTTACAGATTTTGACTTGAGCGTCAGCAGTGATGGAAAAAGCCCGCTGGCGATGGTGCGTAGGCTGAACGGCAGCGGAAAACTGAATTCTCGGAACGGAATTGTTTCAGGGTTTGATCTAAAGGCAATCAGTGACCGGCTGAAGAACATCGATAGCGTCATTGATCTTCTCTCGCTGTTTGGATCCTCGATGCAGGGGGGGCAGTCACGCTTCTCAACATTGAAGGCGACATTTAAAATCGATAAAGGTGTCGTTCGCACCAATGATGTTTTGCTTCTTGCCGATGCAGCTGCAGGGCGCGCCACCGGGTTTGCCAATCTGCCTAACTGGCATATGGATTTTGAGAGCCAGTTCCGTCTGATCGAACATCCCAAGGTTCCGGCATTTAAATTGCGGGCCGTCGGTGCGATTGATAATCCAAGGCGGTTTTTTGACTTCAAGGAACTCCAGTCGTTCTTATTGCAGCGCGGCGTTGGTTCGGTAATCCGAAAAATCTTCCCGGGCTCGCGGCGGTCGAACCCGCGATCCGTACCGACACAACAACAACCAAAGAGGCCGCGTCTGGAAGACCTTATCCCAGGTGTTTTTGATCTCTTGAAGAGGCATTAATTCTGGTTTGCTTGTAGGCTGTTGAGAACATAAACACGCAAGGCCGAAGATAGATTGCCTTGCCGATCACGGTCGATTCGGGTGATGAGACTATTAAGAGATATCTCGCGGGACTTAGCTAGTCCTACCAGTGCCTCCCAGAATGGCGCTTCTAGCGAGATGCTGGTTTGGTGCCCCGCAACGACCACTGATCTCTTTACCGGCGCGGTCAAAATTTCCGCCTAGTAGGTTTTTTTACCTTTGACCGTTTAGCGGAATCGAGAGCCCGCCCCGCCCCTTCAGCTAATTCAATCTGGTTGTCTAAAACATTTGGCGGCACCAGAAAGTATGACATCTGAACGGGTTTCTTTTTCCCCTCATAGGTAAACGGCCCTATGCTGGCATCTATGTATTTCTGCCGGTTACCGTCATCTACTTTAAAGTGAATTTGGTCATAGGCGATCAGGGCGAACATGATGCCGTCCATATAGAAACCGAAGCCGCCGAACATTGAGCGCGACAGCACCGGTCCAAACGGTAGAAGCAGTCCTAGCATTTGATCACGAAAGTCTTTCGACGAAGCCATAAGGCAGTATAACAGAAATACGGAGGCTGGATCACTAGCTCCCGCTGGCGCATGATTACGATATCCGAAATAACGGTTTAGTGACGAGGAATATTGAAATGTCAGGAATAGTTGAGGCTCGGCTTAAGGAGTTGGGGATTGAGTTGCCGGAAGCTCTGGCGCCAAA
>Ga0114999_10006278_pt1 | contig 13736 bp, 14 predicted proteins | sample ArcticOcean_MG_C_3_FD_89820 | JGI IMG/M metagenome (GOLD analysis project Ga0114999, IMG submission 89820) | Marine microbial communities from western Arctic Ocean - ArcticOcean_MG_CB8_126 | ecosystem: Environmental > Aquatic > Marine > Oceanic | place: Arctic Ocean: Canada Basin | collected...
AACCGTCAGATATATGTCGAGTTGGCGGGCAATCATCTATGGTCAGCACTTGAATTTATGGAGCCCTGATACTCCGCGGCGCGCTTGCCCGTCCCGGTTGCTTAATACATATTAGTACAATGCGAGAATTCGTATTAAAACCGAATCCTGACGATGCGAGACTCACACAGCGAGTATCGGGAACTGATCAAGATTCGCGGCCCATTGAAACATCGGTGGTCGTCGAACGGCCGTTGACGTTGTTTCTCAATGGCCAGGAGATAGTTACCGTCATGACAGTCGGTGACTATCCGGAATATTTGGCGGTTGGCTATCTCATTAACCAAAATATGTTGCTTGCTGATGATGCGATCACCGCGATTGACGTCGATATTGAGCTTGATACGGTTGTCGTTCGCACCGAACGTGAGACAAATTTTGAGGAAAAACTAAAGAAGAAGACTTTAACTTCTGGGTGTGCCCAGGGGACGGTGTTTGGTGATTTGATGGAAAAATTTGAGGACGTCAAGCTATCGCCTAACGCAATTTTGAAGACGTCTTGGCTTTACACGCTCACACGGAAAATCAATACGTCACCATCTCTCTATCTTACTGCTGGTGCGATCCACGGTTGTGTCTTGTGCGAGGAAGATCGGCCTCTTGTCTATTTGGAGGATGTCGGGCGTCACAATGCGATAGATAAGATCGCGGGTTACATGATGCTCGAAGGTGTTTCGCCTGAAAATAAAATTTTTTATACAACGGGTCGTCTTACGTCCGAAATGGTCATCAAGTGTGTACAAATGCGAATTCCGATTCTTGTATCGCGATCGGGGTTCACAGCGTGGGGTGTAGATCTCGCACGGGAGGCGGGGCTCACACTTATTGGCCGCGCCAAGGGCAAGCGATTTGTTGCGCTCGCCGGCCAGGAACGGATTATCTACGATGCTGATCCAGCATCGGCGCATGATGAATTAGCGTCCATACAGCGCAAAGCAAGTGTCGCGGAGAATGCAGCGTGATTTTAGTTATTGATGCCGATACCAAAAACTGAGCCATCCGAGTTTGTGTCATCCTCCGGCGATGTCTTCGACATGATCGATGGCACGATCGAAGAACATGCCGAGCACACTGAAACCGAATGTTGCCTAATTCTTGTGGATATCGATGGGTTCAGGGGTTTACTTGAGGCACATGGGGCAGTCTCCGGTGACCAGGTGCTGTTCGCGGAGCCAGTCGAATCTTGACGAAGCTACGGCCCTACGATCGGGTATATCGATACGGTGGCGACGAGTTCCTGGTGTGCTTGCGGTCTACGAAGGAAAGCTTGGTCTTGGTCGCAGCCGAACGATTGCACAAGGCATTTCAAGAACAGCCAGTTGTTTTTGCCGATAGTTCGTCCATTCCTGTGACTGCGTCCTTTGGCGTCTGTATGTTGGACATTGATGTGCCTGTTTATGAATCTATCGAGCGCGTTGATGATGCGCGCATTGCTGCGAAGCACGCAGGGCGCAATCGCTGCAGGATGTGGTCGCCGGAACTAACAGACTGATATGACAACTGGTATCGTTGGCGTCCTTTTAGCTGGCGGGCAGTCCCGGCGTATGGGCGGTGGCGACAAGTGCCTCCGGACGATCGGCGGGGTGACTATCCTGGCGCGAATTATCGAGCGCGTGCAGGAGCAGGTCGGCCCACTCGTAATAAATGCAAATGGAGACTCGCAAAGGTTCGCCGAATTCGGTCTTGCTGTTGTTGCCGATGTGGTCCCGGATTTTGCCGGTCCGCTTGCAGGTATTCTCAGCGGCATGGAGTGGGCTGCAGAGCACGCTCCGGGTTGCCATTGGATCGCCAGTATTCCCACCGATGTGCCGTTCCTTCCACAAAATTTCATTACAAGGCTCAGCGATGCGATGGGTAAGGAAGGCAGCGATTTGGCCTGCGCAGCATCAGCAGGACGCGTGCATCCTGTAATTGGGCTTTGGCCGATTAAGATGCGCGCAAACCTCCGACATGCGCTCATCGATGAGGATGTTAGGAAGATAGATGCGTTTACAGAAAATTATAGGGTCGCAGTGGTTAGCTTTGACTCCAGCCCTGTGGACCCATTTTTTAACACGAACAGACCGGAAGACCTGGAAGAGGCGGAGCGGTTGATCAAGCAATAGCCGTTTGCCATCATGACGAAGAGTTTGTTGAAAACCCTCGTCATGATGCGTTGAGCGCGCCTGTTACTCTGCTGCCTGGGTTTGTTCCAAACGCTCAATTCTCGCCGCACAAAACTTGAACTCAGGAATTTTTCCAATTGGATCCAATTGCGGATTTGTCAAGAAGTTCGCTGGTGCTTCGGCATAACAGAACGGTATGAAAAGCACACCTTCTGCCAATGCGTCATCTACCCGCACTTTGAGTTCAACAGTGCCGCGTCGCGTTGCGACACGAATAATGTCTCCTGGCATAATTTCCATCTCTGCGATATCAGCTGGGCTCATACTGGCGTTAGCCTCCGGTTCCAACTCGTCGAGAACTGCGGAACGTCGCGTGATGGCTCCGGTGTGCCAGTGCTCGAGTTGTCGTCCAGTCATCAGGATCATCGGATACTCGTCGTCAGGCAATTCCTTGGGTGGAATAACAGTCGTCGACATCAACTTTGCCCGGCCCGACGCTGTCGGGAAGCCGTCGCCAAAGACGATGTCTTCGCCTGGTCGGTCTGGTGCCAGAGACGGGTAGGTGACTGAACCCTCCCGTTCAACGCGATCCCATGAGATGTTCTTCAGGGATGGCATGATTTGGCCCATCTCGGTAAATACCTCACTCGGATGCTCGTAATTCCAGTCCAGTCCTACCCCGCGCGCAATTTGTTGAATGATCTTCCAGTCCTGGCGGGCCTCTCCTGGCATATCGAGCGCTTTCCGCCCCATTTGAACTTGTCGGTTTGTGTTGGTGACGGTGCCGTCTTTTTCCGGCCACGCAGATGCGGGCAAAACGACATCTGCGTGAAAGGCGGTCTCCGTGAGGAAGATGTCCTGGACAACCAGATGTTCGAGTTTGGCGAGAGCTACGCGTGCGTGATGTGCATCCGGGTCCGACATCGCGGGATTTTCGCCCATGATATACATGCCGCGAATTTTCCCGCCATGGATAGCATCCATGATTTCTACCACCGTCAGTCCTTTTGCCGGGTCAAGCGCAGCACCCCAAAAGTCTTCGAATTTGCTGCGTGTTTCTATTGCATCAACCGGTTGATAATCCGGAAGTACCATTGGAATGAGGCCCGCGTCCGACGCGCCCTGCACATTATTTTGGCCTCGCAGTGGATGCAGGCCCGTTCCGGGCCGGCCAACTTGCCCTGTGATTAGAGACAGGTCTATTAAGCAGCGTGCGTTATCGGTGCCGTGGGTGCTCTGCGAGATACCCATACCCCAAAATATGATCGCCGCTTCGGCGCATGCGTAGGTTCTGGCGACTAACTTCAGTGTTTCAGCATCGATCCCGCAGACCTCGGACATTGCCTCAGGCGAGAAGGGCTTGATACTTTCCTTTAGTTGTTCGAACCCTTCGGTATGTGCCTCGACATATTGTCGGTCGTAAAGGTCCTCGCGAATGATCGTGTGGATGAGGGCATTAAGCAAAGCGACGTCTGTGCTTGGCTTAAACTGCAGCATATGGGTTGCGTGGCGCCGCAACGCCTGGCCACGAGGGTCCGCAACAATAAGCGTCGCACCGCGTTTGGCGGCTTGCTTAAAGAAGGTCGCCGCCACCGGATGATTTTCCGTGGGATTGGCGCCAATAACAATAATGACATCCGCGTCTTCGCAGGCGGTGAAGGGTGCCGTGACCGCCGCGGAACCGACGCACTCCATTAAGGCGGCAACCGACGACGCATGGCACAACCGCGTGCAATGATCGACGTTGTTGGTCCCGAATCCGGTTCGGATTAACTTCTGGAATAGGTATGCTTCTTCGTTTGATCCCTTTGCCGAGCCGAAGCCAGCCAGTGCATTGCCGCCGTGTTCATCGCGAATTCCGCAGAAGCCAGAACTTGCGCGTTCCAGTGCTTCTTCCCAAGTTGCCTCTCGGAAATGCGTAAACGGGTTGGATGGGTCGACAAAATTATCCGCGTCCTTCGTGACGTCGTCGAGACGGATAAGCGGCATGGTCAAACGGTGAGGATGGGTCACATAATCAAAGCCGAATCGGCCTTTAACACAGAGGCGGTTTCTGTTTGCCGGGCCTTCGCGTCCATCGACATTAAGAAGTTTGCCATCCTTTTTGTTGTAGGTGATTTGGCATCCAACACCGCAATAGGGGCATACGCTGTTCACTTGTTCATCGGCGTAATTGACGCGCGTGCCCTCTTCATTGAGCAGGGATGCTTCCATTAGGGCGCCTGTTGGGCATGCCTGGATGCATTCGCCGCAAGCAACACACGTGGATTGGCCCATGGGGTCATCGAAATCGAATACAATCTTCGAATCTCCACCACGACCGGCCATGCCGATTACATCATTGACCTGAACTTCGCGGCAAGCCCGAACGCAAAGATTGCAATGAATGCAAGCGTCCAAGTTGACGCGCATCGCCGGATGGCTGGAATCAGCCTGTGGCGCGCCGCGTGTTGGAAAGCGACTGGATGAAATATCAATCTGGTCTGCCCACTGCCATAACTTTGACTCAGGATCGTGGCTTGTCTCGCGGGTTGGCTGATCAGCGATTAACAATTCCATTACCGTACGGCGCGCATGCTTTGCGCGCTCCGAGGCGGTGGTTACAGTCATGTCGGGTGTCGGATTGCGGATACAGGATGCGGCAAGGACCCGCTCACCCTCAATTTCCACCATACAGGCACGGCAGTTGCCGTCAGCCCTGTAACCGGGCTCCGGCGTAAAACAGAGGTGGGGGATTTCTACGCCAAGTCGGTTTGCGACCTGCCATATGGTTTCGCCCGGCACGGCCTCAACTTCATTCCCGTCGAGTGTGAAGCGGATACTTTCAGACATATCTTCCAGTCCTTAACTTACGAATTCTGTTGGCATATTTCGCAACGCGCGATCAGTTCGTTGTCTATCTTAGGCAACACCGTGGGCATAGCGCAGCACGCTTATGCATCGGTGCCTTGTCCCGGCATATCCTCCGGGAAGTATTTTATCAAACTCCTCAGCGGGTTTGCCGCGGCCTGGCCAAGCCCACAGATCGACGCGTCTGTCATAGTTTGCGAAAGCTCTTCCAGGAGTGCAGTGTTCCATTCGTTGCGTTCCATGAGTTTAACGGCCTTTTCCGTGCCAACTCGGCACGGTGTACATTGTCCGCAACTCTCGTCTTCAAAAAACCGCATCAAATTTAAGGTGACATCACACATGCTGTCGGCATTGGAGAGAACAACAACCGCATGTGAGCCAACGAAACTGCCATGTTTTTCGAGTTGGCCAAACTCCAATGGAAGGTTTCCCATTGCCGCTGGTAGAATGCCACCGGACGCCCCGCCAGGCAGATATCCTTTGAATACATGGCCTTCTGCCATTCCACCGCAATACTCAGTAATCAGCTCCTGCACGGTGATACCAGCGGGCGCAAGCTTGACGCCAGGTTCCTTAACACGGCCGGAAACCGAGAAACTACGCATTCCCTTTCCACCGTTGCGGCCCTGATCTGCAAACCATTCAGCACCCTTTTCGACGATGTCGCGGACCCAAAACAGTGTTTCGACGTTATTGACGAGTGTGGGTCGGTTCCACAGCCCAACAGCAGCCACAAACGGTGGGCGGTGGCGTGGCATGCCGCGCTTGCCCTCAATGCTCTCGAGCATTGCGGATTCCTCACCGCAGATATATGCGCCGGCGCCACGGCGGAGATGGATTTTTGTGTGGGCCGACAATCCGGCCTCTTCCAGTGCAGCTATTTCTTTGAGCAGTATTTCTCTGATATGTGGATATTCGTCGCGTAGATAGAAATAGATATCTGCTGCTTCGACAACCCAGGCACCAATCAGCATTCCCTCAAGAAATCTGTGCGGGTCCGTCTCCAAATAAAAGCGATCTTTGAATGTCCCTGGCTCACCTTCGTCGGCGTTAACAGCCATCAGGCGTGGCTTTGGTTCAGCCCGAACAATTTTCCATTTTCTGCCGGTTGGGAATCCAGCGCCGCCAAATCCGCGGAGGGACGATTCTTCCAAGATGGAGATGATGTCGTCGGCTGAACGCTTACCGACAAGACAGTCGCGCAATAAGCTATATCCGCTGCCGGCCTCGTAGGCATCAAGGTCTACGTATTGTGAACTCTTAGGGTGAGTATGTCCGTTGTTTATGGCGTCATTAACAGTCTCGGCGGTCGCATGGACTACGTGGTTATGACCAACTTCTGCGACTGGCGCGCAATCACAACGCCCCATACACGGCGCGCGGACAACACGAATCCCATCCCCTGCGGCGGCAGTGATTTGCGCCGTGAGATCTCTTGCACCCATTAATTCGCAGGTAAGGCTATCGCAGACACGCACCGTAATCCTCGGCGGAGCCTCACCTTCCTTTGCTATGTCGAAATGAGCATAGAAAGTGGCAACCTCATAGACTTCAGCCAACGACAGTTTCATCTCTTGGGCGAGCGCGCCAAGATGTACCGCGGACAATTGGCCATGTGCGTCTTGGATCAAGTGCAGATGTTCAATCAGAAGATCGCGTTGCCTCGGCCTGTCACCAAGCAATGATCGGACTTCATCCACGGCCTGTATGTCTAATTGGCGACCCCTGCTTTGCGACCTGCCACGTTTGCGGCCTTTGCCGGGATGCTTGTATTTGCCGCTGCCTTGGGTGCCCTCTGCCATAACTCCACCATTAAAAATTTGATTGAACGCGATCGTCAGAGACCGCAGATGCTATATCCGTCTTTTCGAAATTTCCGCTTAGCCCTTAAACCCGCCTTCAATCGAATCATGCGCGATCGCGACCAACGGGATAACTGCAACATTAATCAGTTCCTTGCCGCGATTCTCGAAACTGACTGTAACGCGATTTCCAACAACAGACTGCACCTGACCAAGACCCCAGGACGCTTCCGTAGGGTGCCGAACAAAGTCACCGGGGACGAGATCGCTGGTCATTCAAAGGGTATGCCGGATCGCCGTATGTCTGTGGTTTGCCCGTGGATTGTCGCATGCCACGACCTGAAGAGGATATAGCCCATGGTGAGATGCATTGACAACCCGCGTCTCCTGCCATTTCAAGGAAGTAGTGCACGAAAACTTTTCCGTGCGAAAATCGCGTTTGAACGCAGAATATGGTAGACAATATGGGGAATTATCTCCTTTGGCAGGCGGACCAATAATTTGCCGAACATCTACTACCCGAACTGTCCCATATTCGTGAATCGGTGTTTCGGGGCCGCGTCGCTGCAGTTCAAGGGATATTGATCGAAATCAAGGGCATTCAAGGTTATCTCTCTATCGGTGATCGCTGCAGTATCGCCGGTCGTGGGACCGCACAATCATGTGTGAAATCATTGGATTTAGGGATGATCGTGCGCTTGCGACGCCTTTTGCGTCACTTGAAGGTGTTGGGCTTGGTTGCGCAGTCGTAACTCGTCGACTCTGATCCGCTGATTTATCCCGATGAGAGCTGGCTCGGGCATGTTGTCGATGCCTTTGCTAAACCGGTGGATAATAAGGGCGTGTTGCTGCAAGGCGCGACAGGCTACGGCGTCCGTAGCCCACCTCCTTCTGCTCATTCCAGGAATCGCGTCGAGGGGAAGATTGACCTTGGAATACGCGCGGTAAACACATTTCTTACGTGTTGCCGTGGCCAAAGGATGGGTATTTTTTCAGGCTCCGGCATCGGCAAATCGACTCTTCTTTCAATGCTTGCACGCTATTCCAGCGTGGAGGTCATTGTCATTGGGATGATTGGCGAACGTGGTCGCGAGTTGAAGGAATTAATTGCTGAAGATTTGGGTGAGGAAGAGTTGAAACGCAGCGTTTTGGTTGTTGCTACATCGGACGAATCGGCGCTGCTACGTAGGCAAGCAGCGTACGTGACGATGACTGTAGCGGAGTATTTCCGAGATCAAGGCAAAGACGTTTTGTGCCTAATGGACAGCATCACTCGATTCGCTATGGCACAGCGTGAAATTGGGCTCTCTGTTGGCAAACCGCCGGCAAGTAAGGGTTATACGCCGACAGTTTTTTCCGAACTGCCGCGGTTCCTGGAGCGTGCGGGACCGGGAATGGGCCGCGGTAGTATTACGGGCCTCTTTACCGTTCTTGTCGAAGGTGACGACCATAACGAGCCAATTTCCGACGCCGTACGTGGTATTCTTGATGGGCATATAGTACCGGACCGGGCAATTGCGGAGCGTAACCGCTTGCCGCCAATCAACAATCTGCGAAGCGTGTCGCGAACGTTACCGATGTGCAATACGCCAGAGGAAAACGGAAATAATCGTCCAAGTCCATCGGCACCTATGCGCGGCTAAGCCGCAAAATTGGAGACTGGAGTGCAGATTATGCACCCTCTGCTGATATAGTGGTAACCTTCGATTCCAATTCCTCGGAAAAAACCTTCAGATCGTCCAATAATGAGCTCAAAATTGGACGAACTTCGAGCGCGTCGTCAGGCGGCAGATCGACGACAGAGCGGAAAGTCTCTGCAATTCGCGAATCGATGCCGCTAAGGAAGACATGCTCATCGTCTTCCAGTTTCTTTCGCGCATCGCTTACGACGCTTGAAATATCGCTTAATTCTGTCAGTAGTTCAGCCTTCGTCGTCATCATTGGGTGACCTCTGGTGAAGTGGTGCCATTTGCTGCATAGACGTAACGCAATATCTCTGCCACTGCGATGAAGGCCTCAACCGGAATCTCGCTGTCCAGATCTACAGCGGCGAGCATTTCCGCAAGATCAGGGTCTTCGCGCACTTTGACATCGTTTGCAAATGCGATTTCAAGAATTTTCTCTGCCAACGAACCGCGTCCGCTTGCAACGACTTTTGGCGCGCCTTAATCACCATCCGACACATAGCTGAGCGCGACGGCAACGGAACTTTTTGCCGCATTATCATTTTCTCGCCCGGCATTTTTTGCCGCACGTTTCGATCTCTGTTCAAGCACTCACACAAATTCAGGAAATAACGCTGACATTCGTGCCAAAAATCGTTGTGATGTTTTTTGTATTAATGTTGCTTTTGCCATTCATACTCAACGAGTTGACCGTGTTTATGGGCAGCATCGTCGACCGAATAGTAAACATTAGCTGATATCGATGCTGCAGGATCTCCTGCCAGTTGAGATCTTTGGCTATGAGCTTGTGTTCGCGTGAATCGGATCGGCGAGGCGTATGTAGCGCCGCGGATCCGGCTCCAACTGGCATTCTTAATATCATTGCTCATTGCACCGTTGTTGCAGGAAAGTTTGCCAAACCTTCCTGCAAACCCCATCCGTATCATGGTTCTTGTCGGCAGCGAGATTGTCATTGGTATTTTCATAGGCACGGTGGCGCGACTGTTAATAACCGCACTCGCAACTGCCGGTACCGTGATGTCAGTCATGGGAGGCTTTTGTTTCGCGGCGCTGTTTAATCCATTGATGCCGGATCAAGGCGCATTTACGGCTGTGCTTTTGACGTTGATGGGCGTGTTGCTGATCTTTGCAACCTATACCCATCATCTCATGATCATGGCGTTGTTGGAGAGTTACTCAATGTTCGCCCTCGGGGCGCACCAATGTTCGAGGATATTACAAATTCGATTGCCCGCTTGGTTACGTCAAGCTTAAAGCTTGGTATTCAAATAGCAGCGCCATTCATCGTTGTTGGAATAATTTTTTATCTTGGCCTTGGTTTGCTGGCGCGGCTGATGCCGCAATTTCAGGTGTTCTTCATTGGCTTGCCGTTGCGGATACTGCTTGGATTAGCGCTACTTTCGGTTACCCTAACTTCTGGTATCATGTGGTTTTTTGATCCGTTTGAGACATCAATGTCGGCATTTTTCGGGCCAGGGTAAGGGATTAGGATATGTCTGAAGATCCTGATAAATCACAAAAAACCGAAGATGCGACGATGCGAAAGCTCGAGCAGGCGCGCGAGAGTGGCGACGTGCCCTCGAGCCGTGAACTCAACACCTGGATTATGTTGATTCCCGCGTTGATGTTTGACCTTTCACTCAATATTGCAGCGCTTCATTGAATCGTCACATGAAATTCAGTTCGAGCAAGATGGCCTTGGCGCTGCGTTATTGGGCTTGGTGGCGCGCGTCTCAAAGTTGCTGATGGTGCCGGCAATAATCTTGGTTATCGCGGCTATCGGCGCCAACGTTGTTCAAAAGGGAATCTTATTTGCGCCTAAAAAACTTGAGCCGAAGCTTCAAAATATCAGCATAAAGGCAGCTTTTAAAATTTTTTCTTTGAACAATGCGAGCGAGTTCATCAAAGGCTTGATTAAGCTCTCTATTGTTTCTGCGGTTGGCATCATGGTGCTAATTCCACAATTCCAGCGTGTTGACACGCTGCCCATGATGGAATTGCCACAAGTATTGGCGGTGATGAATGATGTGGCGATTCAGCTTCTGCTTGTGGTCGTGTCGATTATTGCAGTCGTTGCGGTCATCGACGTGGCTTTTCAGCGTTATCAGTATTCCAAGAAAATGCGGATGACCAAAGTCGAATTGAAGGACGAGTACAAGCAAGCCGAAGGCGACCCACTGATTAAGTCGAAATTACGCCAGATTCGATCGGAAAGAGCGCGATTGCGGATGATGTCGGCAATCCCCGAAGCCGATGTAGTGGTTGCTAATCCGACTCACTTTGCAATCGCCTTGAAATATAAGCCCGACGAAATGGATGCGCCGAGATGTATCGCTAAGGGACAAAATTTGGTTGTCTTGCGTATTCGTGAAATAGCTGAAGAGAACAATATCGCTATCGTCAAAAATCCGCCATTGACGCAAGCGTTGTACGCGTCAGTTGAAGTAGATGTGGAAATCCCTCCCGAACATTATAAGGCGGTGGCAGAGGTCATCAGCTATGTTTGGAGCCTGAAAGGTCGGCTTGCGCCTGCATAATCCACGATTTTAAGGCACGCAGCATCGGGATTTTTGTTGAAGAACAAAAAAGAACTTGCGCACAAGAACAAAGCATGTACATTCACTTTCATTGCATCACAAACGTGCGTGTGAAATAAGAAAGGAATGAGCCATGTCACAGTCAGCCCTGCGCATTGTCGAAAATGATTTGATGGATAAACAAAAAGCCCTCGACGCCGCCCTTGGCCAAATCGAACGCTCCTTTGGCAAAGGCTCGGTCATGAAGCTTGGCCAACGAGAAAATGTGGCCGACGTAGAAACCGTTTCAACTGGATCGCTGGGCCTCGACATTGCGCTTGGTATTGGCGGCCTGCCGCGCGGACGCGTTGTGGAGATATACGGGCCGGAGAGTTCCGGTAAGACGACGCTAGCGTTGCACGTAATCGCCGAGGCTCAGAAGGCAGGTGGTACATGTGCCTTTGTCGACGCAGAACATGCGCTTGATCCTGGTTACGCCCGCAAACTCGGCGTTGATATCGAAGAGCTGTTGATTTCCCAGCCGGATGCCGGTGAACAGGCGCTTGAAATTGCAGATACGCTGGTGCGCTCAGGCGCAATCGATGTCCTCGTTGTTGATTCCGTCGCAGCGCTCGTGCCGCGGGCCGAACTCGAAGGAGAGATGGGCGACACTCATGTCGGTTTGCAAGCGCGCTTAATGAGTCAGGCCCTGCGCAAACTTACAGGGTCAATTTCCCGCTCTCGGTGCATGGTTATCTTCATTAATCAGATTCGCATGAAGATTGGCGTGATGTTCGGTAGCCCAGAGACGACGTCGGGCGGAAATGCCCTCAAGTTCTATGCGAGTGTTCGTCTGGATATACGTCGCATTGGAGCGATTAAGAATCACGATGATGTGGTCGGAAATCAGACCAGGGTAAAAGTTGTAAAAAACAAGATGGCACCGCCGTTTAAAGTCGTTGAATTCGACATCATGTACGGCGAAGGAATTTCCAAGGCTGGTGAACTGTTGGATTTAGGCGTCAACGCTGAAATCGTTGAAAAATCAGGATCTTGGTTTTCCTACGATGGTCAACGTATTGGCCAAGGCCGTGAAAACACCAAAAACTTCCTTCTTGAAAACCCCGAAATTGCGCAGTCTATAGAACAGAAAATTCGGGAGAATGCAGGATTGTTGGCTGATGCCATGCTCGATGCACCGAAGACGACAGCGTCGAGTGAGGATGAAGAGGGAGTTGAAGCCGAGAACGTGTAACGCCCAACTTTATTCGTACAAGTCACAGACCCCCGAACCGGCAGTCCTGGTTTGGGGGTTACGTATATCTGACGTGAGTGTAGGCAGGTTCCTCTGAGTACGACTCTAGTGGGGTCGTGGTGGTCTGTTTACACCGGGACAGGCGCGCTATAAAAGCTGCGGAGGGCAGAAACGGCGGTTGCGCGAGTTGAATTGATTTTGAGAGTTGTCTGCCTAACTTTCCCGACATCGCGATACTGCCCAACAACATTGATTGCCATGGCAAGCGCTAACGAAATTCGCACCGCGTTTCTCGACTACTTTGAACGCCACGACCATGAAGTTGTCGCGTCTTCTCCGCTTGTTCCACGCAATGATCCGACGTTGCTCTTTACCAATGCAGGTATGGTTCAGTTCAAGAATGTGTTCGTCGGTGCCGAGCCGCGATCCAATAGGCGTGCTGTAACGTCGCAAAAATGTTTGCGGGCAGGTGGAAAGCACAACGACTTAGAGAATGTCGGCTATACCGCTCGTCACCATACATTCTTCGAGATGTTGGGAAATTTCTCGTTTGGGGACTACTTCAAGGATGTGGCAATTGATTTGGCTTGGAATCTATTGACCAAGGAACTGGGTTTGCCGGTTGAGCGTTTGTTGGTCACTGTATTTGCCGAAGACGATGACGCATTCGACCTATGGCGTAAGATTGCAGGTTTGAACGAGTCGCGGATCATCCGTATCTCGTCGTCGGATAATTTCTGGACTATGGGTGAAACTGGGCCTTGTGGGCCGTGTTCGGAGATATTTTACGACCACGGTCCGAGTGTTCCTGGAGGTCCTCCGGGCAGTCCGGATGAAGATGGAGACCGTTTCGTCGAAATTTGGAATCTCGTATTTATGCGATATGAGCAGCTCTCGGCCGACGAAAGAGTGGATCTGCCAAAACCATCAATTGACACGGGTATGGGGCTTGAGCGCATTGCTGCTGTGCTGCAAGGCAAGCAAAATACATACGATACCGATCTGCTTCGCGCTCTCGTTGTCGCCTCTGCGGAGAAAAGTAATACGGACGCTGATGGCGACCAGGCTGTGTCACACCGTGTGATAGCGGATCATTTACGGGCCTGTAGTTTTCTCATCGCTGAGGGGATCTTACCGTCAAACGAAGGTCGGGGCTATGTGCTGCGCCGTATCATGCGCCGGGCGATGCGCCATGCGCATTTGCTTGGATGCGAGGAACCGATGGTGTGGCGCCTCGTTCCCACATTGGTTCAACAAATGGGCCAAGCCTTTCCGGAATTGATACGAGCCGAAGCGCTGGTTACGGAGACGCTTAAACTTGAAGAGAGCCGTTTCAAGACGACACTTGGCCGAGGATTGAAACTTCTGGATGAAGCAATACTCGATTCTGGATCGGGGACAGAATTTGACGGCGAAGTGGCATTCCGTCTCTACGACACATTCGGATTTCCACTTGCTTTAACGGAAGATATTTTGCGTGGTCA
>Ga0114999_10006281_pt1 | contig 13730 bp, 16 predicted proteins | sample ArcticOcean_MG_C_3_FD_89820 | JGI IMG/M metagenome (GOLD analysis project Ga0114999, IMG submission 89820) | Marine microbial communities from western Arctic Ocean - ArcticOcean_MG_CB8_126 | ecosystem: Environmental > Aquatic > Marine > Oceanic | place: Arctic Ocean: Canada Basin | collected...
ATAAAAATACTATATTAATATTAAAATAAAAAAAAATAAAAAAAATTTATACAGAAAAATATGTAAAAAAAATAATTAATAAAATCAAAATTTTAGAAATTAAAAAAAAAAAAATATCTAAAAAATCAAATTTGTCTCAAATTAATAAAGAATATCTTGTTCTTATAAATTCTATAAAAAAAAATGTTAAAATTAACAAGAAATTTAAAAAACTATGGGATGAGCTTAAAAAAACTAATTTAAAAATCTGGGAAATGGAAAATCATAAAAGGTTAGCGCAAAAAGAATTAGAAAAGCTGACTAAGGTTGCCAGAGACGTTTACAAATACAATGATATGCGCGCAGAAATTAAACTTAAAATCAATAAAATCACTGGTTCTAATTTAAGAGAAATTAAGCAGTATACTAAATACTAATTATTTTTATTATCATACAAAATCTTAAAAAATTTTTCAAAGTGAGATTGAAAGTAAAAATCATATGCATTTTTTCCATGAACTTGTCTGGCTGGAAAATGAGGGCACGCCTCCATCAATCTTGGAATTTTTAATGCTTCCGCTATATCTATACCTAAAGATGAATTTCCAAGAAAAAATTTGCTAGCTTTTATTATCATTGCCATATCTAAAAAATCTCTACAATCATAAAACTTTAAATTTTTTATTTCTTTTTTTAAATCTAAATACTCAACTTTTGTACCGATAAATAAAATATCATCATAATTTTCTAGAAATTTGTAAGTAATAAAATGATTTCTATATCTTAGAGATCTTAATATTACAATTTTGTTTTTAATTTCATTATGAGGAGTGACGCTTATGTATGGCACTTCAATATCAGGCTGAATGCCAGCTATTAAAGAACCATATCTGAGATTATCAAAAAGAAGATTGATTGGTAATCTTCTTAAAATATCAAAATCAATATCAATTTCTTGGTTGTTGTGCTCTTCTACTGTACTTAAATATTTTTGCGATTTTAGTAAAGGTTGCAACATATTATAAATTTTTTCGTTTATATATACATTTCCACCTTGATGGCCATAATGCTTTACCTCCAATGGCTTATTAATTCCTATATATAAATTACAAACATGATCTTTTGATAATTCTTTTATAACTGGTAACACGTTAATTACATCACCAATATGGCCCGAATGTAGAAAAGATAGTTTTTTTTTATTTTTGATTTTATTTTGAATTTCATTTATATAAGTTTCAAACTTAGTTTGGAATATCTTTACATCTCTTTTTACATTCTCTTCAATTTTATATTGCTTGTAATTGTCTTGATTTGTTAATTTAAACCAGTACTTTTTTAAAAAGTTATTCATATATAAATTTACCTAACGCAAACCATTCTTTTTTTTATTTTGCTCTAACTTAATTTTTTTAGTTAAGCTATTATTTTTATCATAGAGAATTTTAAATTTTATTTTATTATTTAATTTAATTTTTACACTTTTAATATTTCTAACTTCAATATTGTCAGCAACTACACTTATAGATCTTTTTTCAATATTTAAATTTTCAACTTTAATTAGACTATCTGATGAAACTATTTTTCCTATCCATCTTCGGGGCCTAAATGGACTGATGGGGGTAATAGCTAATTTTTTAGAATTAAGTGATAGAATAGGACCATTAACAGACAGATTGTATGCTGTGCTACCAGCCGGGGTTGATATGATAACACCGTCAGAAATTAACTTTTTTATAATAATCTTGTTTTTATTGAAAATCCTAAGTGATGCAGTTTGTCTACTTTGTCGTAGCAATGAGACTTCATTTATGGCTATAGCAGAAACAGTTTTATTGTTTTTTGTTAAAGCTTTCATTTCTAGTGGTGAGATTAAAACTGTTTTAGATTTTAAAATTCTTTTATGTAAATTCTTAATATTAAATTTATTCATTAAAAAGCCAAATGTACCAGTATTTAGACCGTAAAAAGGTTTTTGATAGGATTGATGTTCTTTTAAAGCCTTAAGCATAAAACCATCTCCACCTAAGACTACAAAAATATTAGAATTTTTTAAGCTATAATTTTTATACTTCTTTAAAAAAAAATTTTTTAACTGTTTATTTTTTTTTGTTTTATCAATAATAAAATGACATTTAATCATTTCCATTAAATTTCTTTTTTAAGCCAAGTATCTGGCGTTAAATCATTCTTAATTTCTAAATTTATATAATATTCAAAAGGTCTTATTCCTCTCTTTTTAATATAATTAAAAGTTTCTAAAATACCATCTTGTAAACTTGTTTTCGTTTTATAATTTAATAATTTTCTTGCTTTGTCAGCTGAGCAAGTTGCATGTTTAACTTCTCTTGGACGATCTTTTGTATAGATTGGTTTCAAATTATTTCCAGTAACATTTGAGCAAATTTCAGCAATTTTGTTTACTGTAACAAACTCCTCATCTGGACCTATATTTATAATTTGCTTATTTAGATTTTTTTGATCAAGCATAGGCATCAAACAACTAATACAATCATCAATATATGAGAAACATCTTTTTTGTTCACCATCACCATATATAATTGGTGCTTTATTTTGTAACATTCTATTTATCATAATTGAAACAACATTTCTAAACGGATCGTCGTATTTTTGTCTAGGACCAATTATGTTATGAGGCACTGCTATGACCCAATCAATATTATTTAATTCGCAAAGATTGATTAAGACATCTTCAGCTGCAACTTTTGAAATACCATAAGGATCTACAGGCTTAGGAGTCATATCTTCAGTAAAGGGAGTTTGTTGACTTCCGTATCTCGCCATAGATGAACAGAATATTATTCTTTTTACATTATTAGCTACCGCTGCAGAAAAAACTGAAACTGAAGACATAAAATTATTTTTAGTAATTTCATAAGGGGAAAAAACAGATAGACCTTCATGAGCTGTAGCAGCGCAGTGATAAACAACATCAATATTCTTCATTACACTTTGCATTTGTTTTAAATCACAACAATCTAAGTTAAAAAATTTAATATTTTTTTGAACATTATCTTCGTATCCGCCAATCATATTATCAACTCCAATAATATCATGGCCTTGTTCAGACAATTTTTGAGATAAATGTGATCCTAAAAAACCAGCGGCGCCAGTGATTAAAATGTTCATATTTAATATACCTTATTTTTTTATATTTTAAATTTCGTTAAATCAATAAATAAACTAGAAAAGTAATTAATTTTATTTTTCAAAATCAAACCATTCTCGATATTTGTCAATATTTTGCTGAAGAAATAGTGGTATACAATCAAGTTTAGCACTTTTTAATTTAAATTCTTTAGAAAATTTAAAATCTGTAGATTTAGCATTAAAGTCATAAATTATACTTTTTCTTTTGATTAGATCGGCAACAGCAGGTAAAGAATCCTTTACTAGTCTATATTCGTCGTGATGTTCTTGATTTAAAAGTTTAATTTCAATATCTTTGGGTGTTTTTAATTGAGAAAAATGCCACCCACCATCATTAACAATTTTTACATTCATATATTTATTTTTTGAAAATAAAGTGTCTAGTCTATAAAGGGGATATTTTTTAGCTTTAACTTCTCTGAGCCAGCTAAAAGAATTAAGATTTTTTTTTTGGCATCCTTTCGTGCCAAACCAATCAACCCAATCACAAAGTAAATTAAATTTATAATAAAATAATTTTTGTTTGAAGATAATAATGTTGTTTTCTTCTTTATCAAAAGTTATATCTTTAAAGTTGGGTATTTCATCGTTATCACTATAAAAAATATAATCTTCGTCATTGGCATCGGTTAAGCATTCAGATAACGCATTTCTTTGATGGGCTATTCTTAAAATGCTATTAATTCTCATGTTAGATTTTTTTTCATATTTTGTATTATTTTCTATTTCATACAAAATTCCATCAGGTTCATTTTCAATTACTAAATAAATGATTTTGTTTTTAAATTCTTTAAATTTATTAATATCAAAGTTTAGTTTTTTGCTCTCACCACTATGAGAATATTTTGCTTCTGTTACTACAAATTTATGTACATATTTATTTAATATATTAAATCTAACTTCGAGCATTAAATTTTCATTATAAAATGTTGTGCAGTCAAATATTTTCATAATTTAATATCATTTTATAGTGGTGCCCTCGGCCAGACTCGAACTGGCACTCCCAATGGGCAAGGATTTTAAGTCCTTTGTGTCTACCGATTTCACCACGAGGGCACAATTTTATTGTTAATATATTAATAGTTTAGGTTTATAAAGAGGCAAAATAAGATTTATTTTTCATTCTGTGTATGAAGTTGTTTATTTTAAATAATTTCATACAATTCTTCAATATAGCCAGGTCTCAAGAAATCTCTTGATCTGTAAATTCTATTATTTTTTTTTAATAGATCGCTACAGTGTGCTGTTTAGCCCCTCTACCATAAACATTTCTTGCTTCCTGATTGATGCTTAAAAAAAAACTTTTTTTGCTTTGAAGAATTTTTTTAATATATTTTTTTGTCTTTAAATTTTTTATTGCTATGAATAAATAGCTTAGTTTTATTTGTAAGTGACAAAAAAGACTTACAAACTTTATTAAAATTTTTAAGTTGAGTTTTCTTGTTAGGATCTAAATATAGCGGAATATGAACTGAAATTTTATAATTTTTACTCATTTTAAAATAATTATACTTTTTGAATATTAAATAAATAATTTCTATAGTTTTTTTTCCCAATTAATAGAACTATTTACCATAAGTTTTAAACTTGAAAATTTAGGTTTCCATTTTAAAAAATTTTTTAATTTTTGCACGTTAGCTATCATTGTGACTATATCGCCATTTCTTTTTTTTTTGAAATTAATTTTAACTTTTCGTTTTGTAAACTTTTTAAATTCATTTATAGTTTCTAAAACTGAACTTCCTTTTCCGTATCCACAATTTAAAATTATTGATTTATTGAGAGCATTTATTTTTTTTAAAACCATAATATGAATTTCAGCTAAATCATAAACATGAATAAAATCTCTTACACAGGTACCATCATATGTTTTGTGGTCCTTTCCATAAACATTAAAAACAGGATTTCTTTTTTTAATCTCTTTAGATAAATTTTTAAATAACTGATCGTCTTCGTTTATTTGTCCAATTTTATTACTTGGGCTTGCTCCAACTACATTAAAATATCTCAATATTCCGTAATTTATTTTTTTACCATTGAGAAATTTTTTTATTAAATTTTCACCTTTCAATTTAGTTTTTCCATAAACTCCCTTGGGTTTTTTAGAAAAGTTTTCTTTTACATGTCCTGAAGCATCTCCATAAACTGCACAGCTTGATGAAAATATAAAATTTTTTACACCCAATTTTTTACAAATTCTAACTAAATTCAATGTTCCTTTAACATTGTTATTATTATATATCTTTGGTTTTTTTTCTGCTTCAACAACATTAGTCTTTGCAGCAAGATGTATTATAGATTCAATATTATTTTTTTTAATAATATCTGAAACTTTTTTATAGTCATTTATATCTACTCGAAAAAATCTTGCTTTTTTGTTAATTAACCTTTTGTGGCCACTGGTAAGATTGTCAATAATAAATACAGAAAATCTTTTTTTTATTAATAATTCCGTTATATGGCTACCAATAAATCCAGCTCCACCTGTTACTAAAACATTTTTCATATATATTTTTTATTTAATTAATTATTAGCATGTTTCGTAATTAATTATTATAGTAGTTTAACTTCGTTTTAATAAAATATTAACTAATTATACTAAAAATATTTAAATGCTTAATAGAGTGCTTCTATATAACTCAGGAGGAGGTTTGGGTGACTCATTGCAGATTTTACCAATTATAGAAACTCTTAAAAGCGAATTTAAAAGTGCTGATTTTTATTATCTTTCAGCTCACGAAAACCACTTTGATAATTCTTTAAAAGATTTTAATATTAAAATTAAAACTTTAGATGTGGGTGTAAAGTATTTTGGTTTTCGTTGGTGGCATATTTTTTCTGTTATTAAAAAATTTAAAAAAAATAACACAAAACCTTTCGATTTAATTATTGATTTTCAATCAAAAATAAGAAATTCTTTAATTTTAAAATTAATTCCCCATAAATACTTTATATCATCATGTTTTAACTTCAGTTTAAGCAAGCCATCAATAAATATTAAAAAGGATAAAAAAATTAATAAAACTTTAATAAATGCTATTAATTTAATGTTTAAAAAAGAAAGTAGACTTATTGATTTTAACTTAAACACCATAAATAATAAATTTTTTGAAGAGGCAAAAAGGTTATTGCCTGAAAAAAACTATGTTGGGTTTTCTATTACTCAAGGGAACGTATATAGAAAAAAAGAATGGCCTATAGAGAAAATAGTTAAAACTGCTGAGGCTTTAAATGAAAATAATAAAATTCCTGTTTTTTTTATAGAAAAAAAAGATAAATTATTAAAAGGAAAAATAGAAAATTTAATACCCTTTGCTAAGTTTCCTGAGCATGAAACTGATTTGTCTTCACCTGCCTTGGTTTCATGTTTAGCTAAAAGATTAGATTTTGCCATATCTATAGATAATGGAGTTATGCATATGATGTCATTAGCTAAAATTCCTATGATTGTGTTATTTGGACCAACTGATTCTGAAAAATTTGCTCCTGAAAATAAAAGTATAATTGTCTTAGATAGTAAAAAAATTTATAAAAGCAAAAATATATCTCTTATCTCCGTTGAAGATGTTTTACAGGCAGCAAAGCAACATTCAAACTTTTTATACTAATCTTGCAATCTTTATATCCTTGTTTGATTATTTTTACGTATCTAGCCGTTGGTGGTATTAGTTTAGTTTTTTTAGGCATAATATAAGTCATAACTTTTTTGCCATTATATTTAAAAAACATTTTTTTATATAAAGTTGGATACCCTTCGTATATATCCAACTTTCTTTCATCAGATAGTGATATTATATATAAAGCCCCATAAACTTTTTTACCTTTCTTTCTTTCGATATCAGCAGCACCATATTTACTTCTAAAGGTTAAATTATAATTTTGTAAAATCATTTTTTTAATAAATTGACAATTGGGACATCTTTTATTCATTTGACGATGATGTAAATTACTACCGTATGCAAAGTAATATATCATTTTATTTTCTAGTTATAATTTTGATTTTTTTCTTTATTATAAATTTTAAAATATCTTTTGTGCATGCTTCAATTAATTTGGGCTTATTAGATCGCATCACTAATGATACGCCAATTTTTCCCTGCTGGAAAAATGGATAACTTCCAATCTCTAAGTTTTTATATTTTTTTTGAACTTTTTCTAATGATACAGAAATTTCACTTTCAACTGTTCTTAAGCTTAAAGTTTTGCTTAATATTTTATTTCCTCCAACTATTTTATTGTTTAGACCTCCTAACATTGATTTAAGTATGGAGGGAACACCTGGCAAACAAAAAACATTTTTAATAAAAAAGCCAGGAGCAGCACTTGATGGATTGTAAATTAAACCAGCATTTTTTGGTGTTTTGGCCATTTTTCTGCGACCTATATTAAATTTACCTTCTTCATAATAGTTTTCTAATATTTTGTATGCTTCTGCATGGTAGCAGTATTCAACATTAAATGCTTTTGATATAGATTTTGAAGTAATGTCGTCATGAGTGGGTCCAATACCTCCAGTTGTAAAAACATATTTAAATTTTTTTCTTACTTCATTGACAGTTTTTACAATAACTTTTTCTATGTCAGGTATAACTCTAACTTCCTGCAATTTTACACCCAATCCATTAAGCCAATTTGATATACTTACAACATTAATGTCTTGTGTTCTGCCAGATAATATTTCATTACCTATTATAATAATTGCTGAGTGTAATTTTTTATTAGCTTTTTTCACAATCTGATAATATTTATATATTATGAAATTTAAAGAAACATTACTACAAGGAACTTTAATAAAAAGATACAAAAGATTTTTTATCGATATTAAATATAAAAATAAAACTATTACAACTCATTGCCCTAACTCAGGTTCTATGATGGGCTTGTTAAATATGGGAAATAAAGTTTATTTTTCTAAATCGGACAACCCAAAAAGAAAATTAAAATACACAGCAGAAATAATTGTTAATGGAAAAAACCTTGTGGGAATAAACACTCATTTATCAAATAAAATAGTCTTAGAAGCTTTAAAACTTAAAAAAATTAAGCAATTAATTAAATTTGACAAAATCAAAACTGAAGTGAAATTTTCTGAAAATACTAGATTTGATTTTTTAATCTCTAATAGTAAGCAAAAATGCTTCCTAGAAGTTAAAAATGTCACTCTATTGAGAGAAACGAAAGTAGCAGAATTTCCAGATTCAATTACATCTCGTGGCACCAAGCACTTAAACGAACTGGTGAATGCTAAAAAAAAGGGTTATGAAAGCTATATTCTTTATTTAATACAAAGGGAAGATTGTCAGTTTTTTAAAATTGCGAAAGATATTGATGAAGAGTATAAAATTGCCTTTAATAAAGCTTTTAAAAAAAAGGTAAAAATTCTTTGTTATGACTGTAAATTAAGTAATAAAGAAATTAAAATTAATAAACAAATTTTTTATGATATCTGATTATAAAGAATCGTTTGAACATAGTATGATTGCGGGAGGGTTAGCTGCAGATACTTTGGATGAAGTTACTTCATATGTTAAGCCTGGTGTTTCAACAGAAAAACTAGATAAAATTTGTTATGAATATATTAAAGATAACAATGGATATTCTGCACCACTCTTTTATAGAGGTTTTCCTAAATCTTGCTGCACATCTACTAATCATGTTGTTTGTCATGGAATTCCTACAGATAAGTATTTAAAAGATGGAGATATAATAAATATTGATGTTACTGCTATTGTTAATGGTTGGCATGGTGATACTAGCAGAATGTTTTATGTTGGTGATGTTTCGGTAAAAAGTAAAAACTTAATAAAAGCAACATACGACTCTATGATGAAAGCTATTTCTATTGTTAAAAAAAACATCCATTTAGGAGACATTGGAGAAATAATTCAAAAAAATATCGAAAAAAAAGGCTTTTCTGTTGTAAGAGATTTTTGTGGACATGGTACAGGAAAAATATTTCATGAAGCTCCTAACATATTGCATTATGGAAAAAAAGGTGAAGGTTTAAAACTAGAAGCTGGAATGATATTTACTATAGAGCCAATGGTTAATGAAGGATCTTACTATACTAAAATGCTTAATGATGGGTGGACTGCTGTAACAAAAGACAAAACTTTATCTGCACAATTTGAACATACTATTGGAGTAACAAATGATGGTTTTGAAATTTTTACTAAATCTAAAAAAAATTATAAACAACCTCCATATTATATATGATTGAAAGATACAGTAGAAAAGAAATTAAAAGTATTTGGGAAGAAAAAAATAAATATAAAATTTGGCTAGATATTGAAATTGCTGCAGCGCAAGCAATGGAAAAAATTAATATAATTCCAAAAGGCATTGCAAAAAAAGTCAAAAAAAAGGCAACTATAAACGTTGATAGGATTCACCGAATCGAAAGCAAAGTTCATCACGATGTAATTGCCTTTTTAACATCTATCACAGAAAAAGTGGGACCTGAGGGAAAATTTTTGCATAAAGGAATGACTTCATCTGATGTGATAGATACATGTTTTAATATTCAATTAGTCCAATCTAGTAAAATTATTATCAAAGATATTGATGAAATTTTAAAAGTTCTTAAGAATAAATCTTTAAAGTATAAAAATGCTATTTGTGTCGGAAGAAGTCATGGTATTCATGCTGAGCCGACGACTTTTGGTTTAAAACTAGCTAGTTTCTATGAGGAGTTTAAAAGAAATAAAAAAAGATTAGAAAAAGCTACTTATGAAATATCTACATGTGCAATTTCTGGAGCTGTAGGCACTTTTGCTAATGTTGATCCTAAGGTTGAGAGTTTTGTTGCTAAAAAATTAAATTTAAGAGTTGAGCCTATTTCTACACAAATTATTCCAAGAGATAGACACGCTTACTTTTTTTCTGTTTTAGCGATCACAGCTGGAAGCATAGAAAGAGTTGCTACAGAAATAAGAAATTTACAAAGAACTGAGGTTCAAGAAGTTGAAGAATTTTTTGGCAAAAAACAGAAAGGATCATCTGCAATGCCACATAAAAAAAACCCAATATTAAGTGAAAATTTAACAGGTCTAGCTAGAATGGTTAGAAGTTACGTGGTACCCGCTCTTGAAAACATATCTTTGTGGCATGAAAGAGATATTTCCCATTCTAGTGTAGAGAGAAACATTGGACCAGATTCTACTATTACGTTAGACTTTGCATTGAATAGATTAAAAAATATTCTTGCAAATATGAATGTTTATACAAAAAAAATGCTTAAAAATGTTAATATTACAAATGGATTAATATTTTCACAAAGGGTAATGCTAGAATTAACAAACCATGGATTTTCTAGGGAAAAAGCCTATACATTGGTGCAAAAAAATGCACAAAATTCATGGATTAAAAATATTTCATTTTATGAAAGTTTAATTAATGACAAAAATATTAGTATGAAAATTTCTAAGAAAGAATTATATAAAATGTTTGATCTAAAATATCATACAAAAAATATTAATTTGATTTATAAAAGAATTTTTAAATAAAATATGTCTAAAGGAAAGAAACTCTACGAAGGTAAAGCAAAAATACTTTATGAGGGACCTGAAAAAGGTACTGCTATTCAGCACTTCAAAGATGACGCGACAGCATTTAACAATTTAAAAAAGGCTACTGTAGAGGGAAAGGGTGTCTTAAATAATAGAATTTCTGAACATATTTTAAATAATATTAATCAAATTGGTATTAAAACTCATCTAATAAAAAGACTAAACATGAGAGAGCAGCTAGTAAAACTAGTTGAAATTATTCCACTTGAATTTATTGTAAGAAATATAGCTACCGGATCATTAACAAAAAGATTAGGTATTCCTGATGGGACAGTGCTATCAAAACCTCTACTAGAGTATAGTTATAAAAATGACGATTTAGGTGATCCATTAATTGCTCTAGAGCATATTTTGGAATTTAATTGGGCTACAAAAGATGAATTAAAATTAATAAAAAATTATTGTTTAAGAATAAACGATTTTATGCAAGGTATGTTTAGAGGAGTTGGTATAAAATTAGTAGATTTTAAACTTGAATTTGGAAGAATAACAATTGATGAAAAGAAAGAAATCATCTTAGCAGACGAAATAAGTCCAGACACATGCAGATTGTGGGATATAACAAGTGAAAAAAAATTAGATAAAGATAGATTTAGAAAAGATTTAGGAAATATTATTCAAGCTTACCAAGAAGTGGCGCGACGCCTTGGAATTATTCATGAAGAAAGTAATATTAGTGAAGTTAAATTTGGCAAACCTAAAGCAGTAAACCTTAAAAATAAATAAATTGAAAATCTCAGCAGTAGTAACTTTAAAAGAAGATGTTCTGGATCCACAAGGAAAAGTTGTTAATCAAACCTTAAAAAATATGGGTTTTGATAATGTTGTAAATGTAAGACAGGGAAAATATTTTGAAATTGAATTAAATGAATCCAACTCAGAAAAAGCTAAAAACACGATAAATGAAATTTGTAAAAAACTGTTAACTAACTCTGTTATTGAAAATTATACAATTAATTATAAATAATGAGATCATCAGTGATTGTTTTTCCAGGGTCTAATTGCGACAGAGATGTTGCTGTAGCTCTCCAAAATTTTAACTTTAAAAATCAAATGGTTTGGCATGATGAATCAAATTTACCTAAAACTGATTTAGTTGTTTTGCCGGGAGGATTTTCTTACGGAGATTATTTAAGAACAGGTTGTATTGCTAGTAAGTCAAAAATAATTGACGATATAATAAAACATGGGAAAAAAGGTGGTCTAATTTTGGGAATTTGTAATGGATTTCAAATACTTATTGAAACTGGCTTGTTAAAGGGTAGCTTATTAAGAAACAAAAAACTTAAGTTCATATCTAAAAATGTTTATCTTAAAGTTTCTAATGTTAATAACAAATTTTGCTCAAAATATGGAAAAAATCAAACAATAAAATTACCTATAGCTCATAATGAAGGAAACTTTTTTACTGACGATGATCAGTTAAAAGAATTTGAAGATAATGATCAAATTGCATTTAAATACTGTAATAAAGATGGATTTATTAGCAGCATATCAAACCCAAATGGGTCTTCAAATAATATAGCTGGCATATTAAATTTAGAAAAAAATATTTTAGGTATGATGCCTCATCCTGAAAGACTAATTGATCCAATATTATCAGGTGAAGATGGTTCGACTTTATTTGAAAGTTTGCTTAAACTTTAAAGTTAAATGGAAATTTCTGCTGAAATAATCGACAAACATGGGATTAAACCTGATGAGTATAAAAAAATTGTGTCATTGATAGGTAGAAAACCAAACCTTTTAGAGTTAGGAATTTTTTCTGCCATGTGGAATGAACATTGTTCTTACAAATCATCAAAAAAGTATTTAAGAACTTTACCCACCACAAATAATAAAGTTATTCAAGGTCCAGGTGAAAATGCCGGTATTGTAGATATTGAAGATGATGATGCGTTAGTGTTTAAAATTGAAAGCCATAACCACCCTTCTTATCTAGAACCGTATCAAGGAGCTGCTACAGGTGTTGGCGGAATCTTAAGAGATGTTTTTACAATGGGGGCACGTCCTATAGCTACGTTAAACTCGATTCATTTTGGAGATCAAAACCACCCAAAAACAAAAAATCTCATTAATGGAGTTGTGTCAGGCATAGGAGGTTATGGTAACTGCATGGGAATACCAAATGTTGGTGGGGAAGTAAAATTCAATAGTTCTTATAATGGAAACAATTTAGTAAATGCTATGGCTGTAGGTCTGGTGAAAAAAAATAAAATATTTTATTCTAAAGCAAAAGGCATAAACCAACCCGTAATTTATGTTGGATCAAAAACTGGTAGAGATGGAATACATGGAGCGAGTATGGCTTCAACTGAATTTAACGAAGATGCTGAAGAAAAGAAACCAACTGTGCAGGTTGGTGACCCATTTACTGAAAAACTTCTTTTAGAGGCTTGTTTAGAGCTCATGAAAGATGATTCAATTATCTCAATACAAGATATGGGTGCAGCGGGTCTGACTTCATCAAGCATAGAAATGGCCTCAAAGGGAAACTTAGGTATAGAAATTGATTTAAATAAAATACCTTGTAGAGAAAAGGAAATGACGCCTTATGAAATGATGCTTTCTGAAAGCCAAGAAAGAATGCTATTAATTTTAAATTCAGGAAAGGAAGAGGTTGCTAGAAGTATTTTTACTAAATGGGGATTAGATTTTTCTATAATTGGAAAAACAACTGATACCAAAAATATAGTTTTAAATTTTGAAGGAAATCAGGTTGCAAATTTACCTTTAAGCTCTTTATCTTACGAAGCTCCTGTTTACGATCGTAAGTGGAAAAAAAATTCAAATGTGAAAAAAGTACAAAAACCTGACACCATATCTAATTACAAAATTCTTGAATCTTTTAAAAAAATATTAACGAGCCCTAATAATTCAAAAAAAAATTGGGTGTGGGAACAATACGATAGTACTGTAATGGGTGATACTGTAAAAAAACCAGGTGGAGATTCAGGTGTAATTAGAATTCATGGAAAAAATAAAGGAGTTGCAATTACGGTAGATTCTTCA
>Ga0114999_10006287_pt1 | contig 13722 bp, 11 predicted proteins | sample ArcticOcean_MG_C_3_FD_89820 | JGI IMG/M metagenome (GOLD analysis project Ga0114999, IMG submission 89820) | Marine microbial communities from western Arctic Ocean - ArcticOcean_MG_CB8_126 | ecosystem: Environmental > Aquatic > Marine > Oceanic | place: Arctic Ocean: Canada Basin | collected...
CGTGGGCCAGACGCAGAATCTCAGCGTGGACCCGGTTATGGGCGCCCAGGGTGCTGAGATCCATGATCCGGTCGGTCGCGCGCCGGATGATCTGGGCGAGGCGCTTGAGCAGCGCGAAGGATATGGCGGGATGGGTGCGGGCCATCTCCTCCAGGCGCTGGGGCGACAGGGTCGCGACAGTCGTGGTGTTCAGCGCGACGATATTGGCCGAGCGCGGCTGGCCGTCGATGGCCGCCAATTCGCCGAAATAGCCGCCCGTATCGATATCGTCGAAACTAATCTCGCGCCCGCTCAGGGAAAAGTTCACGACCCGGACGCGGCCCGAGACGACGAAGAAGATGTCGCGCGAATCGCTATGCCGGTCGATGATCTGCTCATGCGCCGGATAGCTGCGCCAAGCGCAGGCCTTCTCGAGCGATTGCCGCTCGACTTCCGTTAGCTCCGCCAGCAATTCGATGCCGGCCAAGGATTGCTCTTCGCCCTTGGTCACGCCCGAGCCCCCTGTTTCGCATTGCTATCTTATGAGTCGCGGGCTGGCCTGGCGAGTGGGAATGCTCCTCAAGGGCCATTCCTGGCCCTTTTCGGGCTGCCGACGGCGTTGTTGCTGCCTCCGGATGGCGCGGTTATAGTGCGCCGCACAAGATATTGCAGTGCAACAATACAAAAAGAGAGGTCAAATGTCGCCAGACGCTTCCACCGTCGCCACGACTGAGGCGCGTCCGTTCGGTGATCATGAGCAGCATGGTTATTTCCTTGAGGATCTGACCGCCGGCATGACGGCGGTCTACGGCAAGACCGTCACGGATGCCGATATCGTCCTGTTCACGGGCGTCTCCGGCGATACCAACCCTCTGCATCTCGATCATGCTTTCGCCAGCCGCACCATGTTCGGTGGCCCCATCGTGCACGGCATGCTGACCGCCAGCTTGATTTCGACCGTGGTGGGCACTCGGCTGCCGGGCCCCGGCTGCATCTATCTCAGCCAGAACCTGCGCTTCCGCGCCCCGGTGCGGGTCGGGGACACCGTCAAAACCCGTGCGACCATCGTCGAGGTCATCGCCGAGAAGCGCCGGATCCGCCTGGAAACGGTCTGCAAGGTGGGCGATACCGTCGTGCTCGACGGCGAGGCGCTGGTGATGGTTCCGACCCGCGCGGCCGCGGCCGCCGAATAGGCGAACGCAGGTTGCACGCCGCCGGGAAGCCGCTAGTCTCCCTGGCGGAGAGGACGGCGCCAGCATGCGGTTATTTCACCATCATACCGATCTGCCGGACGACGCGCGCGGCGCGGTCGTCGCCATCGGCAATTTCGACGGCATCCACCGGGGCCATCAGGCCATCATCGGCGAGGCCGGTCGGATCGCGTGGGCCACGGGCCGGCGTCTGGCCGTGCTCACTTTCGAGCCCCATCCGCGCCAGGTGTTCCAGCCCGGTGCGCCGCCCTACCGTCTGACGCCCCTGCGAATCAAGGCGCGGCAAATCGAGGAACTCGGTGTCGACGATCTCTTCGTTCTGCATTTCGACGAGGCGCTGGCCGCCGTCGGAGCGGAGGATTTCGTCATGGATATCCTGGTGCGCGGCCTCGCCGCGCATAGTGTTGTGGTCGGCTACAACTTCTCCTTCGGCCATCGCCGCCTGGGCAATGTTGAACTGCTCCTGGCCCTGGCCGAGCGCGAGGGCTTCGGCCTGACCAGCGTGTCGCCGGTCGAGAGCGCCGAGGGCATCACCTTCTCCTCGACCGTCATCCGCGACCTCCTGCAACGGGGCGAGCCGGGTCGCGCCGCGGCGATCCTCGGACGCTTCTGGGAGATCGAGGGCCGGGTCGAAGGCGGTGACAAGCGCGGCCGCACGATCGGCTTTCCCACGGCGAATGTCCCTTTGGGCGACTACATCGTGCCCGCCCACGGCGTTTATGCGGTGCGTGCGGGAATCGATCGGGGGGGCGAGACCGTCTGGCATGGCGGCGCGGCCAATCTGGGCCGCCGGCCGACGGTCGATGGGCGCAGCGTGACCCTGGAGGTCAATCTCTTCGATTTCGACGGCGATATATACGGCGAACATCTGCGCGTCGCCCTGGTCGAACGGCTGCGCGTGGAGAAGAAGTTTGACGGGTTGGACGCTTTGAAGGCACAAATCGCCCGCGATTGCGACGCCGCGCGGGCCGTCCTGGCGCGCCTCGCTGCCGATCCGGCGGCGGGTATCGGCGGTGAACGAGTAGAATCATGAGCCGAGACTATAAATCGACGGTCTTCCTGCCGAAGACCGAATTCCCGATGCGTGCCGGGCTGGTTGAACGCGAACCGACCTTGCTCGCGCGCTGGGCCGAACTGGGCCTCTACCAGCGCCTGCGCGAGCAGTCGAAGGGCCGCGAGAAGTTCGTCCTCCATGACGGGCCGCCCTATGCCAACGGCCATCTCCATATCGGCCATGCGCTCAACAAGATCCTCAAGGACGTCATCAACCGCTCCCAGCAACTGCTGGGCAAGGACGCCAATTACGTGCCCGGCTGGGACTGCCACGGCCTGCCCATCGAGTGGAAGATCGAGGAACAGTACCGCGCCAAGGGCCAGGACAAGGACGAGGTGCCGATCATCGAATTCCGGCGTGAATGCCGTGAATTCGCCGAGAAATGGGTCGGCATCCAGTCGGAGGAATTCCAGCGGCTCGGCGTCGTCGGCGACTGGGAGAATCCCTATCTGACCATGGCCCTCGAGGCCGAGGCGCGGATCGCGGCCGAACTGATCAAATTCGCCGAGAACGGCCGCCTGTTCCGCGGCTCGAAGCCGGTCATGTGGTCGGTGGTCGAGAAGACCGCCCTGGCCGAGGCCGAGGTCGAGTATCACGACCATGTCTCGACGACGATCTGGGTGAAATTCCCGGTAGTCGCCGCCGACGACGATCTGGCTGGCGCCGAGGTCGTGATCTGGACGACCACGCCCTGGACGATCCCCGCCAACCGGGCGATCGCTTACGAAAAATCCATCGACTACGGCCTCTATGAAGTGACTGCCGCGCCCGACGACAATTGGGCGAAGACGGGCGATCGGCTGATCATGGCCGACGTCCTGGCCGAATCGGTCATGAAGGCGGCGCGGGTCGAAGCCTATGAACGCAAGGCGGCTGTCGATCCTTCCCGGATCGCGCGCTGCGCCCATCCGTTCCGCGGACTCTCCGGCGGCGAGGGCTATTGGGACTACGATGTGCCGATGCTGGCGGTGGATTACGTGTCCGATGATGCCGGCACCGGCTTCGTCCACACGGCGCCCGGCCATGGCGCCGACGACTACATCACCTTCCTGCAGAACCGCGATGTCTTCGCCGACGTCGGACTGACCGAAGTGCCGCATACCGTGGGCGAGGCGGGCGAGTATTACGACCATGTCCCTTTGCTGGCCGGCAAGCGGATCTACACCGACAAGGGCAAGGACGGCGACGCCAACGCCGCGGTGGTCGGTCTTCTGGCGCAGACGGCTGCGCTGATCGCTCGGGGCCGCGTCACCCATTCCTATCCTCATTCCTGGCGCTCCAAGGCGCCGCTCATCTTCCGCAACACGCCCCAGTGGTTCATCGCGATGGGCGATGACAAGGGAGCGGACGGGTTGCGCACGATCGCCCTTGAGGCGATCGATGCGACGCGCTTCGTGCCCGAGTCGGGCAAGGCGCGCCTGCGCGGCATGATCGAGACCCGCCCGGACTGGGTGATCTCGCGCCAGCGCGCCTGGGGCGTTCCCATCGCGGTCTTCGTGCGCAAGTCCGACGGCGAGGTGCTGATCGACGCCGAGGTCAATCGGCGCATCTTCGATATCTTCCGCGAGGAAGGGGCCGATGCCTGGTTCGAGGAGGGCGCGGCCGCGCGTTTCCTCGGCGATGGCCACGATCCGGAGGACTGGGAGAAGGTCGACGATATTCTCGATGTCTGGTTCGAATCGGGTTCGACCCATGCCTTCGTGCTCGAACAGCGCGAAGACCTCAAATGGCCGGCCTCGCTCTATCTCGAAGGCACCGACCAGCATCGCGGCTGGTTTCATTCCTCGCTGCTCGAATCCTGCGGCACGCGCGGCCGCGCGCCCTTCGATGCCGTGCTGACCCATGGCTTCATCCTCGACGAGAAGGCGCAGAAGATGTCCAAGTCTTCGGGCACCGCGCTCTCGCCCCAGGACGTCGTGGAGAAATTCGGCGCCGATATCCTGCGCCTCTGGGTGGTCGGGACCGACTACACCAAGGACCCGGTCTTCGGCCCGGAAACCCTGAAGCAGATGTCCGATATCTACCGGCGCCTGCGCAACACCCTGCGCTATCTGCTGGGCGGCCTCGAAGGCTTCGAGGAAAGCGAAAGGATCGGCTACGAGGCGATGCCGGAGCTTGAACGCTGGGTGCTGCACCGCGTTTACGAATTCGATTCGGGGCTGCGCGAGGCCTGCGACAGCTTCGAATTCCATGCGTTGTTCGCGCGGCTTCATACCTTCTGCGCGGTCGATCTCTCGGCGCTCTATTTCGATATCCGCAAGGACGCACTCTATTGCGACGCACCGGATTCGGACAGCCGCCAGGCCGTGCGCACGGTGCTCGATATCCTGTTCGACCATCTGACGGCCTGGCTGGCGCCCTTCGCCTGCTACACCGCGGAAGAGGCATGGCTTGCCCGCATCCAGGACGGGGCCGACGCGTCCGGCCGGGCGGTCAGCGTCCATCTCCGGACTTTCCCGGAGGCGCCAGCCGAATGGTCCGACGCCGCGCTCGCCGCGAAATGGCGGACCGTGCGGGACCTCCGCCGGGTCGTGACCGGCGCGTTGGAGCGCGAAAGGGCCGAGAAGCGAATCGGCTCCAGCCTCCAGGCCCAGCCGGTGATCTATGCCCCTGCGGAGTACGCGGCCGCCGTCGAAGGCATCGATCTGGCCGAGTTGTGCATCACCTCGGCGGTCGATCTGCGTTTCGAGCCGGTGCCCGAAGGGGCCTTCACCCTGCCCGATGTTCAGGGCGTCGGCGTGGTCCCGAGCCTGGCCGAGGGCGGAAAATGCGAGCGCTGCTGGAAGGTTTTGCTTTCGGTAGCCCAAATCGAAGGCCATGACGATCTCTGCGACCGCTGTGCGGACGCGGTCGATCGCCAAGGCCCGGCCGCCGCCTAGGCCCGCGATGGGATCGCCCGTCATGCTGCGCCGCGGGATTGGCCTCGCCGCGCTCGTCCTGATTCTCGATCAGGCGTCGAAATGGTGGATTCTTCTCGATGTCATGGCGCCGCCCCGGATGATCGAGGTCACGGGGTTCTTCAATCTCGTTCTGGTCTGGAATCCGGGCATCAGTTTCGGCATGTTCGGCAGCGGCGAGGGGCGCTGGCTGCTTGCCGGTCTGGCCGCCGCCATCGCGGTGGCGCTCGTCGTCTGGATCGCGCGAACCGTTCGGCCCTGGCTGGCCGTGGCCCTCGGCCTTATCGTCGGCGGCGCCTTGGGCAATGCTCTCGATCGTGTGGTTCATGGCGAGGTCGTCGATTTTCTGGACTTCCATCTGGCCGGCGCGCATTGGCCTGCCTTCAATTTGGCTGATTCCGCGATTACGGTCGGAGTCATCGTGATGTTGGTCGACAGCTTGTTCGAGAAGCGTGCTGCACCTAATATCTAAGCGACCCTCTCTGACCGATTCGATGGAAAACATGGACCACGCGAAGACGATTCGATTGGGATCTGCCATCGCAGCGATGCTGATTCTGGGCGCCTGCCAGTCGATAGCGGATCTCCAGGACGCCGTCGTCGGCGGGGATCCGGCCGACGACGCGCTGTATGGCGACGTCAAGGGCCCGACCCTGGCGCTGCCGCCCGAATACAATCTGCGTCCGCCGGTCAGCGGTGGTTCCGACAGCCGGGTCGCGACCCAGGCCGCTCGGAAGCGGGTGTTCGGCTTGCCGCCCAGCCAGCCGGTCACGACAGCCGACGGCACGGTCGTCGCCGCCGTGCCGGGCCGGCCCAGCGCGGGCGAGCAGGCGTTGCTCGACCGGGTCGGCATCGCGTCGGTCAATCCCATGATTCGCGAGGAAATCGACGCCGAATCGGTCGCGATCGAGCGCTCGCAGGAACAGTTCACCGACAAGCTCCTGAAATGGCAGAAGAACGCACCGCCCGGGGATGCCGAAGCCGAAGTAGTGGGCGTGGAAGGTGCGATCGTCGAGGAAAAGGCGGATGACTCCACGCCTCCCGTGGTGATCCGCAAGAAGGAAGGCTTGCTCCAGTCCGTCTTCTAACCATATGAGCGGGATCGGTTGCGGTTACTGCGTGCCGCCGCCCACCGGATTGGAGGTCCCGACGTGACGATACGGCCCCTTGCCGCGGCCGCCCCCTTCGCCGCCCGCTCGCTGGCGGCGTTGCTTTTGCTGGTTGCGGCGCTGTTTGTGCCTGGCCCGGCGGGCGCGGCGATCTGGAATCCAAAGACCTTCACCCTGGAGAACGGCCTTCAGGTCGTCGTGGTCGAGAACGACCGGGTGCCGGCCGTCACCCAGATGATCTTCTACAAGGTGGGCGCGGCAGACGAGGAGCCGGGCAAGTCGGGCCTGGCCCATTACCTCGAGCATTTGATGTTCAAGGGCACCAAAGGTCATCCCAATGGAGAATTTTCCCGCCTCGTGGCGCTCAACGGTGGGCAGGAGAACGCCTTCACCTCCCGGGACTACACCGGCTATTTCCAGAGCGTCGCCCGGGATCGGCTCGAGCTGATCATGGAATTGGAGGCCGACCGCATGGCGAACCTCACCTTGACCGACGCGGTCGCGCGGCCCGAACTCGACGTCGTGATCGAGGAGCGGCGCAGTCGTATCGACAACGATCCGCGCGCCCTGCTGGACGAGCGGGCCGGCGCGGTCCTCTACCTGCATCATCCCTACGGCATGCCCATCATCGGCTGGATGCACGAGATCGAAGGGCTGACGACGGAGGATGCCCGGGCCTTCTATGCTCGGCATTACGCGCCCGACAATGCCGTTCTGGTCATTTCCGGCGATGTGACAGTCGATGAAGTGCGGCCCCTGGTCGAGAAATACTACGGCCCGATCCCGGCGCGGGGCATCGCGGCCCGGCAGCGCGTGCAGGAGCCGCCGCCGCTGACCGCGCGGCGGGTCGAGATGGCCAGTCCGCTGGTCCGGCAGCCGGAATGGAACCGCAGCTATCTCGCGCCCAGCTATCTGGCGGGCGAGAGCGATCAGGCCTATGCCCTGCAGGTCCTGTCCGGGGTGCTGGGTGGGGGTGCCACCAGCCGCCTCTATCGCCGTCTCGTGGTGGAGCAGAAGCTCGCCTCATCCGCGGGCAGCTACTATTCGCCGGATACGATCGACCTGTCCCGCTTCGCGATCTATGTTAGCCCGCGCGACGGCGTTTCGGTCGAGGAGGTCGAGAAGGCCGTGGATGAGGAGATCGCCGCCGTTCTCGCCGAGGGCGTCGATCCGGAAGCGGTCGCCCGCGCGACGGCCCGTCTCGAATCCGCTGCCGTCTATGCCCGCGACGGTCTTCAGGCCGGCGCCCGGTCCCTGGGCGTGGCGGTCGCCGCCGGCCGCAGCATTGCCGATGTCGAGGCCTGGCCGGAGCGGATCGTCGCGGTCACGGCCGAGGAAGTCGACGCCGCCGCCCGCGCTGTCCTGCGACCCGAACGCTCTGTCACCGCGCTCCTTCTGCCCGAGGAACCCGCGCAATGATGGCCCGATTCGCCGCGGCCCTGTCAGTCTCCCTGGCGCTCGTTCTGGGCCTCGCCGCTGCGCCCGCGCGCACCGCCGAAGTGCGCGAGGTGGTCAGTCCCGGCGGCATCACGGGCTGGTTGGTCGAGGACCATTCCATCCCGCTGATCGCGGTCTATTTCGTCTTTCGCGGCGGCGCGGCGCTCGATCCGGCAGGCAAGGAAGGCCTGGCCGAGTTCGCCTCCGTCCTCCTCGATGAGGGCGCGGGGGACTACGATTCTCAGGCTTTCCAGCGCACCCTCGAGGACAATTCGATCCAGCTCGGCTTCGATGCCGGGCAGGACAATTTCAGCGGCCGGCTCAAGACCCTGACCAAGAACCGCGATCTCGCTTTCGATCTCTTGCATCTGTCCCTGGCCGAGGCGCATTTCGATGCCGATCCGGTCGAACGCATGCGCGCCGCCCTGCTATCCTCGCTGTCCCGCAGCCTGGAGGATCCGGACCGGATCGCCGCGCAGGCCTGGTGGGCGGCGGCTTTCCCCAATCACCCCTACGGCCGCCCGGTCAGTGGCACGCCGGAAAGTCTGGCGGCGCTCGATGTCGCGGACCTACGCGGTTTCGTCGACCGGCGCTTCGCGCGCGACAATCTGGTCGTCTCCGTGGTCGGCGATATCACGCCGGAGGCCCTGGGCCCGCTGCTCGACAGGACCTTCGGCATGCTTCCGGCGCAGGCTTCCTCCTGGGAGGTGCCGCCCGCCATGCTCGAGAATCCGGGCAGCGTGACCGTGGTCGAGCGCGCGATCCCGCAGAGCGTCGTGGTCTTCGGCGATCTGGGCATCGCGCGGGACGATCCGGATTTCTACGCCGCCCATGTGATGAACCACATCCTCGGCGGCGGCAGCTTCAATTCGCGCCTTTATGAGGAAGTGCGCGAAAAGCGCGGTTTGGCTTACGGCATCTATTCCTATCTCTATCCTCTCGATCACGCCTCCCTGCTCATGGGCAGCGTCGCGACCCAGAGCGCGCGGCTGGCCGAAACCATTGCCGTGCTGCGCGAGCAATGGGGCCGCCTTGCCGAGGAGGGGGTCGGCGAAAAGGAACTGGACGAGGCCAAGGCCTTCATCACAGGGTCGTTCCCGCTGCGCTTCGGCAGCACGGATGGGGTCGCGGGCATCGTCACCGCCATGCAGATCCAGGACCTGGGCATCGACTATCTCGATCGGCGCAACGCCTTGATCGATACGGTCACGGTCGAGGATGTGCGCCGGGTCGCGCGCCGGCTGCTCGATCCCGAGACCCTGACCGTCACGGTGGTCGGCGCACCGGATCCGCTGCCGGAGGGAGCGATCCTACGAAATGCCGAATAGACTCGCCGACATGCGGATTTGGCCGCCGCGCGCGGCTGGGAGCACGGTTCGATGACTGGTTCACTGCCGTACGAGTTGGATATCGCCGATTGCCTGGGCGATGGCGGGAACGGCCGCCTCACGGCTGCCGGCTTCGAATCCTGCCTGGCCGAGACGGCGCCGGCCCTCGATCGGTTGCGGGACTGGCATCGCTCGGGCGAGCGGCCCTTTCTGGGCCTGCCCGCGCGGCGCGACGATCTGGACATGATCGAGACGGCCGCGCGCCGCTATCATGAGGCCTTCGACACCGTGGTCGTGCTCGGCACGGGCGGCTCCAGCCTGGGCGGGCAATGCCTGACGGCTCTGAAGCAGCCCCACTTGCCCGGAATCCAGAGCGATCCGCGCGTGATCTTCATGGAAAACGTCGATCCGACCGGCTTCAACGAATTGTTCAGATCCCTCGATCTACCGCGCACCGGCTTCATCGTCGTTTCCAAGTCCGGCGGCACGGCCGAAACCCTGGCCCAGTTCCTGGTCTGCCTCGATGCCATGCGCCAGGCGGTGGACGCCGATTGCCTGGGCAATCATTTCACCATCGTCACCCGCGCCGAATCGAGCCCGCTGCGCCGCTACGCCGAATTCCGTCGGATGCGCGTTCTCGAACACGACCCCGATCTGGGAGGGCGCTATTCCGCCCTGTCCGTCGTCGGGCTGCTGCCCGCGATGATCGTCGGCCTCGATCCGATCGTTGCCCGCGAGGGCGCCGCCGTCGTGCTGGATGCCTGTCTCGAAGGCAAACCCGATGCCGAGAACGGGCCGGCGGCGGGCGCGGCGCTTCAGGTCGGCCTGATGCGCGAAAGGGCCATCTCGGCGACCGCGATCATGAGCTATGGCGACCGCTTCGCCCCCTTCGGCATGTGGTTCCGCCAGCTCTGGGCCGAAAGCCTGGGCAAGAACGGTCTGGGCACGGTGCCGATCCGGGCGCTCGGCACGGTCGACCAGCACAGCCAGCTTCAGCTCTATCTCGACGGCCCCAACGACAAGCTCTTCACGATGCTTTACGCCGGCCCGGGCGAGGAGGACCGCCTGATCTCGCCGGAAAGCCAGTCGGAAAGCGAGCTGGATTGGCTGATCGGCCGTTCCCTGGGCGAACTTCTGGAAGCCTCCTACCGCGCGACCTCGGACACATTGGTCGCGGCCGGCCGGCCGGTGCGCCGTTTCGTTCTGCCCGTGCTTGACGCCAGGGCGATGGGAGCGATGATGATGCACTTCATGCTGGAAACGGTGATTGCCGCCCATCTTCTCGGGGTCGATCCCTTCGACCAGCCGGCGGTTGAGCAGGGCAAGACCCTGACCCGTCGCTACATGACCAAGCTCACCCCCCGTCTCGGTGATTGAGGCGCATTCTGGGGCCGAGCGCAGGCCAAGCACCGGACCAGGGACCAAGCCCGATTTGACCATTCGCCGCCTGCCCGAGGGTCTCGTCAACCGCATCGCGGCGGGGGAGGTCGTTGAGCGCCCGGCCTCGGCGGTGAAGGAATTGGTCGAGAACGCCATTGACGCGGGTGCGATCCATATTGAGGTGACGGCCGAGGGCGGTGGGCGCGGCCTGATCGCCGTGGTCGACGATGGTTGCGGCATGACGATGGCGGAAATCTCCCTCGCGATAGAGCGCCACGCCACCTCCAAACTGCCCGATGACGACCTGACCCATATTTCGACCCTCGGCTTCAGGGGCGAGGCGCTGCCCTCGATCGGCGCGGTCAGCCGCATGGCGATCGTCAGCCGCGCGGCGGGCGCGGATTCGGCCTGGCGCATCACGGTCGAGGGCGGAATCGTGGAGGGTCCGGAACCCGCGGCCCTGACCGCCGGCACCCGGATCGAAGTGCGGGATCTCTTCTATGCCACCCCGGCCCGGCTCAAATTCCTTAAGGTCGAGCGGACCGAAACCAGCCATATGATCGATGCGCTCAACCGTCTCGCCATGGCCCATCCCCATATCGCCTTCTCGCTCCTGGCCGAGGGGCGGATGCGCCTGCGTCTGGGCGCGGCCCAGGGCGATATGTTCGGCGCCCGGCTCGACCGGCTCGGCGCGATCATGGGGCGGGATTTCGCCGATAATGCCGTGGCGGTGGATGCCGAGCGCGAGGGGCTGCGCCTCACCGGCTATGCCGGCCTGCCCACCCTCAACCGGGCCAATGCCCAGGCCCAATACCTCTTCGTCAACGGCCGCCCGGTGCGCGACCGCCTGCTCCAAGGCGCGGTGCGCGGTGCCTATCAGGATTTCCTCGCCCGCGCCCGCCATCCCCTGGTCGCGCTGTTCCTCGATGTGCCGCCCGATCTGGTCGATGTGAACGTCCATCCGGCCAAGGCCGAGGTGCGCTTCCGCGATGCCGGCCTTGTCCGCGGGCTGATCGTCGGGGCCCTGCGCCATGCCCTGGCCGAGGCGGGCCACCGGGCCTCGACCACGGTCGCCGCCGCCGCTCTCGGCGCGGCGCGACCGGCGGGGGGACAGAACCTGCCCTATGGCCATGCCCCGGCCTATATCCCGCGCGGCCTGGCCGAAAGGGGCGCGGCCTTCCAGGCCCCGTCCGGCAGCTTCGCGGGTTTCAGCGCGCCCTCGGGCCGGGTCGAATCCTATGGCGATTCTGGGCCGGATGGGGGCGAGGGAGAGCAGGCCGATGCCGGCGCCTATCCCCTGGGCGCGGCGCGGGCCCAGCTCCACGAAACCTATATCGTCGCCCAGACCGCCGACGGCATCGTCATCGTCGACCAGCATGCCGCCCATGAACGCCTGGTCCATGAACGGATGAAAGCGGCCCTCGCCGAGGGGCGCGTGCAGGGCCAGGTCCTGCTGCTGCCCGAGGTGGTGGAACTGGACGAGAGCGCGGTCGAACGCCTGGCCGCCCGGGCCGAGGAGCTGGCCCATTTCGGGCTGGTGCTCGAGGCCTTCGGCAATGGCGCGGTCGTGGTCCGCGAGACGCCGGCGATGCTGGGTGAAGCCAATGTTCAGGGTCTGGTGCGCGATTTGGTCGACGAGCTGGAGGAGCTGGGCGAGGCGCTGGGCCTCAAGGAACGCATTGAGGAGGTCTGCGGCACCATGGCTTGTCATGGCAGCGTCCGCGCCGGCCGCCGCCTGGGGGTGGTCGAGATGGACGCCCTGCTGCGCCAGATGGAGGCGACGCCCCATTCCGGCCAGTGCAACCACGGGCGTCCGACCTATGTCGAATTGAAGCTGGCGGATATCGAGCGCTTGTTCGGCCGCCGCTGAATCGCTGCCTTGTGGGGGGAGGGGAAGCAATGACGGAACGCTTGAAGGGCCAATGCGCCTTTGTCACCGGGGGGGCCGATGGGCTCGGCTATGCCATGGCGGCGCGCTTCGCGCGGGACGGGGCCAGATTGTTTCTGTTCGATATCGACGCTGAGGGGCTGGCCAAGGCGGCCGATGCCCTGCGCGCGGACGGGGCCGAGGTCGCGACCATGGCGGGCGACGTGTCCGCGACCGAGGATGTCGAGGCGGCCTTCGGGGCCATGGACGCGGCACTCGGCCCGGTTGATATCCTGGTCAACAATGCGGGCATCTCGGTACCCTGCCCGACCCTGGACCTGACCGACGAGGCCTGGGACCGCATGGTTGCGATCAACATGCGCGGCGTCTTCCTCTGCGCCCGCGCGGCGGGCCGCCGCATGGTGCCGCGCAAATCCGGCACGATCCTCAACATCACCTCGATCTACGGCATCGTCGCCGCGCCCGCGCGCCTGCCCTATATCGCCACTAAACACGCCGTCTCGGGCATGACCAAGGCCCTGGCCGCCGAATGGGCGCGCGACGGGGTGCGGGTGAACGCCATCGGGCCGGGTTATACCGAAACCCGGATGACCAGGCTCAACCGCGATGCCGGCCGCTTCGATGCCGCCCAGATCGAGAACCGCACGCCCATGGGTCGTCTCGGTCAACCCGAGGAGATCGCCGAGATGGCCCTGTTCCTCTGCTCGCCGGAAGCGGCCTATGTCACGGGCCAGGTAATCGCGGTGGACGGCGGCTGGACGGCTTACGGCTACGCCGACGGCTGGCTGGCCGAGAGATAGGGAGCGCCGGCACGAGGCGTAGAAAAACCTCCCCTCCCCCGTATCCGGGGGAGGGATGAGAGCTGAGGGTCGGTCGGAATTTGAGGAGGCTGCCGTGGCGGAACTTGATGGGCGTCGTGTCTTCGTGACCGGTGGGGCGAGCGGGATCGGCTATCTGGCCGCCGAAACCTTCGCGCGCGAGGGGGCCAAGGTCTTCATCTTCGACACCGATCGCGAGGGCGCGGCCGATCTGGCCGAGCGCATCCAGGCCGGGGGCGGCAAGGCCGGCTGGGCCGCCGAGGAAGACGATCTGCGCGCGGGTTTCGAGCATATGGACCGCGATTTCGGCGGCATCGACATCTTGTTCAACAATGCGGGCCTGTCCGACAACAAGCCGACCCTCGAGATGACGGCCGAGGACTGGGACGGCACGATGAACGTCAATCTGCGCGGCGCCTTTCTCTGCGCCGATGAGGCGGGAAGGCGGATGTGCGCCCAGGGCGAGGGGGTGTGATCGTCAACAATGCCTCGATCAGGGGCCTGGCGGCCGCGCCCGAGCGCCTGGCCTATGTCGTGTCCAAGACCGGCATCGTCGCCATGACCAAGGTCTTGGCCAATGAATGGGCGACGCGGGGCATAAGGGTCAATGCGGTCTGTCCC
>Ga0114999_10006295_pt1 | contig 13715 bp, 11 predicted proteins | sample ArcticOcean_MG_C_3_FD_89820 | JGI IMG/M metagenome (GOLD analysis project Ga0114999, IMG submission 89820) | Marine microbial communities from western Arctic Ocean - ArcticOcean_MG_CB8_126 | ecosystem: Environmental > Aquatic > Marine > Oceanic | place: Arctic Ocean: Canada Basin | collected...
CAATTCACCTAGCAAACCTTTTCTTACAAGATTAAACACCATCATTTCAGGGCGATCATAATTACAGTTCTCCATCATTACACAGTGTTTCTCATATTTTTCAGCCCATTCAACCAACTTCCAGCAATCTTCTACAGTGTAAGCGGCAGGAACTTCTGTGGCGGCATGTTTGTCATTCTCCATAGCAGCCAAGCAAACCGGTACATGCCATTCCCAAGGCGTTGCCGTGAAGACCAGATCTAAATCCTCTTGTTCGCACATACGCATAAAATCAGTTTCACCATTGGTGTATAGAGTGGGACGCTTTTTCTTTTCTGATGTTATCCAACTCGCCACTTCCTCTGCTCTCGCTTCGTTGATCTCGGCTATAGCTACGATCTCCACACCATCAATTCTCAGGAAATTTCTTACATGAGATCCTCCCTGAAGCCCAACACCGACAAACCCGATACGAACCACCTCGATCGGATCATCTCTGAACAAATGCTCAGGAGATGGACCTAGGTCAACGATCACTTTTTGAGGTCTGGACTTTTCTTCAGATACAACTAAGGGATTAGTCGCGAACCCTGTACCTAGGCCAGCCACTCCCAACTTAAGCAGATCTCTGCGGCCAATAAGGTCTTTCTGATTTTTCATATTCTTTCCTCTCAAGACAGATGTTATGTCACAACGTGAGGTTTTAATGAGTATTCTTAGGTGATAGTGTTAACTAATGATCCACCACAAAGCATTGAGCAGGAATAGGCTTATACCTAGAAGACACAATGCTGATGCAATGAATACCAAAACTTTAATAGCCATAGAACCTTCCTTGTTATTGGCCCCCTAACTTCTCCAATAATTGATATGTGCTATACCCCATAAAGCAAGTTGCTGGGATGTGATATCACTTACTCACTCACTCAGTATCTAGGATAGGAGTGCCATACAAATAGATAGATCCTGCAGAAGTATTACCTGTTAGCTATCAAGAGTTACTAGTTAGGGGATTACTTTCACCGTATCACCCACATCAAGTATCCAACAAAAACTATAATTGCTACTCCTTTAACTTTGTTTAGAAACTGTTTGGTTTTCTCGTCCATTTCATTTCCTCCTCATCGGATGAGCAAAATACTGCTTATATGTTCCGATTAGGGACACGTTCCCCATACAGGGCGATGATCCGCATTAGTCCATGCAGTAGCACCTGTATCGAAACTGGTCGGACTACTACTGATATTAGAGACACACCATCCACTCAAATTCTGATTGAACGCCGAGGCAGCGGTGAACATACTTTCCATACTCGTTACGTTGCCGACGTTCCAAGAGCCAATATCCTGATTGAACGACTCTGCATTCCAGAACATGTTGACCATGCGGGTGACGTTACTGACGTCCCAAGAGCTGATGTCCTGATTGAACGCCGAGGCAGCGGTGAACATGCCGGTCATGCCGGTGACGTTACTGACGTCCCAAGAGCTGATGTCCTGGTTGAACGCCGAGGCAGCGTTGAACATGGCGGTGATGTCTGTGACGTTACTGACGTCCCAAGAGCCGATGTCCTGGTTGAACGGTGTTTTCCTGAACATATCATCCATGCGGGTGACGTTACTGACGTCCCAAGAGCTGATGTCCTGATTGAACGCTTCGGCTTCATTGAACATGTTGGCCATGCTGGTGACGTTACTGACGTCCCAAGAACTAATGTCCTGGTTGAACGCCGAGGCAATGGTGAACATATAACCCATGTTGGTGACGTTACTGACGTCCCACGACCCGATGTTACTATTGAACGCTTCGGCTTCATTGAACATGTTGGCCATGTTAGTGACGTTACTGACGTTCCAAGAGCTGATGTCCTGATTGAATACCGCGACGTCATAGAACATATAACCCATGTTGGTGACGTTACTGACGTCCCACGACCCGATGTTACTATTGAACGCTTCGGCTCTACGGAACATATAACCCATGTTGGTGACGTTACTGACGTCCCATGAACTAATGTTACTATTGAACGCTGACGGCTCGTGCCCCCCAGCAAACATCTCACTCATGTCCGTGACGCTACTGACATCCCAAGAGCTGATGTCCCCGTTGAACGTTGACGGGTCGGTCGGCCACTCCTTCCCCCCAGCAAACATCTCACTCATGTCCGTGACGCCACTGGTGCATGTGGTTGTCAGGGGCCCATACGGTCCTGGCTGTGCTGAAATAAGAGCGTCGATCTGAGATCTTGATCGCTTGGTGTAGGTGACTCCATCCACAACACCTGTGTCACCGACACTAGCGGGTGAGCAGGTGAGCGTCACACCATTCGCAGAGAGAAGGAAGTCTGTAACAGTTATATCCGTAGTACTGGTGACTGAGCTGACTGTGCTACTCGTCGCTGTGATCGTAGACGTACCACTAGCCACAGCAGTTACCATTCCAACCGAGTCCACCGTCGCAACTGCAGCATCCGATGAAGACCACGTCACCGTCTGACCCGTCATCGCTGCACCGCCGCCATCCTTCACGGTCGGAATTAGTGTGAGGGTATCACCCACAGACGTGAACGTCACTGTAGAGTCGGACAACGTAAGAGCTGCGGCCACCTGTCCCACCGTAATGGTCGTCGTCGCAGTCAGTGACCCCGAAGTCGCTGTGATCGTGGCAGACCCATTCGCTACTGCAGTGATCAGACCTGAGGAACTCACCGTCGCTACTGCTGCGTCCGATGTGGACCACGTCACCGCCTGTCCTGTGATTGCTGCACTGTTTTGGTTTTTTACTGTGGACGTCAATTGAGACGTTCCACTTAGGGAGACAAGGGTAACACTAGAACTGGAAAGCGTGATCGTAGTCGCCTTAGGAGCAACAGGAGCTGTGGGTGTTGCGGTCTCTCCACCGCAGCCCGCCAAGAACCATATGATGGATACTGCCCACAGTTGGTTCTTCATAGCTCCTCCTTCAGGTGTCTATTCAGTATACGGCAATGATCGGATGAGCAGAATACTAGGAATGCCCACTAGCTAGGAGGCGCCCCTGTCCACCGGCAACGTGGGAGGATATTTTTCAGATCAATTGAAATTAATTGTTCACCCCATATTGAGAGTTATACTGGCCAGATTTTGGACACATTCTCAACCGGACAAAACAGGTGCGAATAAGGCAGCATGCTTAAAACATACTCCCCTACCCTAGTGTCCCCGACAGGACTCGAACCTGTGACCTACTGCTTAGGAGGCAGTCGCTCTATCCACCTGAGCTACGGAGACAATCTACTCATAAATAATCACACGCCGAGATTGTTTAAAGCAACCCTTCTGCCTATAAATGATTGTGTTTAAAAACCAATACGGCTCCGATGCAATCGAAACACCCCCTAGTGGCATCACATTTATGAAGGTTGTGTCATTAACTCTATTTCTCTCTCTATCGTTACCACTAAAAGCTGTTTCACAGCAGGAATTTAGCGGAATTACCGATGTGCCAGGAATAAAACTAGGTCATCATCAACTCAAGGAAAGACCTACGGGATGTACTGTGCTGTTGACCGAGAATGGTGCAGTGGGAGGAGTGGACATTGGTGGAGGAGCACCGGGCACTGTCGAAACCGACCTTTTAGACCCCACCAACACGGTGCAAGAAGTTCATGCAATTGTCATATCTGGAAGTAGCGCGTTCGGATTATCTGCTCGCGATGGAGTTATGAAATACCTAAAAGAATCTGGTGTTGGATATCCTGTTGGAAACAACCTGATACCAATTGTCCCAGGGGCTACATTGTACGATCTGGGTATCGAAGGATACCCTGACATTCACATTACGGCTGATTGTGGCTATCAAGCCGCCCTTAATGCAACTTCGTCGTATTCCGAGGAAGGCAACATCGGTGCCGGTGCTGGAGCTACTGTAGGAAAATTGAAAGGCATGGCCTATGCCATGAAGGGTGGGATAGGAACCGCATCGATAACTCTGGACAATGGACTCATAGTAGCAGCCCTAGTAGCTGTAAACTCTGTCGGCGACATCATCGATCCTTCTGTAGGTCAGATTATAGCGGGTGTTTTAACTGATGACAAAAAAGGATTTGCGGACGCACGGAAACTGATTCGAAGTACCAATGTCTTTGATGAACCGAGCTTCATGGGAAATACTACGATAGCTATCATTGCTACGAATGCGAAGCTCAGTAAGTCCCAAGCCACTAAAGTGGCTCAAATGGCACAAGATGGCATTGCTCGGGCAATTTATCCTGCACACACCACTAGAGATGGAGACACTGTCTTCTCATTGGCAACTGGTACCTATCGTGAGTCTTTCGATGTTTCCAAGATTGGGGCCTTAGCAGCTGACATGCTGGTGGAATCTATCTTGCGTGCTTTAAAAGCTGCTAAGGGTTTACAGGGCATACCCTCCATAGCCGATTTAACTCCCGGCTTTTAGGATAAATGGGAAATCCCAACTCCCCTGCTACTCGTAATGCAGATGAATCTATTTATCACTGGCGATCAGCAATATCCAACTTACCTAACAGATACTAAGTAGGTTCGAATATGTACAGAACAAAAACTACACTAACCTCCATTTTAACCGCCTTGATCTTTGGTGCCTGTGGAAGTGGACAAGACACAGTGACCTCTCCATCCAGCATTGTTCATGATATCCGTATCAGTCCATCATCGAGTCTCATTGCCGGCATAGGAAATACCATTGATTTTACTGCCACGCCAATTGATGCTTCGAATCAAGTAATCGCCGTCCCCATAGAATGGTCCGTCCTTGATCCCACCATCGCAAGCATCGATGGCAACGGAACGGCAAAAGGTCTTAAGACAGGAACGACGAGTGTAAAAGCGACGGCTGGGAACCGGGAGGTTTCTGGGCAAATCGAAGTGTGGGATCCACCCTCTCTTGATACATACACTTCTGGACAAAGGTATCAAGGCCGCAACGGATACGTAGAATATATCCCGGGAGATCTTCCTCTAATACTAAGTGCCCCACACGGTGGCGACTTATGCCCGGATGAAATCCCCGATCGCATCTATGGTAGCATTGGTCGTTGCTCTTCGACTGGATCTGACACGAATACATTGCCTTTGATTACGACAATAAGGTCTGCCTTTTTTGAAAGCACAGGGCATACACCTCATATTATCCTACTCAGACTAGCCAGGCCTAAATTGGACGCCAATCGCGAGATAGTAGAGGCAGCCCAAGGAAATTCTTTTGCTGAAAACACCTGGTCCGAATACCATGGATTTGTTGATGTGGCCAAGGATACCATTTCCAAAGAATTCGGCTTTGGTTTGTATATGGACATGCACGGCCACGGCCACGATATACCTCGCATCGAACTGGGTTATCTGCTATCCAAAACTGACCTACAAACGTCCGGCTTAAACCTGCCACACATGATCGATAAGAGTAGCTTCAAAAAATTGTCAGAAATTTCGCTTGCCTCAGCTCCTTCCAGTACAAGTTTTACTGATATCATTAGAGGCCCGAAGAGTCTGGGAACCTTACTCGAAGAACGAGCAATACGAGCAGTACCTAGTGGTCCAGATCCAGCTCCTGTCGGAGATCAGAAATTTTTTAGTGGTGGATATAGTACTGGACGACATGGATCGAAACATGGCGGGGTCATAGACGGTGTACAATTCGAACACCACTACCCTGGCCTAAGGGATACAGCTGGCAACAGACTATCCTACGCCCAAGATTTGGTGCAAATTCTAGAGAGTTTCCTTGGAAGCCATCATGGTTGGTCTATCTCAAATCACTTTTCTGAAAACTGAAATGAGATAGACTAGCCGCTAATCAGTTTAGAAGTTCATCCGATAAATCAATCGCACCTCTCTACCAGGTAGAGGAGCTATATTTTTTTGGAATGACTGATGTAATCTTGCATCGACATTAGTCAAATTGTTGACCACGAGACTAACATCGTGAAAAACATTTCCGGAAAATAGTCTGTAGGTGATAGAAGCATCGGCCATCGTAAATGCTTCCGTGATTTCTTCTCCATGAGTGACTTTCCCCTGTCTTCCCGAATAACGAACTGCTACGTCACTAGAAAGTAAACCTTGACTATATGACAAGCTTCCTCCGATTCGATAAGGAGGAAGTCTGGGTACATAATTATCCCCCCTCTCATCGTGACCATTAAGCAATTTCCCAACCACAGCATCGGCCATGAATCCAAGGGAGAGATGAGGTGCTCCCAGTGACCTATCTCCGTGAATGAAGTCGTATTCCGCTTCGAATTCAAAACCTTCAAACTTGGCATTTGTCTGCGAGTAGTGATATTCAGGCAATTTATGATTCTCATGGTCGTCGTCATGATCATCCTCTTTCGCCAGATAGATATAGTTTTTGAAATCATTGTTATATAACGAAACCGTAGTCCGGAAACGATTGGAGATGTAGTTTAGCGTCCCGTCGACACTGTATACTTTTTCTTTTTCAAGGTTAGAGTTTCCAATTTCAAAGGACCCTGTGGCAAGGTGTGGGCCGTTAGAAAAGAGCTCTTCCGCATTTGGTAGTTTTGCTGATCTGGACGCCGACAATACGAATGAAAAGCTTTCTAATGGCGACCACTTAAGGCCCATCGAATTGGAAAAAGCTTCAAAGGTTCTATCATCTAGTGTTTCTATCACCGTCTTCACATCTTGCTGTTCGATTCTTGATCCTATCTGCAGACCCAGTTCTTCGGCAAACTCCACATTTTCATATAAAAATATGGCCTTATTTTTGGTTTCAGTGTTGGGAACAAAGGCTTCTTCTCCCACGACTCTGAAATCTCTGGAATAGAAACTTATGCCGATGGATCCACTGACTCGTCCACTCAGGGCATGGTCACTCTCTATCCTACCCTCGTAAGATTTATTGGTAAAAGTCGTGTGAACCGCATCTTCTTCAATTTCCTCGTGGATATAGTCATTCTGTGCAAAGTTCAAAGTGACGTTTTTAAACCCGCTGCTAAATCCAGCGCCCTGAAATCTCAGTCCACCCTCTAGGTTGATTCGAGATCTGTCCAAATCTATTCTGACTCCTTCTTCTTCATGCTCTTCTTCGTCGTGATCATCATGTCCTTCTTCTTCGTGACGTGCGTGACCAGGAACTCCGTAGTTGGACCATTGGTCAAATACGCTGACTCCGAAATATCCTTGCGATCCGACTAGGCTGGCCCCAAGAGTTCCACTCTGACCTTCAAGTGACGAGTTTGGCATCACTCCTAATGTCTCATGCTCTTCTCTGTGATCAGCATCTTTTGTCGCATACCCAGGTATACTAAAATCTTCCGCACGTCTTAAGACTCCTGACCCAGTCAGCACTAAATTGCCAAGCCGGGAAGTTAGTCCCAGAGATCCAGTGCGTTCATCCGAGACAGTACCACCTAATCCTTCCAGGAATCCGCCAAGCTGTTTCGACGGCAAATCACGAGCGATTGCAGCATCAAGCACATTCACTACACCGCCTACCGCTGAACTTCCGTAAAGAAGGGCGGCTGGACCCCTTACGACTTCTATCTGCTCAGCTAGTCTGGGTTCTACCGACACAGCGTGGTCGGGGCTAGTTCCCGAAGCGTCTCCAAGCTCTAGTCCATTTTGCAGCATTTTAACTCTATCTCCACCCAGCCCTCGTATAATTGGTCGACTTGAACCCGGACCAAAATAAGTAGAGGAGAGACCTGGTTTTTTTGACAGAGTTTCACCTAGTGTGCTCTCTCCCAATTTTAATAATTCCCTGGATGTCACGACTGTCGTTGCCTGGTAGGCTCTGTCCTGTCTCACCGTTCCAGGAACGGTAGTGACTAACAATTCGCCCATGTGGAAAATTGCTTGCAATTCAACAACTACCGAAGTGTTCACTCCAGAAACTATGTTGACATTCTGAGATCCATTTCCCCACCGTGGGCTCTCACCTTGGAGAACATATTCGCCTGGTCGAACGCCTTCAAAACTGAACGACCCATCTTCACCTACGGCTACTCGCAAGCCCAGCTCGCGTATCCTCACCTCTGCATCCCTCACTATCGTTCCAGAAACCTGAACAACCCCCGTGATCGAGCCTGTTTCTTGCGCACTCGCCAGTCCTGATAAAAACAACATTCCACCAGTTATCAATAGAAGTGGGAAACATCTACTCATTTGATTCATTCTCTCGACCTTTTTTGTTCAGTCAACTTGATAAGATCCAGTAGACACTCATTGGCTACTGAAGGTATTCGATAAAGTCTTATGTAGTTAACTAACTGGTGGAGCTCGGTCTTGATGGCCTAAAACAGATGATTCAAAGGTCGTCCGTGCGGAATATCTATCTAGTTCGGCGACGCTAACATAGTCGTCGCCGTGCTGGCAAACTGCTCCAGACGTAAATATTTTACCAGTAGAATACTGTAAGCATATTGAATGATCATGACTACTGCCACAAAGGTTGGGGTCATGGCTTGCTTCCAGAAAAGAGCCCCTTTGATAACCTGAACTCTCCAATATGGGCGGAATCACATAGGCGCCAATATTCAAAGAGATCAGAACTAAAAATAAAGCTTTCCGTGGGATCTCTATCATTTTCATAGATATTAGGATACGACTTTTTGACATCCTGTCAATTGTAGTTTTGTCCTATTACAAAGCTGCGAATGACAAAAACCCGGCTACCAATAATAGCAAGAACAGCCAGAGTAGCATATTTAAATAACGATCAATGAAATGTTTAATGGAGGGACCAAAATGAGATATCAATCCAGCCAGAAGGAAGAAGCGGAAAGATCTCCCTAAAATGCTTGCTAGGACGAACAGTGGAAAATTGATCCCAAAAACCCCCGCAGACAGCGTGAATACCTTATAAGGTATAGGCGTAAGTCCAGCCACAAATACTGCCACAAATCCCCAAGAGTTGTAAAGACTTTCCACTTCAGCAAAGCCTTCCGGAGTGACACCAGGGACATAATCAAAGAAAAGGCCTGAAGCTGCTCCCCAGAACCAAGCACCTATCAAATAGCCGAAGGTCCCTCCGGTTACCGACGCAACTGTACATATCATCGCCAAGCGCATTGGACGTGCTTTCTCACCTAAGGCCAAACATATGAGTAGTGGATCTGGTGGCACGGGGAAGAATGAAGACTCCGCAAAACTAATACTGGCTAAAGCCGGAATTCCATAAGGGGTTTCACCCCAATGCATAACCCATTCGTACAGCTTTCTCATGAGTCCTGTTTTTCTTTCTTGATGTTTCTTCATCAATTTCCTTCCCCTGGAGATCCACTCGTACGGTTCCATCCAAACTCACCAATAAGTGGAACAAACGTACAAGCAGGATGGGCTGTTTCCTTGGAAACTTCTCCATTGATCTTGGTTACCAAGATCAATTCTTGCCTTACGCGGTCTCCGACAGGAATCAGCATCCGCCCATTTTCAGCCAACTGGTTTACGAGGGTCGACGGTACATCCGGCGAGGCTGCGGAGACTATAATCACATCGTAAGGTGCATATTTTTTCCAGCCAATCGTTCCATCTCCAACCATAAGGGCAACATTGTTAATGCCGAGATCATCCAGTTCTTTTCTGGCTCTTCTAGAGAGTTCCCTTATGCGTTCGACCGAATAAACTCTTTCAGCAGTATGTGAAAGAAGAGCGGTCATGAAACCACATCCTGTGCCTATTTCTAGAATGGTTTCATTGACCTCAGGTTGCAGTATGGAGATATAAAGAGCTTGTAAGGAGGGCTGTGAAGCTGTCTGGGCATAACCTATGGGCAATGGACTGTCTTCATAAGATCTAGCTCTACTTCCTTCTGGGATGAATTTGTGACGGGGAACCTTATCGAACAATTCCAGGACATTAAGGTCGTCTATACCGCGGTCACTTAATTCCCGGATGAGTCTCCTTCTATACCCCAGCAAGGTGGGATCTTCTACAATTTTATGTTCCATTCACTAATCTCCTCCAAAATGCTGTAATCTGTCAAATCTAGTTTCACTGGAGTTATCGAGATGTAGCCATCCTCAATAGCACGGTAATCTGCAGTTAGAGAACCTGTCCAAGTTAAATCTCCACCACCTATCTGGTAGTAATTTTCGCTGGTGGTATCGGGACACCTTGTTATACTATTGTTGTACCTCCTGCTGCCCAATGAAGTGACTTGGACCCCCTTTATCAAGGACGGTTTTCGGTCTGGAAGATTGAGATTAAATAGAGAATTTTCCTTAAGTAAATTCTTTTTTATCATATCAGTAATCAATTCAAATAAAACGTCATTCCATTCATCTAGATCATCGTAACTAGTGCCTGCATAAGAAATAGACAAAGATGGTATGCCAGCCAGAGTGGCTTCCATGGCTCCTGCTACAGTCCCGGAATACAGCACATCCTCCCCCATGTTGGCTCCGTGGTTGATACCAGAGAGACACAGGTCAATGGGGCCTTGAATCAATTCATTCGTCGCCATGATAACACAATCGGCTGGAGTGCCTTTAACAATAAAATTTTCTCCAGAAGAAACGCAGCGAATTGACTTATAAAGAGTCAAAGCATTACTCATAGCACTCTGTTCAGTTTCCGGTGCCACTACGGTCGTGTGGCCTATCCTCTTGGAAACGCCCACTAAGGCTTCAATACCCTGAGACCCGTATCCATCGTCATTCGTACACAGTATTTGCATGTTAATCTTTGGTTTGTTTAGCAGGTCTATCCAAAATATTTCGCAATTCTGTGAGTTCTTTTTTTATCCCAAAGAGATAGTGATCATTTGAGGGAGGGTTTTCCTCCGGTACAGACCTTTCGTTCAATCTTCCAAGCTCTAGTCGAGCACCTTCAATGGTAAATTGCTTCTCGTAAAGTAAGTACTTTATGAGAAAAATAAGATCTATCTCTTTACGTCTGAATACACGGTTACCAGATCTATTTTTTGTGGGCCTCAATGATCTGAACTGAGATTCCCAATATCTTAGGACATGAGCTTCTAGTTCTGTAAGCTTACAAACATCTCCCATCGAATAATATCTCTTTTCAGCAATTCGATCATCTCTCGCTTCAGGGGATCCCCTATTCTTCACAAGTGGGCTCTCTTTCCATCAGATTTAAAAGAGCCAGCTCTGGGCTTCCACCTAGTTTTAGCATTTTGTAAACTTCCTGAGTTATCGGCATCTCCACACTGTACCGTTGCGAAAGCTCGTAGACTGATTCTGCAGTTTTAACACCTTCCGCAACCGAAGACATGTTTGTGATAATATGTTCAATCGACTCACCAGATCCCAATCTGTAACCTACTGTTCTGTTTCGGCTCAAATTTCCGGTGCAAGTCAAAACCAAATCTCCCATGCCAGCCAGTCCAGCGAATGTGGCCGATTCCGAGCCCATAGCGGTCCCCAGCCGTTTCATTTCAGCCAGTCCCCTAGTCATCAAAGCTGCCATAGTATTATGCCCGTAACCTAATCCGGCTCCAACTCCAGCGGCTAAAGCAATCACATTTTTTAGGGCTCCGGCTAACTCAACGCCAATGACATCACTGCCAGTGTAGACTCTGAAATAAGTAGTCTGGAAAAGATTTTGGATAATTGTTGCCGCTTCTGCAATTTCACTCGCTACTACTACTGCAGTCGGTAATTCAGCGGCGACTTCTTGAGCGAAACTTGGTCCCGAGAGAACACTGAATCCAGTAAACTGTTCTTCGCTCAGATTATCGCGGAATATCTCGTCCATTCGTCTCAAGGTGGTTGTTTCTATTCCCTTTGAGGCAGAGCAAATCAAGGTATCAGGATCAATGAACTCAGCTGCCACCTTGATGCTATTTTCCACAAACTGAGAAGGGCTGACCGACACCACCACCTCAGCTTCAGAAACGGCTTGTGGAATAGAATTAGTAATTGTTAGAGATTCGGGCAAAAGAACTCCGGGCAGATACTTCGTGTTTTCTCTCTTGAGCAGGACATCCTGAACCACTTGATCTTCGAAAGACCACATTGTCACGGAATGGCCTTTTTTTGCCAGGAGTGCAGCTATGGCTGTCCCCCAACTACCGGATCCGAGAACTCCTACCTTCATCGGTCGAATTTCGCTTTTTCCCTTCATGCCGTCTCCGTTGTCATAGCGAAGCATTCTCCGTTCCTTTCATGATTCTTGCTAGGTTAGTTCTGTGTGTCCAAATGATCAAAAGTGACAAACTTACGGAAAAATACAGAAGTGCAGGATCGGTTGCATTGGGGTCGAAATAAACTCCGATAGGCAGAACAACACTCGCAACCAAAGATCCTACGGAAGCTTTTTTGCTCATCAGAAATGCTACCAGCCAGGAACACAAGGAAATCATCCCCGCTATCGGGGCGATGGCGAGGAATACCCCACAGCTTGTAGCGACTCCCTTGCCACCTCTGAATTTTACCCAACAAGAGAAAATGTGGCCCAATATAGCTGCCAATCCCCAAGCCAAGATCCAAAGTGAGCCAATTTGATTTTCCCCAGTTACAGAGAAATATCGAATAGGAACCCAGCCTTTTGCAATATCCATAAATAAAACCGCTGCCGCAGTTTTTTTGCCGAAATTCCTAAGGGCATTAGTCGCTCCTAAATTCCCACTTCCCATAGTGCGCAGGTCTAATCCGAAGAACACATTTCCCAAAATATAACTACTGGGAATGGATCCCAACAAATAACATATTAGCAAGATTACAACTGGATTTTCAATCACTCCCCATCCCCAGATTTAAAACGAATTCTAATCGGGCTACCTGTGAAACCCCAGTGATCCCGAAAACTATTCTGGATATATCGAATGTAGTGATCTGGAATAGCCTTTGGGAGATTAGAAAAAATCAAAAAAGTTGGAGGGGCCACAGAGATCTGTGTCGCATATTTGAGATTTACTGCACGACCACGACAATGTGGCGGAGGTTGATGTCTCACGATGGCCGTGATCACATCGTTTACTTCTGAAGTTTGTATTCTACGAAGCCTTGCCTCTTCGACTTCCAGGACAATCTCCAAGCATTTCCGAACTCTTTGACCTGACAGGGCCGATGTAAATATGATCGGAGCCCATTTTAAGAATGGAGCTTTATTTCGAAGCTCAGTTTCAAATTTAAGAGAAGTATTATGGTCTTTGTCCACCAAGTCCCATTTGTTAACTACTACCACCACTCCCGCCCCTGTTTCCCAGGCTTTTTCGGCTATTTTTATATCCTGAATATGAACTGGTTCTGTCGCATCCATAAGTACTAGGCATACTCCGACTTCTCTGACTACTCTTTCGGTTCTGAGCGCCGAATAGTATTCCAAGGACTCTTTTACTCGAGATTGTCGACGCAGGCCAGCTGTGTCAACAAACACCAGATCCTCTCCTTTGTACCGAAAAATTGTGTCTATTGGATCTCTAGTCGTTCCAGCTTTTTTATCAACCAGAACCCTATCTTCACCAAAAAGCCGATTGATAAAACTTGATTTTCCAACGTTTGGTTTTCCTATGACAGCTATCCTCAAATTCTTCTTGGATGAAGTTATCTGAGGTACAGGAGGCAACCCGTTAACGACTCTATCTAATAAATCCCCTGAACCTTTTCCCGATATAGAGCTAACGGGCATAGGCTCTCCCAGGCCCAATCTCCAGAAATCCAGATGACTGGTATCTTCGGGATAGTTGTCCATCTTATTCACAACTAAGAGTATGGAACGGCGTTCCTTTCTGAGTGTTTCCGCCAAACGTTGATCGAGTGGATGCAATCCAGTTTGGCCATCAACCAG
>Ga0114999_10006298_pt1 | contig 13708 bp, 24 predicted proteins | sample ArcticOcean_MG_C_3_FD_89820 | JGI IMG/M metagenome (GOLD analysis project Ga0114999, IMG submission 89820) | Marine microbial communities from western Arctic Ocean - ArcticOcean_MG_CB8_126 | ecosystem: Environmental > Aquatic > Marine > Oceanic | place: Arctic Ocean: Canada Basin | collected...
CAAGGGTGTAGTTTATTATTCTCAGGACACGCATTATAGCGTTAGCAAAAATATAAGAATGCTTGGGATGGAGCATGTAATGATTAAGTCAAGGCGCAACGGCGAAATGGATTACGATGACCTGAAACACATGGTTGCTACGTGGCGCTCCGCCCCGCCTATTATATTTGCGAACATGGGGACGACCATGAAAGAGGGGTTTGACGATATTTTTAAAATAAAGGAAATATTAAAACAATTAGCTATACCAGAATACTACGTTCATGTTGACGCAGCGATGTCGGGGATGACTCTACCCTTCATAGATGGCGCGCCTTTTTATACTTTCGCGGACGGAATACAGAGCGTTTCAATAAGCGGTCATAAATTTATCGGTTCACCGGTTCCGTGTGGCGTTGTGTTGGCTCTGAAAAGCAACGTCGGAAGGGTATCTAGAGAGATAGAGTATGTCGGCTCACTAGATAGCACAGTAAGCGGTTCAAGAAACGGGTACACTCCGGTTTTGCTATGGTACACCATAAAAGACAAAGGATTTAATGGTTTTAAAAAAGCTGTAAGAACCTGTTTAAGAACCGCAGAGCGTGCCGTTAAAAAATTTAATGAAAATAACATAAAAGCTTGGAAAAATGACTATGCGATTACGGTCGTTTTCCCACAACCTTCTGATTTTGTTATAGAAAAATGGCAACTTGCCGTACAAGACAATCACGCTCATATGCTGGCAATGCCGCAAGTTACTGACGCGCTAATAGATGAGCTTATAGATGATATTCTAAATAAATAATATTGACTTTGGGTAAAGCCGCGCTATCATTGATTAATGAGCGAAGAAATAACAACACCAAGTGGGCTGCGATATAAGATTACAAAGGAGGGCGAAGGAGACAAAATAGTGGATTGCTTCACCAAAGGCAGGGTAAAGGCCAAAGTTCACTACGAAGGGGCGCTTGCCGCCAACGGCGCAATATTTGATAGCTCCATAAGGAGGGGTCAGCCATTCGAATTTCTCGTAGGTACGGGGCAAGTTATCAAGGGGTGGGACGAGGCATTATCCGACATGAGAAAAGGAGAAAAAAGAGTGATAACATTGCCTCCTGATTTAGCGTACGGAGAATCTGGACACAAGCTATCTGGTCAAACTTTGGTTTTCGGGATAGAATTATTGGATTTTAGTTATGAATAGAAGACAGTTCATTAAAGCGTCAATCCCTGCGGTGGCTATACCTGCTATCGCAATCACTTGTAAATACGAGGACGATGAAAAAGGGCCAGAGAAAGAAAGTTCCGGTTGGAAACGCTGGGATTATGTCGTTTACTGTTACGAACGAGAACAGGGAGAGTGGACGTTTACCCAAAATACTAGAGGAAGCTTCGCTTATCAGAGAGAGTATATGACCTTCGACGAGGAGAATGACCTTACTTGGAATGGGTACGCTGGCTGGATGGACAGTGGCAAACTGCATTTCGCTTCCATTGAAGATGCTCAGGATTTTATTGAGACGCACGTCAGGGCTAAAGATGACACTAACCTTATAGATTCTATTTATGATGTTTACTACTTGGATTTAGATGACCCACGTTTAATTGACGATAAAGACGCTAGGCCAACAGAAATTCAAGTCGCACATTTTTGGTTTAACGGTGATACGGGGGGTCAGATTAATTGGGTTGCTGACTCTCGCTTTTCTACAAATTTAAATAAAGTAGAGTATGCATGACACCTTGCGAATACAAAAAGATTGAGAAGCTTCGCACCGAAAAGGCCCAGAAGGCTGCGGAGGCTTGGAACCCTTCGCTATTATCCTCCCGCAAAAAACTTAAGAGCGTCTTAAAAGAGATGGACTTATTTAAACTTCGTCAGGAAAATATTCCATTAATAATAAAACTAGTGGAGAACCCCAATTACAAAACATCAAAGCTATTTGGCGGAGCCGTAGACCTGTTTACGCATGACTGCATCCATGTGATGATTGGCCGTGGGCTGCTAGTAAAAGATGAGGCTTTCGTAATAGGGTACACGATGGGATCAACAAAGGGCATGGAACGATGGAAGAGAAATCTTTTTATGTTTGTGTCTAAATATCTTTACCCAGAAGGATACAAATTTGGAGAGGAAGAAAGGTTTGTGTTCAACATGGGAGTTAAGGCAGGTTCGCTATGTTCTACTGATTTGTCTCAAATAAATTTTAAAAAATATTTAAACAAACAAATAGGCACAATAAGAAAAGAATTAAAAATAGATGTTGATTTTTTAAAAACATATTACCACCTAGAGAAGATGTCCTTTAAAAGCGTTGAAAGCAAAAGGTTATGATTAATCATATTAAGGAAAACCTTCTCGGCTCTCTAGGCGCGGTATTGGTTTTAGTCGGCTATTACCTGAACGCCAATGAAATGTTTTCGTGCTGGGCGGTTTGGATCTTAGGCAACAGTTTAGTAGGAGCGCACTGTATGCAGAAGAAAGTTTATTCTACGGCGGTAATGTCCTTTTGCTTGGTGGTGATGAATATATATGGATACTACAAATGGTAGACAGTGTTCATAGTTACTTTCTTAAACATTTGAGTGGTTTTCCCTTGTATTTCTAAAAAAAAGCGATAAACTTACTGTAATGAGTGAAAACTCTATCATAGTTTTGCCAGAAGGCTCTACTCCTCCAGAGGAAGCGGTTTCTAACGCTAAAATTGTAGCCTTTGTTCAAGAAGACGGCTCAGTTAACTTAACTGTAAATAAACATGGAGATTTGCTTAAGTTTGACAACATGAGTAAGTTTTTTAAGTACATAGGAGAAATCCAATAATGCAGATATGGACTAATCACGAGGTTGAAGTGCTGAAAGAACACTGGAAAGACCATACGCAACGAGAACTTCACGACAAGTTTCTTCCAAACAAAACGCCCGTGCAAATTTGCCAAAAGAAAATGCACATGGGATTGAAGGGACGAAGGATATGGAGCGAGGACGAAAGAGAGCTACTTATTAAACATGGCGCAGACTATCCTCAAAGCGAAATGGTTAGTAAATTTTTGCCAAATAAAACGCCTCGACAGGTTAATGATATGAGGAAATATTTTGGCATAAAAAGGAAAACTTACAAGGCTGCTGGAATAGTTCCTTACTTTGTAGAAAATGATGAGTTAAAATTTTTACTTATCAAAGGAAGCTTTGGGTGGGAGTTTCCGAAGGGCCATGTAGAAGAAGGCGAAGCTAGGTTAGAAGCGGCCAAAAGAGAGACGGAGGAAGAAACGGGGTTAATAATAAAAGAGATTCACCCGTCTTTTGCATTCTTATCGAAATATATGGTAACGATTGATTATGGAACTCGTAAAAAATTAAAACGTCCGATTCCTAAAGTTGTTGCATATTTTTTAGGGAAAGCGTCTACCAAGGACATCAAATTATCTTTTGAACATAATGAATACGGCTGGTTCGCTCCACCGGAAGCAATGGAAAAATTAAGCAAAAACAAAAGAAAAGTCTTGAAGGCTGCGTTATGCAAGTTAAATTAATATCACTTACGCAGCCCCAAGTCAACGGGTATGACGATAAAGTTATGAGCGCGGAAAGTATCATTGCCTACTGCGCTAGGGTTTCTAACCCCAAGAACCAACACAATGTCAAGACTGCGCCCAAGTTGTTAAAGTTTTTGATCAAACACAAACACTGGTCACCATTTGAGCTTGCAAATATGTGTGTCGAAATAAAAACAAGCCGAGCAATCGCAGCGCAAATATTAAGACATAGAAGTTTTAGCTTTCAAGAGTTTAGCCAAAGGTACAGTGAGGCTACGGACATGGAGCCGCTTGAGTTACGTTCTCCCGCAGAAAAGAACAGGCAAAGTAGTAATGACAAGATAGACGATGTAGTAATAAATGAAGTAGCGAAATATTCAATGGAGCAGTCTCTTAATTGTTATAATAAACTTATAGCCCAAGGAGTAGCCAAAGAATGCGCCAGAGCAGTTCTACCATTGGGTACTCAAACGACGATGTATATGAATGGTAGCGTCCGTAGCTGGATTCATTATATTAATTTAAGGACAGAAGAAAATACGCAAAAAGAACACAGGGGCGTTGCTAACAAAATAAAGGATATTTTTATAGAACAATTTCCTAACGTAAGTATTGCGTTGGAATGGAAACGTAAAAAAACCGAAGAGGAACAAATGGATGCTTATGTCCAATCTCTCAGAGATACGGATTCAGGACATCAACCAAGTTAATTGCTATGAAACAAGAAAAAGATAAGTGTGTTGTCTGCAAAGAGGAAACCTCTTACGACAAAAACGAACACATTGATAAACGTAATTGTTATGTAGATGGCGCGGGCCAACTCTGCGGGGGTTGTTGGGATAAAGTTTACAATACTAAATTTACCAAAAATTGGTACAGTCTATGAAAACAAACCAGAGATATAAGCTTGAACTAACTCCATATTATTTGACCAAAAACGAGGAGTCTTGCGACTTGTCGGCGGCTCATCTTTATGGAAAATTTTTGAACTATATTGATGAGGATGATTACGTTGGCGCAAGCCTAGCGAAAAGGTTCCTCAAGAAAGGTGACGCCTCATGCGGGGGCTGCGGGTACAAAAATAATAAATTTAAAATACATTATAATCATGCAAACGAAAGCGGAAGATTTAAAGAATTAAAAAAGGATTTTTATTATGAGAGATGAACAAATATTAGAAGAGGTATACTGTCGGGCGGTTAGCATAGCTAAAAATGGAGACGCAAATGTGCCATCGCAAGTGCGCTTTAAGGAGATTAAAGACTTTATCGAAAGAGAGTGGCAAAGGCAAGACGAAATTGAAGTAAAGCTGGAAAAAAAAGAACTGGGTCAAAAAATAAATTATTAATATGAAAAAAGCAGTATGCTATACAGCGGCCCATTGTGGCCCATGTAAAATGTTTAAGCCGGTTTTAAAAGACTTGGCGGAGGAAGGGTATAACATATCAATCATACCCGCAGACGAGGATCCTTTGGTTGCCAGCATGAATGATGTGTATGCTGTACCCACAACTATTATCTATAAAGCCTTAACTGTCGAGGACGCTGAGTGGATGGAGATAGAAAGGTTTCAAGGGGCAATAAGCAAGAAAGAGTTGAAAGCTAAATTAAAATAATATGTTTATAGACCTTACTGATAAATGGGAAGAAATAAAGGCTCACGCTCGGAATCGTAACTCCTTTAAGGAGGACAATCATGTTGTAAGTAAAAAATACAATACGAAAAAAACCGATGAAGAAATTAATTTTGATGGCTTGAAGGGTGAGTATGCTGTTGCTAATTTTTTAGGATTAGAGGTCAATAAAGAAATAACCTTTGTCGGAGATGGCGGGTCTGACCTAGAGTATAAGGATAAAACAATTCAAGTTAAATATAATAATTATCGCTGTGGCGAGGGCGACCTTTATTTTGATAACGTGCCGAACAGCACTTATATTTTTAAAACTGACGTAGCATTTCTAGTAGTCCCGACTAAAGAGCAAAAGGTGGTTAACATAGTTGGATGGATTACAAGAGAAGAATTCAATAAAAAGTGTTATATAAGAAACTTTGGATATGGCGAAAGAAAAGTCGTAGACCAATGGGATTTAACGCCAACCAAGGCTTTTTTATTGAGAGGGAACACATGGGAAGGGAAAGAAACGCTTACACGAAGGAGAGAAAACGAAAACACAAAAAGCTACTCGTAGAATACATGGGTGGCAAATGTTATATTTGTAAGTATAATAAAAATGTTGGGTCTTTGGATTTTCACCACGTTGAAGAGAAGTCGTTTGGGATAAGCGATATGCTGAACATGAGCTTGGAGAACTTAAAAAAGGAAGCGGATAAAACTATTCTAGTATGTAAAAACTGTCATTACGAGGTACACGCCGGTATGCACGGAACAATTATTAAAAAATATACTGAAAAATTAAAATGCCAGTAAAAAGTAAAACAAAACGCGCGCCTTATGGCTCTATCCCCAAGAGCCTCCGCCGACCCTGTGACCCAAAAAGAGCGAAAAGGCAAGATGGTTGGGACAAAGAACAAAATGACATCTTGAGGTCTTACGAAGCGAAAGGAACTTATCACGGCCCCAAGAGCGTTAGCTGCAAAGTACAACAAGAACTAAAGGAAAAACTAGACAGAGATAGAAGCGTCCATTCAATCCAGCAACAACTTTTCAAACTGGGAATAAACGTAAGGAAACAAGAGTTTGATAAATTTAAAATAATAGACTCAGATGAGGTTGCTTACTGGGTGGGGATGTTATCTGCTGATGGATGTAACTGTAAAGGATACATTGTGCTGCCCAATACCTGCGAGCAAACTGTCAAAAATTTCAAAGAATGGACGGGAGTAGATAATGAAATCCAGCATTACCCCCCAGCACCAAAAGAAATTCGCGGAAAAAAATTCATTAGTAAGGAGAAGTGGGCTTTCTCGTTTAAAAACCCAGAAGCAGCTTTAGATTTAACTAATGTTGGATGTGGCCCCGCCAAATCTTTTACCCATGAGTTTCCCACAAAAAATCAAATCCCACACAATCTTTTAGCTTCTCATACGAGGGGATATTTTGACGGAGATGGATGTGTTTATTGGGCCGCAGCAGATAAGAGTCCGTGTTGGGGTGTAAGTACGATTGGTGCGTCACCTTATATAAAAGGGTTGCAAAAGATGCTAGAACAAATATTTGGCGAAAACTTTAAATCTTCCATAGGGTGGGACAAAAGACCCACGGAACCCATGCCCTCTTTAAGAATACGGGAAAACAAAAGCTTGTTACAGTTTTTAGAATGGATGTATGAAAATTCCACAGAGAAAACTAGAATGGCTAGAAAATACAAACTTTCAATGAGGGCTATCAAATGGCTAAAGGAAAGAGTTTAATTGGGTGAGAATTGAACCAGAAATAAAGTTAGACTATAAGGACGTTCTCATGCGCCCCAAGCGTTCTACGTTGACTTCCCGAAAGGATGTTGACTTGGTTCGTGAGTTTACTTTCCCCAATGCTGGTGGAGAAGGTAGCGACCCAAAGGCTTACGGGTGGAAAGGTGTTCCGATTGTGGCGTCAAATATGGATACAGTTGGCACTTTTGAGATGGCGACAGCCCTTGCCCAACACCGTATGCTTACTTGCATCAGCAAACACAATGATATAAAAAGATGGCTTCATAAACTAAATGGGTATGGCGTTTATAAATCTCAAGAACAAAAAGAAGGCACGGTTTGGAAGCATGACCGCGACTCAAGAGGTTGGCAAAATAGAATTTACGAACATATTTCTCCTTCTATTGGTATTAAGTATGACCCAGAAAAGAGGGATGACATGGATTATTTAAGAGATATCACTTGGAACTTCTATCACACTAGGTTTGTCTGTATTGACGCAGCTAATGGTTACACCGCGAGGTTTTGTGATTTTATAAAAAGAGTTAGACAAGAACACCCCGCTCTTATTATAATAGCTGGCAATGTTGTCACCGGAGAGATGACTGAGCAATTGATTTTAAATGGAGCAGATATTGTCAAGGTCGGTATTGGAAGTGGTTCTGTTTGCACTACTCGCATTCAGACTGGTGTTGGTTATCCCCAATTTAGCGCGGTGGTTGAATGTGCCGACGCTGCCCATGGCGTTGGCGGGTATATTATGGCTGATGGCGGTTGTACCTGTGCTGGAGATGTTGCCAAGGCTTTTGGTGGTGGCGCTGATTTTGTCATGCTTGGCGGGATGCTGGCTGGACATACGGAGTGCGAAGGACAAGAAGAAGAAATAGATGGGGAAAAATACAAGACTTTTTACGGCATGAGTTCTGACACGGCAATGAAGAAACATAATGGCGGCGTGGCGAGCTATCGAAGCTCGGAAGGCAAGACGGTCAGGGTCAAGCACAGGGGGCTTGTCAAAAATACGCTGGAAAGCATTCTTGGAGGCATCCGTTCAGCCTGCACTTATATTGGCGCAAGAAGGTTGAAAGATATGCCAAAGTGCGCTACATTTATCAGAGTAACACAGCAATCAAACGAGTTATTTGGCAAGAATGTATAATTTTTTAATTTAGTTGTTGTAATAAAAAAACACGGTACTATACTTATATGATGGTTAAAGTAACGGAACAATTCCTGTCTTGGTTTAAGGCGACCAACCCACATCTCTATCAAAAAGGAATAAAAAGAATCGAAATAAAGAAAGAACTAACCGAGTATGTAAGTGACGTTCTTGAAGAACACATGGAATCCATGCAATACCTTTTAGATTCAGAGGACGACGATTCACCTGACAGCGGATTTATGGGAAAATAAATTATGGAACAAGGAATAATATTCACAAAAGACAAGAAAGACATAGAGGTTTTCTTTCTTAAACCCCAACAACCGAAACCATTAATAGACGATTCTATCGGCGCAGACAATAAAGATTGTTACAATGATGATTCGCATCTGACGAGCGAACTACTTCAAGAGACAGACTTTCTACCTCCGATGGAAGGAAATCCCCACAACCTCCCATGGGCGGCTTTCAACGAGCAGGACGTAAACGAGAACTCTGCTGGTGGTGGAGCGCATGAATACCACACCATCAGCGGGGCAGACTTTGGGCCGTGTCCCGTAGGTCACAAAGGAGAGACGGGTTGGAAGGGGCATGATAGTCTATATGACGCCATTTTTGACACGATTAAACGATTTGAGAACTCTCAACTAAATATTGCGTCTGAAACCGCTCAACAAATATTAGCAATGTCCATTGAAGGGGATGTTAAACATTTTTATGATAAAAAGTAAACTACACACAGCACTTATATCGAAATATAAATCCGAAAGGGACGAGGCGTTGGCAACCCTTGAAGTATATTACAATAATCCGGCGGGAATCGGAGAACATCCTCAAATTGTAGAGGAAATGAGCAAAATGGTTGAAAAACTTGCAAACTCTCAAGGCTGCATTGAGGTTCTAACTACCCATCATCCTGATTAATTATTAATAATTATTTAACTGGACACAATCACCTCGCTTGCGCGGGGTTTTTGTCTTGCATTGATAAAAAAAATAGTTAAAATAAGGGTATGAAGAAATTGTTAATTTTTGTAAGTCTAATGGCAGCCACAGCCTCGTTCGCTGCCAAGCAAGTAGTCATTGACTCCGTGACGGGCTTACCCATTGGGGAAACCATCCCCCGCCTCATCGGGCCAGCGATTGATGTTACCACTGGCTTGCCTATTGCGCGTGGCTTTGGCTCGGAGAAGATGGACGTTACCGGAATCAACCCAGCTTACCAAGAAGCGGTCAATAAACGCTCTCTTCAACGCGCTGCTAAACTTGTCTCCTTTTATAATGGCAAACCGAATGACACTATTCCTGCATACGGTTTGAGTCCTCACCGCACAATCAAATCTGAAAAACAATTTAATGAGTTTAATAAAGGGTTCGACGAATGGAAACAGGCGTGGGAACAAGGACATGGATTCAAAACCGCCCTAATTCCTTCCGAAAAAGTATTCGGGACTATGACATATTCCACAAAAAGAGGATACAACCAGACATGGCCCATGCAGTTAAATCCACGCATTTACTCCGGTGGTTTAGCCAAGTTACCAGACCATATCATTGAAGCGAAGAAGATTAAAGACAACGAAGATAAAGAAATAAGAAAAATAATAGAGCGGCATCGCCTTCGCACACCGAGATTCACAGATACTCGCTTAATTTTTGCAACATCGACGATAGAAGATATTAAGTTGGCCGCTATCAAACAAATGAAACAAGAAATTATCTCACACGAAGTCGCCCTTAAAAATATTAATTTTCAGCTATACGCCGAGAAGTCAACATACCTCCGAGTAATTAAAGCTGAAAATACTACGACAGAAACCAAGCTAAAGTTGGAGCTTGGCATAAAAAGGATTGAATCTGCAAGAGCCATAGTCATAAAACAGATGGAAACGTACCGAAAACTAATCAAGGAAAACGGGGGGAGAAATGAACGTACTAAATAAAACCAGAACGTACCTAGTCGGGCATATGCAATACGCAAGCGGCAGAGATTGGAGGGAGTACGTTGAGCAAGAGCTTGAGCCTGTGGGGATAAGAATCTTTAATCCCTATAAAAAGCCATTCGTGAAGGATGTAGAGGAGGATGATGACACTCGACTTTCGATAGCTCATTGCATGGAACACGGTTATTTTAACGATGTCGCGGAAAGAATGAAACTGATTCGTAGCTATGACTTAAACCTTGTTGATAGAAGTGACTTTATCGTAGCTCACTTACTGCCAGAGGTTGCGAGTTGGGGAAGCGCGGAGGAAATCGTTACTGCCGTGAGGATGAAGAAGCCAATCTTTATAAGCATGGAAGGCGGAAAACGAAAAACCCCGTTGTGGATTATGGGCAAGCTACCGCATCATTATATTTATGACTCTATTCAAGAAGTAGTAGATATGATTAAAGCTATTGATAGTGGTACGAAAGAAATTGATAGCGACAGATGGAGACTTTTAAGAGAGGATTTAAGATAATGAACACATATATACCAGAAGAAATAGATCTTCAAAGATATTACGATGATATATCTAAATACGAATTGCTTTCCCGCAAGGAGGAGCAGGAGCTTTTCAAAACTATGCACAAGTGGTCAAATAATAAAGCTAAATGCGGTCAATACACGAGAAGAAACGGCAAAGCTGCTAGAGAAATGTTAATAAACAGTAACTTGCGATTAGTTGCCAAAATAGCAAAAGATTACAAAAACATGGGGTTTCCTCTTTCAGACTTAATAGCAGAAGGTAACATGGGTCTTATGAAGGGGGTAGAAAAATTTAAGTCAAACAAAAACGCAAAGCTATCTACATACGCAGCGTTCTGGATTAAACAGTGCATTTTTAGAGCGTTCGATAATAAATCTAGGTTGGTTCGCGTACCTTCTGACTCTGGTAGAAAATATCCCAAAATTCTTAAATGGATAGAGGAATACAAAGACCTTTGTGGAGAGTCTCCTACAAATAAAGAGATAGCAATAAAGTTTAAAACCTCAGAAGAGAGAGTGATTGCAATTATGACCGCAAGACAAACACCGTTCTCTCTGGACTATCAAATGCAATCTCCAGATGGAGAAACTAACTCAACCTTTGGTGATATTTTGCCCGACGAAAAACCAGATCCAAAAGAAAATACAGAAATAAACGAGAATACACAAATTCTTATGAACTTAATTTCTGAACTAGACAACAGAGAACAGGCAATTCTTTGCTCTCGATTTGGATTGAATAATAAAAAGACGGAAACGCTCGATCAAATAGGAGTTAGGTTTAAGGTGACGAGAGAACGTATTCGTCAGGTAGAAATGAAGGCTATAAGAAAGTTGAGATTAATGGTTAAAAATAAATATAAAATTGAAGTAGACTCTTTCTCTCAAGTAGGATTTTTAATAACTCATTTTTAGTGCCATCGACAGAGAAGGGTTCTTAATATATTTTTTATACTCCACTTAACTTTGCCCCACTCTTTTTGTCTCGCGAAATAAATAAAACATTTAATATGGAGCTTCAAAGCCTTCCATCTTGTCATGTAAGTAATTACACATTTTCTTAAATAACTTAATATACATTTACAATTATATTTCTGCACACACCCTATATATGTGTATAAATATGTATGGATGGTTTAATACTAATGAGTTTAGCAATTACCGCTGGTTCTATTTGTGGGGTTGCTTTTTTAGTATGCAAAATCATAGAAGAAGAGCGGGAAAAAAGAGAAAAAGAAAGCATGGTTCGCATTCGTTATAGACACTTTAATAAAGATGGAACCTGTTCAGAGTGTGGGTGCTTGCCCTGTCAATGCGGCTCTTAATTAACTAACCCTGCAAATAACCAAGCTAAAAAGCTCCCGAATCCAAAAGCTAAAACCATAGCAATCAAATAGAAAATTACTATTTCTTTATCACTTGGTTTTTTCATTTTTTTTCAATAGTGATTTTTTTCTGCTTTTTATGGAAGCTTTTGCGGGTTTTTTAATAAGTTTTTCTTGACTTTTTTTAGCCCTAGAGTTTTCCTTTTTTTGTAGTTTCTTTTCTTTAATAAAACCCATCACCGTATCATAAATAATCCACCCAAACACTATCATTAAAATTACAAATAACCAGTAAGAAATTAATTCACTCCACTTAATAAAAGGTCTTTCTTCCGGTGCTGCCTCACATGGGCCAGCTATCTGGGGTAGTGGTGGGGTTCCCTTGCCATTGTCGTCGGGCGGCAGCTTAATAACATTAACTAATAACTTTGCGGGAGGAGCGTTTCGGTTGGAGTGAGTTGGAGCAAATGGCTTTTGTTCTCCCGCTGACTTGGGGTTAACAATAACAGGGTTTGCCTTGGCAGATGAATTGGGGGTAGGGGTAGGTCTGGTTTTGGCGGGGGTAAGTTTTACTGGTGGAGCGGGCGGCAACTTAACAACCGGCGGCGTAATAACAGTAGGATTCTTGGGAGGGGCTGGAGCGATAGAGATAGGCGTTGGGGGAAGCGGTTCAAGGATTGGCGCGGCGTTCTTCTCGTTGATTTCTTGTGGGGTTTGAGGGACAATTACCGTCCCAGCAGAGCCTTTGCCCAAAGACCTACCCCCCCTGCAACCACACAATAAAACTATAATAATAATAACAGATACCCACAACCATATAGGTATCAGCTTTAATTTTCTTTCCATGTATTATGTTTTAGCGGCAGCACTCGCATTTCCAAAATAAAATCCCATTATCGCAGTTAACGACTGCCTTACCTCTGGAACCATCAAGTACCCCTTCAATTCAACGAAGAAGACCTCCGTTCCTCCTCCAAATAAACCAAATAGAAATTCTGGACTCTGGGTTTCAACCTCAACTATTGTAGAATATCCCATAACAGAAAGAATAAATGGTGCTAAAATAACAGCAAATAACACAGAAGCAACGATTGCTCTCCTTACCCACTTACCAGCATCAATAGGGACTCTTTCCGCAGCTTTATCAGCACTTGTGTCCTCTGCCTTCTTCCACCCAATCGCTCTTTTGTAGATTTCATGGCGTTCTTTTGCTCTTTCAGCTAAATATCTAAATATAAAGCCAACGACAGTACCGCCAATCATTGTAATAAGTTCCATGCTCATAATAATAATTACACTTAAATAAGAATAAAGGATGACCTTGACATTAATGAAATAACCTGTATAATCTACTGTATGGGAGAAATACTACTAGACAAGAAAGAGGCGTTAAGAATTTCAGTCTCAATACTTAATAAAGAGAAGCTGCATGGAGACTACGGTTTTACGGCTTTAAAGGAGGCTGAATTAATATTAAAAAATATACTTGAGACTCTCACAGTTGAGGAGGAACTGCTGGCGGCTTCAGTCCCAGAGCAACCAAGGCCAAAGGCGAAGCCTAAAAAGCCAAATAAAATGCTGCTAGAAGCAAACATGGCATACTTTAATCAGATTACCGCCAGCGTGGATAAAAGTAACAAGGAAGGCAAGACAATACTTGACTTGGAGGGCGGCAAATGAAACCGAACAAACCAGACATTTCTTCCCTATCCATATCTGAAAGGGTCTTTAAAATGTGTCTCCGAAAGAAGAAGTACCCCTCAAAAAGCGCGGCAAAAAAGCAATGCTACCACAAAGGGAAAGAACTTAAATATTATATGAAGTATTATACTTGCCCGATCTGCAAAAGCATACACATAGCGAG
>Ga0114999_10006300_pt1 | contig 13706 bp, 14 predicted proteins | sample ArcticOcean_MG_C_3_FD_89820 | JGI IMG/M metagenome (GOLD analysis project Ga0114999, IMG submission 89820) | Marine microbial communities from western Arctic Ocean - ArcticOcean_MG_CB8_126 | ecosystem: Environmental > Aquatic > Marine > Oceanic | place: Arctic Ocean: Canada Basin | collected...
ATTCAATCGCAGTCAGTCGACATTCCACTCGCCGATCCGCATTTTTGGACGATGCAAGGCTCCGTGCGCGTCGCTCAAATGTGCAACGAATGGGGGCTGACCTGGGGCTCGCATTCGAACAATCACTTCGATATCTCGCTCGCCATGTTCACGCATGTCGCGGCAGCGGCACCCGGCGACATCACTGCAATCGACACGCACTGGATTTGGCAGGATGGTCAACACCTGACCCGTGAGCCGCTTCAAATCGAGGGCGGCTTGGTGCAGGTGCCAAAGAAACCGGGGCTCGGCATCGACATCGACGAAGAGCAACTGGCGCTGGCAAACGAGCTGTACAACCAGCATGGGCTGGGCGCGCGCGACGACTCGGTGGCCATGCAGTTTCTGATGCCGGACTGGACATTTGACAACAAGCGCCCCTGCATGGTGCGGTGAACCCCCAATGCACAACAAGAACCACACGCACCAAGACCCCATTCCACGTCCGCCGGCGAAGAACCAACTGATAGCACGATTGGATGAGATGAAAGACGTCTTCGCCCTCCTGCCAACACCTTACCGCGTACTTCAACCCTGTAAAGGGCTTCGTCGTGAAAGAAAAGGAACGTCCCATGAATTCTAACGCGCTTGAAAGCAACATAGACGCACACCTCGGCCAACCAAAAATGGACCTACAGCGCATTTTCGCACAGGAACGATTCCCAAACGTCGTGGTCACCCTAAAGGGAACAGTCATCGCAACGTGGGGAACGGAAAACTACATCGTTCGACGAAGCGAAGATGGGGGTACAACTTGGGGACCTGAGATCGCTGTGGGACCGGGTATGCATGGCGGGGGCGTTACCGTCGACGAGGGTTCTGGCGACATCCTGGTCTTCATGCATCCGGAACATCCCCCAAAAGAGGGCCTCTATGCAGCCAGGACGATGTTTCGAAGCACAGACGATGGAAAAACGTGGCAGAAGGAAGAAGCGCATTTCACAGAAGATGCACGAGGCAACATACCATCGCTGCACTTCCACGAGCACGGTATCACATTGCGGCGCGGACCCCACGCAGGCAGACTCCTAAGACCTGCCCGTGTCTACATTCCTCAAGGCGGGTATAACACGGCAATTTTCAGCGATGACCACGGGAAGACCTGGCAAACCAGTGAACCCTTCCCGCTGGATGGAACCGGGGAAGGCTGCGTTGCCCAAATGCAAGATGGACGCATTTACTACAGCTCACGCAAACACTGGTTCGAAGAAGACGAACCTTATCGATACGAGCGACTCAGCGGCTGGAGTGATGACGGCGGAAACACCTGGTCGCAACTCAAATTCAATGATGGGATTCCAGATGGACCTCAGTATCGGGGCGACGAACGGCGAGAATCCTGCTACAACGGACACTTCGGAATGGCCGCCGGGCTGGTTCGTCTACCGGTAGTAGACAGAGACATACTGATCTACAGCAATGCAGACGAGGTCGAGCACCAAAGGGACCATATGACCGTTTGGGCAAGTTTCGACGCTGGCCAAACCTGGCCGGTCAAACGACTCGTCTATGAAGGACCCAGCGCCTACTCGTCCCTCAACGTAGGTCGGCCAGGAACGCCGAGTGAAGGCTGGATCTATTTGCAGTTTGAAGAACGGCAAGGCGGCGGACAAATGGCACGATTCAATCTCTCGTGGTTATTGGACGGCATAATGACAAACGATGGTTCGCTGCCTGATTGGCTGGACGACTAACCAACAAAGCAAAAACCGTCTTCCGTGGCACGTGGGATCAATCGACAAAAGGAAAAGAGGTATTTCTTGACATTTCTCCTTAAACTGGCATTTTACATACCAGTTTAAGGAGAAACATATGCACCTATCCAAATTTTGTGACTATGCCCTTCGTTCGCTCATGTATTTGGGAGCGCGGCCCGGTAGCGTCACCGTTGCAGATGAAATCGCCAAAGCATTTGGCGTCTCAAGCAATCACATTGTCAAAAGCCTGCAAGGGCTTACCAGAGCGGGTCATGTCCAATCCGTATCTGGCCGCGGAGGAGGTTATGTCCTTGACCGCCCACCTTCGAGCATTCGCGTGGGAGATGTGGTCAAACAATTGGAACCCAACCTCCACATGGCCGAATGTTTCTCACAAGAAAAAAACACGTGTCCCCTCACGCCAGGGTGTGGCTTAGAGTCTGCTCTATCCCATGCGTGTCAAACATTCATTGAAACACTAAACCAATACACCCTCGAAGATTTAATTGCATCCCAAACCGAAAAATTATTGGCAATAGGAGAAAAACCATGATCCTTCTGGAAGCAATCACCGAAGAAAAGATCCGACAAATGGTCACACAGTTTTATCATAAAATACGCACGGACGATCTCTTAGGTCCTGTGTTTAACACCCAAATTGCAGACTCTGATTGGCCTCACCACTTAGATCGTATGTGCGACTTTTGGTCCAGCATCTTACTCACAACGGGTCGTTTCCACGGCAATCCCCGACTCAAACACGCCGCATTGCCCGACATTGAACCCGAATATTTTGACCGCTGGCTCGCACTGTTTGAACCCACACTCCATGAAATTTATGATGAGACCACTACCGCTCACATTTTCGCACGCGCACTGCGAATGAGAGAAGTGCTTCAATCAGCCGCTTGCGCATAAAAAAAGGCGCGCCGAAGCGCGCCAATATTTCACACATGATCGAAAGAATACACCCTAAGGACTCAAATCCAACGCCGTAATTTCTTTCCGATCACGTGCATAAAGTGTTGTGCCCACCAACGTGGGTACCGCCCAAGCGCGCGTCGAAAAGATGGACGCTTTTGCGTGAACCTCAAACGCATCAGAACCCGGTGTTACAATACCCAATTCGCCATTTTCATCTAACACAATCAGGTCATTTCCCACTGCGAGTACATTTGCTTTGGCAAACCCCCGATGCCTTGCGCCCATCTCACCCGTCTTTGCGTTGAGACCCATCAAAAAAGCGGGGCCAAAATCACCACTGGAGCCATAAACCATATCTCCAAGGCGAACAGCGGTGCCGTGTTGCACCTCCATCCGTTTGTTGTACCAAACCTCTTCAACGGTTGTCTTTCCATTCTTCTGCACCAAATGAATAACCCGACTGCCCGTATCATAAGCAGACGAAACAAACAAAAGATTGTCTTCTACGCTCCAAACGGGTGTCATGGCATTGATATCATACTGTGTGTGGTGTGGATGTGTCCACAAAAGGTCACCCGTATTGGGTTCCAACCCAGCCACAACTTTGCCCTCAAACACAACAAGCTGGTCCTGTCCATCAACCTGTATAATCTTGGGAGATGAAAACGTAGGCCCATAGTCTTGACTGTGCCAAACAACATCTCCACTTTTTAAATCAAAAGCCACAATCCCATGCCCTGAGCGGCCACCAACCGGAAGAATGAGCGTACTTTTGTACGCAACCGGGCTGGAAGAATAACCGCGATCGGGTGGTTTGGCACCAAATTTATCCCACAAGTCATGAGACCAAACTTTTTTCCCTGTCTTTTTATTCAAACAATGGAGCATAACGCGCGCACCAACCGTATAAACATAATCCCCCAGAACCAAAGGCGTTGCATGAGGCCCTGCTCCAAATTGGTCGTTTAAACTCCCCCACTTAGGTGCCTCATAAACATATTCCCAAACCGTCTTGCCATCTTTAGCATCTAAAGCAATCACCACTTCCTCATCGCTTCGACGATACATGGTATACAACACCCCTTTGTCCACAACAATAGCCGCATACCCATCACCTAAATCTCGTTGCCACAAACGTTTGGGTCCACTCTCCGCCCAGTCCTTTGACAACGAAACTGCCTCGATCGTAAAATCGCGATTGGGTCCCCCCCATTGCGCCCACTGCGCGTGAACGGCAGATGTAGAAAAACCGATCAGACAGAAGAAGCCCAATGCTAAGGCGATCAACTTGATTCGGCGGCAGTCTATAATTTGCTTCTTCACACGATCCTCCCTGTGGATGAGTTATCTCTTCAACTTCGCTTCTATATCTATCGACGCGGGTGTAATGGAAAGCCCACCCAGTGACGTACAGCGCAACTCAGGCACAATGCTCTCACCCACTTTGTCCATTGTATCAATCACTTGATCCAAGGGAATCAAATGATCGTAATCGGCCAGTGCCATATTTGCACAAGAAAGTGCATTGGCGGCAGCCTGAACATTTCTACCCAAACAAGGCGCTTCAACACGATTGCCAATCGGATCACAAATCAGGCCCAATGAATTTTGCAGCGCCATCGAAGCAGCCGAAAGCGATTGTGCAAGCGTACCCGCTGCCAAACTCACAATCGCCGCAGCCGCCATCCCCGATCCCGAACCACACTCAGCCTGACACCCGCCAACTTCGGCAGCAAACGTCGCACCTGTCGAAATAAAAACACCGATCATCCCCGCCGCCAACATGGCTTTGACGGCCTCTTCCTCAGGCTGATTCAGCGCGACACCCAAAACAGCACCCGGCAATGCACCACAAGAACCCGCTGTTGGAGCCGCCACAATCACACCCATCGAACTTTTAACTTCCATCATTGCAGTCACATACATAATAACCCGATTGAGAACATCGCCCTCGATCAATTTCTTATTTTTCATTTGCCGTTCAAAATTCACAGACTGATTGCCCAAAATACGATCCTCATAAATCGTACCCTCCAATCCCCGGTTAATAGACGTTCGCATGATGCCAACAATTTCTGCCATCTTTGCAAAAACTTCTTCACCTGTAATATTGCCCCGCGCACTTTCATAATGAACAGCCAGTTCCCACAACACCAAATCTTTGTCCTTATTGTATTCAAGCATCTCTTCACAATTCGTAAATGGAACTTCAAGATCTTGGCGAGACAAAACTGGAAGCACAGGTGAAAGCACCTTAACGGCTATCACATCATCCATTGCCTCAAGCTGAGCACAAACCACTTCACTTGGAGGTACCTGCGACTTCATTTCGACAAAAGGTGCAACCCCTTCTCGCAAACCCACTTCATCGTATTCAACAGATACTTCAATCAATTCCAAAACCTTCGTTTCGGATCGAACGTAAACAAGTGTCTCAAAATAATCTCCTGCCATCGACACAGAAGCCCCATCAATTTCAATAACCTCAATCATACCCCCGCCGGTTGAAATAGCAACGACCTGTCGGGTTTCTTTATCGTTTTTCAACGTGATTTTATAAGTGTTGGGATGCGAAAACCCGATCTCCACAATCTCGATGGCAATATGAATACCCGCGTCTTGAATCGCTTGCTCAGAATCTGGCAACCGATCATCAAATGCCTCCCAACCCAAAAGCCCGCCAAAAAGCCCCATATCTGAGCCATGACCGTCATGCGTCGTTGCCAAAGACCCCCTTTGGATCAAACTCGATCAGCACATCATCAATGCGCCCCACCATCAAATCTCGGCACAACCGACCAATCCGCAATGCCGCCGCACAATGCGAGCTCGACGGGCCACGCATAACCGGTCCGATAACATCATTGAAAATGCTTGGGCAATTCATTGTTTCGTCTCCTGAGATGGCATTTGATTATGCTGTAAGATAACTTTTACCTGACCAGTTTTTCCACCACAGTTGAAAGAGCGTGAGCTGAGCTTCGGCCTCGGATTTTTCACTCTCACTCAGTGTTGCACCAGCTGGGCGTTGATGCTCATAACCAGATTCATCTAACAGGCTCAACAAATGCTTGTAGTAGAGAACCAACCTGGGATCAGCGTCATAGTCAGACAAAGGAAGAAGTCTTCTGTCCAATTCCTCAGCCAATCGCCACGCTTCAGCATCACCCTCTCCTTGTGCCAACTGAACGAGTCGCCAAAGATACATCACTTCACTGGGTAACACATTGCCCACACCCGTGACGGCACCGACAGCACCACAACCCATCACACCATGAACCAGCGCATTATCAATACCAATAACCAAGAAACATCCATCAGTATGGGTGATCTTTCGCGCCGCACGGGTCAACGCTTCCGGCCCACCACTTTCTTTAAACCCTCTCAAATTCGAATGCTTCTCCCTCAGCTTGAAAAATTGCTCAGCACCCATTGAATACCGATATGCAGGTGGGTTATTATACGCAACAGAAGGGATCCCCTCACCGGCTTCTAAAACACGACTGAAGTGATCCTCTTGGGCACTTTCAACCGTACCCATATAGAGCACTTCTGGAATAATCATCAACCCCACAGCCCCCGCCTCTTTTGCACGCCTTGCATAATCAGCTGCCATCTCTGTATTGGGCGCACCCGTGCCGACAATCAAAGGGCCCTGTTTCGCGAGCAAACTAACCCCTTCATTTCTTTCTTCTGGACGAAGTTGTGACCAGTTGCCCATCGTTCCAGGCCAAACCATCGTTTCCATACCCGCTTGCACCAAGCGCTGCCGTTTGTCTAAAAGCGCATCAAAGTCTATACTCCCATTGGTTCGAAAAGGAGTCATAATTGCTGGTGCGACACCTACAAATGGGTTCTTATCTTCACTCATCACAGATCTCCTATGCATTGTGGTCTTTTTGTATTCTATCAATCCATCCCAGGCGTTCTAAATGCTTCTATTTTTTCGTCATCCAGTTCCATTCCCAAACCCGGACCCGTTGGTACATCGATATAACCGTCTTGCAATTTGAGGGGTTCTTTTAAGAGAATTTCATGAATCATAATCTCCGTAAATTCAACAACAGGATCGGCGTTCTTAATTGCAGCACCCAAATGAAGTTTGGCAGCCACCTTCAATCCAGCTCCCCATTCGGTACCAATAACAATTGGAATATCAGCTGCTTCGGCAACGGCTGCCCATAACGCAACACCGTGAATACCGCCTGCCTTGGCACACTTGGTATTGATCACATCGGCAACATCTCGCTTCACAATCTGGTGTACCTGAGACAAGCTGAAAGCACTCTCATCAACTTCAACAAGAATGGACGTCGCTTCTTTTATCTGTTTTGTACCCTCCAGATCCATTGTGCCTACGGGTTGTTCAAGAATTTCCAAATTGACCTTGTACTGCTCTACCAAATTGCAAAAAACAATGGCTTCTTTGACCGTATAGCCACGGTTGGCATCTGCTCGAAGGCTAATGTCATCGCCCAACTTCTCTCGAATGGCTCGAATACATTCCGCATCTCGTACCGGGTCGGAACCCACCTTTGCTTTGATCCCTCTAATTCCCTGCTGGTAATATTCATAACTGTGTGCAGCCATCTTTTCCGGTGTATTTCTGGGCACTTCTATAGATGCAAGAACCTTGGTTCTACGACAACCGCCTAAAAGTGTATAAACCGGTACATCCAATGCCTTCCCAACCAAATCGTGCAACGCCAGATCAATGCCAGATGTTGAAAATCGAGTAGCTCCTCGGTCCACATCCCAACTCACCTGATCAATCAGATATCGCCAATCCATCGGATCTTGCCCCACCAAACGCGGTGCCATATAACGATCGATCATCATGCGAACCACTTCTACAGGTTCGGTCGTGTCGCAAGCTGCTTCACCAATGCCTGTGATCCCTTCATCCGTATGAATTTTCACAATTACATTCGACAGAATCAGGTTTCCTTTGGCATCTTGATCCCACGGTCGTGTCACATTTTTCGCAACAGGATAACGAGCAGGCGCATTAACACCCCGAACCTTATGATCTCCGTCCTCAAATTTTCCAACGGGCAAACTAACCGGAATGGTTTCAATCGCTGTGATTTTCATGTGTTTTCCCTCAATCAAACTTATGAGCTCACAAGGCAGGATGATTTTGTAACATACCCTCCTGCTGCACCATATTCTCCACATCACCCAATTCTAAAGGTGCGTCTTGAGTAAAATTCTCAAATCCCGTTTCAGTAATCAGCAAAGTATCTTCAACACGAATATAACGTTTTGCCTCGGGCACCCACATCATCGGGTCAAGCGTTAATACAAGACCCGGTTGTAAAGGTGCGCCACGATAGTTGCCCACATCGTGCACAGCCATCCCAACAGGATGAGACAAGTGGCCTCTAAAGTCTAATGCACGTCGCGCCGACTCTTCATAGATCGGTTTTGAAAAGTTCGTACGGTCAACCACCGCTCGCATTCGCTCTGCGGCCTCATCTAAAATTTGCTCAGGAGCCACGTTAGGGCGAATCAGATCAAGAAATGTTTTATGGTATTCGACAATAAACCCATACAGCTCACGTTGAACATCTGAATAGTGACCATTCACGGGCCACATGCGACCAATGTCACTGGTATAGTACCTGTAATCTGGGGCACAATCGGCAAGCACAAGGTCACCATCGGCAAGCGGTTGATCATTGGCTTTATAGTGACCATACCACGTATTTGGCCCGCCCGCAATGATGGCTCTATATCCTGCATCTCGCGATCCATTGACCAGATATGTGTATCGCATAACCGCATCGAGTTGATATTCCATAACCCCCGGTCGCGTAGAACGCATCGCTTCCACAATGGCGACAGCTGTCAATTTACCTGCCTTTCGAAGCAACTCGATTTCGGATTCACTTTTTATTAACCGAAGCACGTCAAGAGTAGGTGAGAGATCTTGGATATCTGCAAGCGGAACCCGATCTCGTAACAGCGCAACAAAGTTCCGCATACGACCTTGTTGGCCATCCCACGGATCGGCAATGCCTTCTTGATGCGCACGCTGCAACGTATCCCAACTCATCCCGGCACCTTCGGCGGCACGTATGGGCGTGAAGATTATCGTGCTTCGTTCGAGAAACCGACCCAGCATTTCAATGCCATGCACCTGATCTACACCGGTCAACTGACATGCCACATCGGCATTTTGAGGGGAAAGTGCTTCACCCTCTTTGTCTCGTCGCTCTGGTGGCTGGTGGGGCAAAAACAAATAAGATGCTTGGGTACGACCATCAATAAGCAAATAAGCATGTGGCACTTCAACACCGCACAGATAATAGAAGTCATTTGTCTGGCGGAATACATCATGGGCTTGTTCTTTTGGTCCACCTTGAACAAGCGCCACCGCTTTGTTGCCAATAGCTTCAAGCACCTGCTTGCGCCTAACTACAAATTCTTCGCTGTTGAAATCTGTCTGAAACACGTCTGCGTCTCCTTCTCAAAGCACCTCATGAGAAATACTGGCATTGTTCTTTTGGCAGTTTGTTAATTTATTTGGATCTGTGATATATCAATAGTATATTATAAACATATCTAAAGAGAGATCCTAATAGAAATTTGGCCTGCGTCTTCCAACACAAAAAATGGATTCCACTTATGGCAAGCAGTCACACAACAGCATCAAGCCTATTGTCTCAGCCTTCAAACATCTCTGGCGAAAGTCTTTCCAACAAAGCCTATCGCCTTATTGAGGAAATGATCGTGACCTTAGCGCTCTCCCCAGGCAGCAACATAACAGAAAAAGATCTGAGTGAAAAACTCAGTATAGGCCGCACACCCATTCGAGAAGCCTTGCAACGCCTTGCAACCGAACGACTGGTCATTGCTGTACCCCGCCACGGCATTCTCGTCACAGAGATCAACATACCAGAACACCTCGCCCTCTTAGAGACCCGACGAGTACTGGATCGGTTGATTGCATCAAGAGCTACCAGCCGTGCAACCCCCGAGCAAAGAGACACCCTTCGAGAACTTGCGATCAAAATAATTGATGCCGCCACAATCCCCGAAGCCTCTGAATTTATGAGGATGGACAGCGAAGCCGACACCATTTTAGAACATGCATGTCGAAATATTTTTGCCGTTCAGGCAACTGCACCCTTGCACACACATTGTCGAAGGTTCTGGTTTATGTACAGAAAAAATGGCGACCTAAATCTATCCGCCTCACTCCACAGCGCGCTTTTTAATGGCGTTGCAAAGGGAGACGAATCCATAGCCGCCGCTGCCTCAGATGCATTGCTGGATTATTTGGTGCAGTTTACACGAAATACCTTGGACGATTATTAAGTGGCATTTTCAAATACAGATCGATTAAATGACTTGCGCCCCAACTTGTGATAATCAGCGTTAGGAGAAAATGCATGAACCGCGACTTGCTCGAAGCCGTCTGCAAAACACCCGGCATACCAGGATATGAAAATGAAATTCAAGATGTGATCCAGAAGTTTTTAGACCCTGTTTGCGATGAGGTTTCTCGAGATCGGGTAGGAAATGTGATTGGCCTAAAGCGAGCCACCCAGCCACCACCAAATGGTAATCGCCCCCTCAGAGTGATTTTGGCAGCACACGCTGACGAGGTTGGCATGATGGTCAAACATATTGACGGTGATGGCTTCATCCATTTTCAACCCGTAGGTGGGCTCAATCCACAGGTCCTTGTATCACAGCGTGTCATCATTCATGGCAAAGAAAAAGTCAATGGTGTGATTGTTCCACGCAGAGCAGGGCACCCACTTCCAACTTTAGACGAAATGTTGATTGATGTGGGTTTGCCCAGAGAAGACGTGTGTGAAGCTGTTCAAGTAGACGATATTGTCACGTTCGCTTCAGAATTTGCACAGCTCAATGACAAGGTTTATGTGGGCAGAAATTTTGATGATCGCATTGGAACCTACTGTATGCTCGACGCAATGGCACATCTAGGCCCTACGTCAGTCGATGTTTATGCCGTGAGCTCTGTTCAAGAAGAAATGGGTATGCGTGGCATGCCGATGGCGGCCTATGCCATTGAGCCAGACATAGGCCTTGCACTTGATGGCAGTGTCACCTGGGGCGCACATATTCCAAAACACGAGCATATCTGTGCTATGGGAGAAGGCACCGGAATTTACATTATGGATCGCTTAACCATTGGTGATCGTCGACTGGTCTATTTTCTCTTTGATTTGTGTGAAAAAAACAACATTGCATATCAACGAAATATTGGCGGTGGAACCGATGCCTCTGCCATTCAGCGCACAAAATCAGGCGCGTTGAGTACCACCGTTGGTGCACCCGTTCGTTACATGCACTCAACCGTTCAATTGTGCCACGAAGACGATATTGAAGTAACTGTCGCATTGTTAAAAGTATTCTTAGAACATGCTCACGAGTTGAATTTTTAACGTAGACAAATCCTTACCTGTGGAAGATGGATTTGTGTATCTTCTTATCCGACAAATAGCCTCTCACAGATAAACACATTGGGAATAAGACATGAAAGCACTGGTCAAAAACAAAGCGGAACCGGGATTGTCTCTCGAAGACGTGCCCGAACCTCAAATTGGCATCAACGATGTGCTCATCAAAATAGACCGTACAGGAATTTGCGGCACAGATTTACACATTTACAAATGGGACACCTGGGCACAAAAAACCATCCCCATTCCTCTCGTTGTTGGTCACGAGTTTATCGGAGAAGTCATCGAAGTCGGTTCCAATGTCACTGGGTTTTTTCCAGGCGATATCGTTAGTGGAGAGGGTCACGTCGTTTGTGGTCGCTGCCGAAACTGCTTGGCAGGAAGACGCCACTTGTGTGCAGATACCAAGGGCATTGGCGTGAATCGACCCGGCGCATTTTGCGAATACATTGCCCTGCCAATGACCAATGTGTGGCATCACCACAGCGACATAGACCGTGATATTGCAGCCCTCTTCGACCCGCTTGGCAATGCCGTCCATTCGGCGCTCTCATTCCCCGTCTTGGGTGAGGACGTCCTTATAACCGGTGCCGGTCCCATCGGACTAATGGCCGCCGCAGTCGCACGTCATGCGGGTGCTCGGTACGTTGTGATCACCGACCTCAACCCCTTTCGTCTTGATTTGGCTAATAAAATAGGTGTGACAAAGGCGGTGGATCCCAGAACCCAGGATCTGGCTGCAGTACAAAAAGAATTGGGCATGGCCGAAGGCTTCGACGTGGGTCTGGAAATGTCAGGCAATGAATCAGCCTTCAGAGATATGCTGGCAAATATGTGTCACGGCGGGCGCATTGCAATGCTCGGCATTCCTGAAAAAGAAATGGCCATTGACTGGAATACGGTTGTTTTCAACATGCTTACAATAAAGGGAATCTACGGCAGAGAAATGTATGAAACCTGGTACAAAATGACGGTCATGATCCAGGGCGGTCTAGATATCAAACCTGTGATTACCCACAGATTTGATTATTCTGAATACGAAAAAGCATTCGAGATTATGGGCTCAGGAATGTCTGGCAAAATCATCCTAGATTGGCCAAGTTAGAGAATCAATAGACGATATAAGATCGCAAAAAAAGCGGCATCAGAAAATCCCATTGATGTATTATGAGCCGAGTAACAATACCTTCGCCAGTTATGCAGCATTAATACTGCCCAATTTGGCTATATGTGTGGAGACGAGTTGAATTAAAATAGGATCTGGTTTTTCTGGAAGCAATTTTAATGTTTCATTAAGATATTTGAGTCCCCTAAATCGTGCTTTTAAGTCAGTGACGCTAAGATCAGGATTGTGTGTGACCTTTCGCATTTGTAGTAACAATACGTGTGAAAGATTGACCATAAAGAATGCGAGGTTGGCAGTATTATGAACGGGTGTTTTTTTGATGTTCATAAAGTCTTCTAACCCCCAATACTGTTTGGCATCTCTAAAATTAAATTCTATTTGAAAGCGTAATCTGTAATAGTCAACGAGCTTTTCATAAGCTAATTTGAGATCACTGCTAAATAAAACGACGTGAGCTTTGGCTTTTGTGATGAGATTGGTCTTGTATATAACAACCACGTTGAGAGACTTGGCAAAGCGTTGATGAAGCATTGTCATTTGATAGATGTCAGTTTGGATGTCCTTATCGAATGAAGTTTCTTTCAAGTATTTTTTTGGGATGTTGTCATAGTCGATTTTATCGCCGTATTTTCTTTTAGGTCCCCGACCAGAATAGGGGCCTTTATAGGGGAAATACAAGGCTGAGTTGTTCTTAAGTTTGGAGATCAAGTGCGTATCACATTGTCGGATCATTTGTGTCGCATCGTTATCACCAAATGCGCCATCTAAGACAACATACACGATAGAAAGATCCTTGCTGATTCGGGCAAGAAGGGCTTTAAGATGGTCTTGTATAAAGCGCAAATAGAGAGATAATTCAGGTTTTGCCTTGTTCTTGTTTTTGCTACCTTTGGGTCTACCGGATGACTTTTTCTTTTGGGACTGTGAACTCTTTTTTTGTTTTTTCGCTTTCCCCTTGGATGATTTGGGACCTTCAACTTTGTCACGTATAACCTGTTCCGAAAACAGAGGGTAAGCACTTCGCGTCTTCGTGTTAATCAGAGAAAAGTTAAAAAAAACAGAGACTTGAAACGGGGCGCTTATAAAGCGAAGAAAAAAACCGATCTAATCCATGTGTATGCTTACCCGATTTGGTTACCACCACCTCATCCCCAGCAAGGATATATGTGGCTTTCCTATCCCAAAGGGTATGACGGATAAAACACCAATGTACTTGTGACCAATTTATCGAGGCATTGAAAAAACGCTGTATTGTACGATAACTGCCACCTTCATCTGTCCAACGTGAAAGACCCAGCATGGTCACACGGCCTGTCATTGCTAATAGCGCAGAGGTGATAACGCTTAACTGACGCGATGACGTGCTATTCAAGCAAACTGTTAAACACTGTAAAAGAGCAGGAATCTCATACATGGTCATCTCCGTTGGTATGTGCTGGCATTTAGGTCGCGAAACCCTATGCTGCAAACATACTATGGAGATGG
>Ga0114999_10006306_pt1 | contig 13699 bp, 10 predicted proteins | sample ArcticOcean_MG_C_3_FD_89820 | JGI IMG/M metagenome (GOLD analysis project Ga0114999, IMG submission 89820) | Marine microbial communities from western Arctic Ocean - ArcticOcean_MG_CB8_126 | ecosystem: Environmental > Aquatic > Marine > Oceanic | place: Arctic Ocean: Canada Basin | collected...
ATCTTTATCTTTGCTATCTTTATCTTTGCTATCTTTATCTTTGCTATCTTTATCTTTGCTATCTTTATCTTTGCTATCTTTGCTATCTTTGCTATCTTTGCTATCTTTGCTATCTTTGATACCTTTGCTATCTTTGCTATCTTTGCTATCCAATGATAAACTATTAGGTGAACTAATATCAGGATCATGTTTAACAGTAATATTTCTTTTTTTATCATTATTTTTTATAAGATCATTTGCATTATTAATCATATATGAAATTAATATATTGGATAAATCTAAGTCTGATCTACTTTTTTTAATAGGCCTTATAATATCTTTTTTAATTTTTCTTTTTCTTTTTCTTAATTTATAAACTTCATCCTGTAGTGCATTTTTATCAAATGATTCATCACACTCATAATCAAATAAATCTTTAAGGTTACCATGTTCATCAATTTCTTCATCTTTATCATCTTTATCATCTTTATCATCTTTATCATCTTTATCATCTTTATCATCTTTATCAACATCTTTAGATTCAGATCTGGTTTTCATATCATGGGTATTGACCATTTAGTTATATAATATAATTTTTATACTTTTAAATAAATTAAATTTGTAATCAAATAAATTTGAAAATAAACTTAAAAAAAAGATAACTAATATATATAATATGGACGAAGGACCAGATATTAATAATGTTGTCGGGGTTCAATTTAGTATTATGGGCCCAAATGAAATACGCGATAGATCAGTAGTTGAAGTAACAAAACATGAAACATATGAAAAAGACATACCAGTAATTAAAGGTATATTTGATCCAAGAATGGGTATAACTGATATGGGTAAAATATGTAAAACATGTGGGCAAAAAAATATAAGTTGTCCAGGACATTTTGGTCATATTGAATTAGCTAGACCAGTATATCATTTTCACTTAATTAGTACATTGATTAAGGTATTGAAATGTGTATGTTTTAGATGCAGTAAATTAAAAATAGACAAAGATACAATTGTAAATCAAAATATATTTAAAAAACAATCCCAAATTAGATTTACAGAAATATATAACAAATGTAATAAAATTAAAAGATGTGGCAAAGAAACTGCAGATGGTTGTGGATGTTTACAACCAGATAATTATAAATTAGATGGTCTAGTAGGAATAGAGGCCATATGGAAAAAAATAGAAAGTGAAAATAAATCACAAATTATAGATATAGAATATATCAAAGGTATATTAGAAAAAATTACAGATGAAGATGTAAGATTTTTAGGATTTTCTGAATATTGGTGTCGTCCCGAATGGTTGATTTGTTCGGTTTTACCAGTTCCCCCGCCAGCTGTAAGACCATCTGTAAAACAAGATAATTCTCAAAGAATGGATGATGATTTAACGCATAAATTATCGGATATCGTAAAAACAAATAATACATTAAAAAGAAAAATATCAAGTGGTTCAACGAGAGTTGAAACCATAGATGATTGGACAAAGGTGTTACAATATCATATTGCTACAATGATTGATAATGATATACCTGGTATTTCACAGGCATCGCATAGATCTGGTCGAGTATTGAAATCAATTGTTCAAAGATTAAAAGGTAAAGAAGGTAGGATTAGAAATAATTTAATGGGTAAGAGGGTAGATTATTCTGCAAGAAGTGTAATTACGCCAGATCCTAATATAGAATTAGACCAATTAGGTGTACCTATTAAAATTGCACAAAATTTAACATTTCCAGAAAAAGTGAATCAGTTTAATCGTGAAAAATTAGAAAAATATATTAAAAATGGGCAAGTATGGCCAGGTGTTAAAAATATAATTAAGAAAAAAGAAAATATTAAATTAACAATCACAGATAATAATAAACATACGATTGTAATTGAAGATGGTGATATTGTGAATAGGCATTTAATAGATGGAGATTATGTATTATTTAATCGTCAACCATCTTTACATAAAATGAGTATGATGGGTCATAGGGTAAAAGTTATGGAGGGGAATACATTTAGATTAAATATTTCTGTAACTCCTCCATACAATGCAGATTTTGATGGTGATGAAATGAATATGCATGTCCCTCAAAGTATTGAAACGTATATTGAATTAAAAGAAATTATGAATGTTAATAAACAAATTATTTCACCCCGAGAAAATAAACCTATTATTACAATTGTCCAAGATACATTACTAGGAATTAATAAATTAACAAGGGATTTACAATTTAGTTATATTGTACCAGAAAATAATAAAATAATGAGAATGAATGGCAATAATATTTATATTAAGAAGGGTAAAAATAAAGCTGGAACAATTAAAAAGAAAAGAGTAGATGGTTCAACATTTACTAGATATCAATTAATGAATATATTATGTGATTTATCAACATTTGGAAGACCTATTCCGGATCCACAAGATTTTGAAATATCAGATGATAAAGTAATTGAATTATGGACTGGTAAACAAGTATTTAGTTATATTTTACCAGAGGAAATAAATCTTGAAATGGAAAATGGATTATGTGAGAGTAAGAAAGATAAAATGAATTATGTTAAAATTATAAATGGTATGTTAGAACAGGGTGGGTTAGATAAAAGTTTATTTACAAAAACATCAAAGGGATTAATTCATACAATATATAATGATTTTGGACATGAAATCTGTAAAGATTTTATTGATGATTTACAAAAACTAGTAACATATTTTCTATTGATTGAAGGCTTTAGTGTTGGATTAAGTGATATGATTGCTGATGATAAAACGAATCGCAAAATTAGAAAAATTGTAAAAACTAAGAAAAAAGATATAGATGAACTGATGCAAGAATTACATTTAAATATTTTTGAAAATTATTCTGGGGAAAGCAATGAATCTTATTTTGAAAGTAAGGTGAATGGTATATTAAATAAAACTTTATCAGAGACAGGAAAACTCGGATTATCTAATCTGGAGCAAACAAATAGGGCTATTAATATGGTTAATTCTGGATCTAAGGGTAAACCAACAAATATTGCACAAATGGTTGCTTGTTTAGGTCAACAAAATGTGGATGGTAAACGTATCCCATATGGATTCCAAGATAGAACTTTACCACATTATTATAAATTTGATGATAGTGCTGAAGCCAGAGGTTTTGTAGAAAATTCATTTATTAGTGGTCAAACACCTCAAGAATATTTCTTTCATGCTATGGGTGGTCGTGAAGGTTTAATTGATACTGCAGTAAAAACATCTGAAACAGGATATATCCAAAGAAAATTAATGAAATCAATGGAAGACTTAAAAGTAAATTATGATTATTCCGTTAGAACAAGTAATGATACAATTGTTCAATTTATATATGGTGATGATGGTATGGATGCTACATTTGTTGAATCGCAACCACTAATAGTAATGAAATTAGATATGTATGAATTAGTTGAAAAATTCTTATTTCAAGAAGAATATGACTGGAATAAAGTATTAGAAAAAGAGATATATGATAACTTAAAATCGATTACAAATCATCAAACAATATTACAAGAAAGTTTTAAAAATATTGTTTCAATTCAAGAATATTTAATTAAAGATATTTTCAATTATGATGTTGAAAATAATATTATGTATCCAATTCATATTCAAAGAATAATTCATAATAAATGTGGCATCAAACCCAAAAATAAATTATCAACTATATCACCATTAGAAATCATTACACAGAATATTAAATTAAAATCAGAATTATTTATTACAACGACATTTAAAAATAATAAGATATTACAAATTCTAATAGATATTCATTTAGCACCAAAAATATTAATAGATGAATATCATATTATTAAGGAAGATTATTATGATATTTTAGATACTATTCGAAATGTATTTTATAAATCAAAAATAGCTCCTGGGGAAATGGTTGGAGCAGTTGCTGCACAAAGTATTGGAGAACCTGCAACACAAATGACATTAAATACATTTCATTATGCAGGTGTAAGTTCTAAATCAAATGTTACGAGAGGTATTCCTCGTCTAAGGGAATTATTACATATTACAAAAAATCCTAAATCTCCAAGTGATAAAATTTATTTAATGGAAGAATATAAAAATGATAAAAATAAGAGTAATTATATCAAAAATAAATTAGAGTACACTATTCTAAAAGATATTGTATTAGAAACCGAATTACATTATGATCCATATAATAATGATTATGAAACAAATATTCCTGAAGATGAAGAATTTTTAGAAATTTATAAAGTATTTTCAAAATTAGAACATAGTGATATAGATGAAGAAACAAGTCCTTGGATTATAAGGTTATTATTTAATAAAGAATTAATGTTAGATAAGGGTATTATTATGGAAGATGTTTATTTAGCGATTACAACAGTATATTCAAGTAATTTAAAATTTATATTTTCAGATGAAAATGGTAAACAATTAATTGGTAGAATTAGTATTAAATCAGATATTGAAGGGGAACCAGATGAAAATGGATTAATAGATCAAAGTGATATTATTTCTACATTCAAAAATATTAAACAAGACTTATTAGAAAATATTGTTATTAAGGGTATTAAAAATATAGGTAATGTGGGTATAACAGAAATATCTGGTAAAGATGGAGAAGAGATTATCCATAAAACTAAAGAAAATAATAAATTAGAGAATGTGAAAGAATATATATTAGAAACCGATGGAACAAATTTATTAAATATCTTAAGATTAGATTATATTGATAGTAATAAAACAAAATCAAATGATATATTAGAAACATTTGAATTGTTTGGAATTGAAGCAACAAGAAATTTACTCATAGAACAATTAGATGAAGTATTTGAAGAATATATTAATAGTCGCCATATTAATTTATTAGTTGATGTTATGACATCTACTGGAAAATTAACATCTATAAATAGGCAGGGTGTAAATAGTGGTAATATTGGACCATTAGCGAAATGTTCATTTGAAAATACAACAGAAGAATTAATTAATGCAGGATTATTTGGAAAATATGATAATTTACAAGGAGTTTCTAGTAATATTATGATGGGACAAAAGATTCATTCTGGAACAAATAATTGTGAAATATTAATTGATGAACAAAAAATGACAGATTTATTAAAAGATACAGAAATGGAAGAGATTGTAGATGTTGAAGAAGAAAATGTTGATACATTATTCGAACAAATCGTAGAAGAAGGTGAAGGAGACTATGATCCAGAATGTGATGATGATGATTTCAACTTTTCATTTGAGTAAGTTATCTACTGCTTTTTAAAGCATTCATAATTTGAGTATCACATTTCGGTGACAAATATATAAAATTTTTTTCATTAATTTTACCATCCATAATATCTTTCGCAATTGCAGTACAATTGGGAATTAATTCATCTATTATAGGTTTATCATCTGGTTCATTTATAGGTAATTTTTCTGGAATATTAACTATATTGTTTTTTTGCAATTTATCTTGTTGTATATCTGGTTTCTGATCTGGTAAACCTTGTGGCATATCTTGTGGCATATCTTGTGGCATATCTGGTTTAGGCATATTATCCATACCTTGTGGTTTTTGAGGAAAACCTGGCAAACCTGGCTTCTGCTCTGGCATTAGTGGTTTTTGAGGACCGCCTAAATCATTAAGTTTGTTTTGAACATCGCCAACATTAACACCTTGTTGCATGAGACTTTTATCATTTGCAATAATTTGTAATACTTGAGACAATAAATTTTGTTTCATTAAGTTATCATTTATATTGCCACCTATATGATTACCATTACCACCTTTCATAGATTTTTGTTTATCTTCAACTAATACATCAATGTCTTTTTTTTGCGAACTTTGTACTGCTTCTAATTTTTTCATTTTTAAGATATCTTCAGCCCTTTTCTTTTCTAAAACATTTTTATGAACAATTCTCTTTTTTTCTTCTGAGGATAACTTTCTTAATATATTTTTGACTCTTGAATAATTCTGTTTTTTAATACGTAATGCTTCTAATGTAATATGTTTACTTAATTGATATAATCTAAATTCACAATACAATAATACTTTAAGTTTATTACTTATACCAATACCATCTGTTTCATTCATTAAAAAAGATTTATAACTATCATTTAAATATAATATACAATCATCATGACATTTTTGACAATCATTTAAACTATCAAAAGATATATCCCCTGTTAATGTATCAAAAAATGAATATGGTGCTTTACTACATTCAATTAATCTATTTTTAAAGATATCTTTTAATTCTTTATTATCAACTAATCTATTACAAATATCTTTAATAGTATTATAATCTAATTGTAAACCATTTTGGTTCACTAATTTTAATACTTCAACTTCAAAGTCTTCATCTAAACTTTCTATATTTAATAAAACTTTATACCAATCAGTATCTCTATTACAATATTTACTACAATCTAAAATAAAATTAGATAAAAATTCATTCTTTTCATCATCTAATCCTGGAATACATTGAAAATTTTGTAATTGTAAATTTGCTTCATCAATTTCACCTTTTAATCCTTTTATTTCACCTTCTAATCCTTGTAATTGATTATTTAATTGTAAAAATTTATCATAATATCTTGCATCTTTCATATTATTTAAATCTGGTTTAATAACATTTAAGTTTTGAATAAGGGTATCGCCTTGATTTTCTATTTGTGGAGGATTGTCCCTAACAGGACCCCCAAACATTTTTTGCATAGCTTCCAAATTACCTACATCATATTCTTTGACTAAATACAATAAAGTTTTAGAATCAACTGATGCAAAATAATTATTATATTTATTTTGATCTACAACAATAGATGTTTTTGGTAAAAACATAACATATTTCATTTCCAATAATGCTTGAATAATATCAACTAAAATACCGCTGGCACCACCTTTTAATACCATATATATATATATTAAATATATAAATATAAAAAAAATATATTATACGAAAAAGATTATAAAAAATTATATTATACGAAAAAGATTAAGTAGTATATTGAGTAGATTTAATTCTACTTTTTTTAACAGTTAATTTGGTTGGTTTAGTTGTAGGTAAAGGTGGTAATTGAGATAACATATCAGATATTTCTATATGTTGTTTTTCTAATGCAGCAAATTTTTCATCATGTTTTACTTTGAGACCTTCTAATTCATAATATGTTACACCACCTTTCGCTAATGTAGGATCATTATCCTTTTCAGAAAGTTCTGGCATTATATTTAATAATTCTTTATATTTGCTTGTCCAAGTATGAGTCCCTTTAAAATCAGGAGGTCCTACATATTCATTTCCAATTGTTTTTTTTAATTTACTAATAATATTATTTACTGTTTCTCTATATTCGTATTTTTTACCTTCTATAGCTTTTTCTATAATTGTTCTTCTACGTTCTTCGCTTTTAGTTCCTCCTTTTTTAGTTCTACCTCTTTTAGTTCTGACCTTTCTAGTTTTATATTTCATTTTCCTATTCATTTATAATAACTAATATTTTAGTTACAAGGATTTGCATAACCACTAATAGTTTGGAATCCGGGTGCTGCTTCACTTACAGGGAATGGATCAGTTGAATAACCTGCCGTATTACTAATACAGCAACTTGGATTATTAATAGAATCATCTAAACTTGTATGGATTGTATCTAATGGAGTAAATCCCTCTATACCACAATTGCATCCTGCTTTATTACTGCATCCACATTTGCATCCAATTTTACCACATGATGGACATCTTCTTAAGAAGAAATGATATATGATATATGCTCCGATTACAAACAATAATATATGTTCCAATTCAATTTCGTTTACTCCGATAGCCATTTTATAATATACTAAATATTTTAATTTATTTAAAAAATGAATTACTTTTTTAATATATATTTGTATTAAATAAATATTTTATTTATTTTTTTAAAGAATACTCATATTCAATTTTACAATCATTATCATAAAATTTTATTTCCAACATGTCCTCTTTTTCAATTATTGTTCCAATACCATATGTGCTTGAATAATATTGTAAATCATCGCAATCCCTTTTAACATTTTCTAAATTATAAGGTTTATCCGTTTCTCTGCCACCTGTTCCACAAACTATTAGGACCATCTTTTTGTTAATCTTATTGTTAATATTATTGTTAATATTACCCTTTAAAGTTTTCTCAATCAATTGTTTATTATGATCATCGCCGCATAAATATACATCAATTACACCTGAACCGAATAATTCTGTAAAATATTTATTTAATTTTTGTGGAGCATTCCCGTGATCGCCTATACTTACCCACGGTTGATGACCAAATGCTATTTTCCATTTTGCAGTTGATTTTTCTATCTTAGGTTTCATATATTTTATTTGATCATCTATTTCTTTTTTTGTTTGTTTATCTGTATTTGTATCTAATGCAAAAAATTCAATATCACCCTTCTTAAATGTATAGTATCGTGTAGGCATATACCATTTTTTACCCTTTTTTTGTGATATTTTACCATATTGAACTTGGAAATGTTCTCTGTCTTCTATTTGACATTTACAATAATGTTCACCATAATCATGATTTCCTAATGTCATATAAAATTTAATCTTATCGTCTATTTTACTATAAGGTTTTTCAAACTTGTTTTCAAATTGAACATCATCCATAGATGTTGCTCCACAATCATAAATATTATCTCCTAAACCTGTAACAAATTCTAAACCTTCTTTATTAATTAGTTTCTTTAAACTTTTTGCAACTCTATATTGATTATCATCACCTGTCCCCATATCACCTATAAATGCAAATCTTGACATACACTTAATATTAAATTAGATTAAAATTCAAAAATAAAATAAAATAAATAGTATATTAAATGAATGATTTTGATGAAACATTAAAATATTACAATAGTGATGAATTTTTTAATTTATATGTAAAAGGTGAAAAAAATCTACATGAAATGTTATCCTTAGATGATTTAAAACAAACAAAAACATATCGTATATCATTTTTGCATCATATATTATATTTATGTAAATCAACAAATACAAATTTATTAACACTCTTAAATAGATTGAAATCTATGATTGAAACTTTTGTTCAAAGATTAATCAAGGAAAATTTTTATATCAAATCTTATATTGATACAGTTATTAAAGAATGGTCATTAATTTTAGAAGCAGAAGATATCTTTGATACAATGAATTCTAGTTTTGATTATGATGATTTTGTAAAACAAAATAAAGTATATAATGAACTTATTGGGGGTATGAAAGGATTAGAAGCTAATATTCATAGTAAAGAATATGTATTGGATGGCGATCTTAAAGATACAATGTTATTATTACACACAAATTGCAAAGATTGTAAAGAAAAAATATTATTCCATATTGAAAATTTAGTAAATATTATTAGTGATTTAGAACCAACATATAATTATTTATTAATTGATTTAAGTATGAAAAATAAAGCAAATTATTTAGAAAAAATAGATGAAGCGGAACAAAATAGTAGTGTATTTTCAAGATTATTAAATACAAGTACTGGGCAAGATATACCGCAAAATATAAATGTTAATTTCTTAAATTATATTTTAATCGTGAATATGTTAAAAAAAGAATATCATTATATCATTACTATGTTAAAGACTATAAATCAAAATTTACAAGAGAAAAATGTGTCATTAGATGGTTTAGTCAAAGGATTAAATATTAAAGATCAATCAAAAGATCAATCAAAAGATTCATCTAAAAATAGATTATCTGATTTTGATTCTGAATTTGATTCGGAATCTGAATTTGATTCTTTAGCCGATAATGGTTCTTTAGAAGAATCCGCTGATGATGGTTCATTTTTTTGATTTAATTCTTCAAAACTATCAGAGCTTTCTGAATTAAATAAATAACCATTATTATTTATATCTGGTTCTAAATTATTTTTTAATGTATCAAAAGATTTCTTTAAAAAATCTCGTTTTAATAATTTATCTTTATCATATTTTAGTTTTTCAACCAAAGAAGTTAATCTTTTAACTTCTTCTTCTAATTCTTGAATTTTAATTTTGTCTACATGGTGAACAATTGTTCCACCCGCAATTGCCGATACAGCACTTATAACTATACGATTCATTTTATAATATTATCTTTAAATTTTTAAGTATAATCCATAATTTTAATCCATAATATTTAGTGAAAAAATTATAATCCATAATATTTAGTGAAAAAATTATAATCCATAATTTTTAGTGAAAAAATTATAATCCATAATTTTTAGTGAAAAAATTACAATCCATAATCCATAATCCATAATTTTTAGTGAAAAAATTACAATCCATAATCTTTAGTGTAAGTGTCGTTTTTATTAACCTTCCCTTCAATATCAGATATATGTTTACTTTGAACGAATACAGCAGGATAGTAAAATTTTTTAATAAATTGTTGATCTATTAAATGAACATCATAATTTTTAATTTTTTCAGGTTCTAATGTAGAATCTAATAATTCCTTAGCTTCTTTAACAGTTTTTATAAAATAAGCATGTGCCATTAATATCTTAAATTTATCATAATGGATATCATTTAATGTATTCCTCTTAGGATTAACTTTAGGTTTTACTTTACCTGCTAAAGTTATTTGAGGTGGTATTATCCAACCACCCATATAGCAAGTATCTTTTGGTATTTTTGGCAAAGTTCCATCCAATGTTGCATCCTGTTCTAATATTAAACTATTATTTGTATCATGATTTATTATACTAAGTAGGGCATCTCTGTGGGCAGATACACACCCTAATTTTTTTAATTTACTGTTTTTGCTTGTATTATATCTTGTATTTAACTTTTTTGTTAAATTTCTATTACACGGAGTAGATTTTAAAAATACAGCTGGGACCCAATAAATATCGCATATTTTAGATTTATATTTTTGAAACATTTCAACCTTTTCATCAAAAATTTCTGTATCTTTACAAATAATATAAATACTGTATTTACTCATATATTATATATAATATTATATTCTTCTTTTTACCTGTCGTTTTGCTCTCCTGTTATATAATCACTATAATAGGGTTTTACTTGAGCAGTAAAAGTTGGTTCTGCTTCTGGTACTGATGTTTTAATAGGATCTGCACGTAATCCAAAATTATATTCTGGATTATTATTTACTAATAAAGTAGCATATGTTCCATCTCTTTGAAGTATTGTAGCATTTATATGATATACTATAGAAACTGTTCTACCAGAACTTTCTAAATGTTTTATTATATCTGTTATATTTTGCGTTGTTATAGTTTTATCATTTGATCCTACATAATTATAATTCCCATCTGAATCTTTATATAATATTGCACTATGACCACGTAATTGATGTTGTTCATCTTGATGAAATTCACTATCTCCTTCTAAATAATATTTTAAAGATATCATTGTTGCTTCATTATTATTTAATAATCTAAATAAATGTTTAAATGTATCTTCTAAATTATTAAATTCATGTATATCATATGGAATATTTAAATCTTTTTTATATTTTAATAATTCATCTAATATATTAGATGATACTGCTTCATATACAATATCATTATGTTTAAAATCTAAATTTGTTAACCATTTTTTTGGTATATTTAATTCATGAAAAGCTTGTTTTAAAAAATTTATTGTTTCTTGAGTACTTATTTGACTTAATTTATTCATTACATCAAGAGTTTTATATGGTACAGGGTTTTGAAATAGTTTTTTAAATGTACAATATACACAATCTTTTCCACTAACAACGGTAAAATCTTTTTTTATACTATCATCTGTTTCAAATATTACTCCACCAATTTTGTTTTTACTTTTAGTTTTTTTCTTCTTTTTGCCTCCTATTTTATTCTTACTTTTCTTCTTTGTTTTAGTTTTCTTTTTAACCATAGTAGATCCTTTTGGAACATATCTTAAAAACCATTTTTCGTATTCTTTGTCTGATTTTTTCAATTCTTTGAATTTTTCTCTTTTCTCTAATAAGATATCTTCAAAAGATACTTGATTCCCTAAGCATTGAACTGTAAATACCTTTAATAAACCACTATTCTTTGTTCTATTTCTCAGATATATATTTTGTAACATATGTGATGTACAAGTTATCCTATTTTTATCATAATCTTTATCGTTAGTAAATAAAAATATTAAATAAAAACTTAATATAGTAAATATTGTCCCTATATTAACTGTCTTTTTACCTATTTTAATTTTATTATATGTATAACAAGCTTGACTTTCATAAATATTGGCATATACTACATCATCTATTTTGATAATACTATGTTCAGGTATCAATTCACCAATTTTATCTTTACTCTCAATTGTAATATTTAATTTTGAGTTTTTATTTTTGAAATTTTCTGCACATACTTTTGAATCTATTGATATTACATCAAAAATATTATAATTAACACTTTTATTTTTTGTATATTTACCATATAATTTTTGAGCTAATCCGCCAAAAAAGATAACTTTATCATCAATTAAATGATTTTTAATAATTTCATAATATTTTGAATCTACTTTATTTTTTTTACATTTAACATTTTTCATTGGAAAATTTTTATTTAATAAACGCAATCTTGGAAATATTTTTTCCCATCGTGTAACATCTCCCCTAGGTCTAGATAATTCTAAATATAAACTCATTCTTAAAAAATCCGGCGGGCAATACATAATACCATTTACAACAGTAGCACTCTTTTTTAAGTTTTCATAATAAACATCATCCAATTGTGTTATATCTGCAATATTCAAAAAATTAACATATACTTTGTAGGTCCCATAATGCATACCACTTTTAGCTTCAACATTACCAAAACCAGCTTTATAATATATATCTGCCAGTTTTTTGGCATGATTTAATGCATCATTTGAAAAGAAATCATAATCAGGAAATTCACCAGGTTTATAAAATTGATCCTTTTTAGGCAAAATATTATTTATAGCTGTTCCACCATAACATATACATTTTGTATCCTTAATAAATTTTTCAACAGTTTTAATTATATTAAATGTTTTAGGTGTTAATTTATTTTCATATTTTGTTTGAGCCATTTCTGCAACTAATTTCACTATATCTAATTCTTTATCATTTTTACCACTACTCATCTATTTTTATATAATATATTAATTTAAAGGATATACGATAAATATATAATAATGGCAGATGATTTAAAAAATATTTTATCCAATAAAGTTGAGGTTACAGAAGAACAAACAAAAAAATCTTATGAACCTTCACAGGGTATGAAAGATATTATGCAGATGGTTGAAAATGAGCGTAGTACTGTTATCAATAAATCTTGGTCAAAGATTGATCGTAGTAATAAATTAGTATTATTAGAAAATTTCATTGAACGTGAAATTGAAGATAAATCATTAGATGAAAAAGAATCAAAAATTTTAAAAATATTATTAACGAAAGCATTGAATTCAAATCTATTAAATAAACAAAGTGATATTAAATATGATAGTGTACAAAATATTATTTTAGAAATTACTATACTAAAATATAATACGGAAACCAAAACATATGAAATTGTTACAAAAAATAATAATGTTAAAGTTACTCCGAAAACACGTAGTAAAACTAATATTGATAAATTATTAAATAATAGTAAGAAGAGGAGATGAAATGAGTTAAATCATTTTAAAAATCATCATCTAGATTGAATTCATGTTTCGATTCCATTTCAGGATTTGCAACATTTGAATATTCG
>Ga0114999_10006308_pt1 | contig 13694 bp, 13 predicted proteins | sample ArcticOcean_MG_C_3_FD_89820 | JGI IMG/M metagenome (GOLD analysis project Ga0114999, IMG submission 89820) | Marine microbial communities from western Arctic Ocean - ArcticOcean_MG_CB8_126 | ecosystem: Environmental > Aquatic > Marine > Oceanic | place: Arctic Ocean: Canada Basin | collected...
CTGCACATTATCATGAATTGAAACTCCATATTCTGCATTTATGTAAGTAAATTCTCCTATGTCAAAATTTATGCCTATACTAAAATTTTTTGGGTATTGTACAATGTAATTATATTTAGTCATTTTTCCATGTTCAATTTCAGGCTTTTCCCATTTTTTCTTCATATTAATCATACTGAATCTGCTTCTGAATTAATCTTTTATCAATGCTTATGTTTTCTAAAATACTAATAATTTTTTCTGATGATTTCCCATTCCCATAAATTTTATTCATTCTAAATTTTTTATTTTTTAAATTAAATGCTTTTTTAATTCCAGTCATGATAGAATTAGATGTATTATTTGTATTAATTACATTATTTCCTGATTCTCTACTCTCTTGTCTAATTCCAATATTTACTACTGGTATGTTAAAATAACTTGCTTCTATAATTCCACTACTAGAATTTCCAACTAATATTCCTCCATATTTTAGCATTCCTAGATAATCTCTTCTTGGTATACTTTTGTATAATTTGATTAACGAATAATTTTTTGAAAATTTTTGTAATGTATTAAATATAATTTGTCCGCCTGCATCTGAATTTGGAGCAATTGCAATAATTTGGTTTTTAAATTTAATTGCTGAATTTAATAAATTTGTAATATGTTGCTCAGCTTTTTCAATTTCAGTAGTTACAGGATGAAAAATAAGTATTATTTCATTTCCTGAAAAATACATCTTGTATTTTTTTTCTAAATATTTTCTATTGGTAATATTTTTATTCACTACGTCATCAATACTAGGAGAACCTGTACAAAAAATATATTTTGGATCTTCCCCCATTCTCTTCACTCGAAGAGTACTCTTTTTTGTAGCAGTAAAATGAATATTTGAAATTTTAGTGATTGCATGTCTATTGTACTCATCAATTCCAGCTTTTGATTTATCACCTCCATGAATATGTGCATTTGGTATATTCATATGAGAAGCAGCCAATGCTGAAGCAAATGCTTCATCCCTATCACCTAAAATTAAATTGATATCTGGTTTTAATTTCTTAAATACTTCTGAAAATTTGATAATTCCTTCTCCTAGAGATTTAGACATATGATATGAGGAATCACCTGTAGGAGCCATCTTAATTGTTTCATATATTTTAAAACCATCTTTTTTAATTTCATTTATTGTTAAACCATATTTTTTTGAAAGATGCATTCCAGATACAATTAACTGAAGCTCCAATTTTTTACTTTTTTTAATGTCTAACAATACGGGTCTAAGAATACCATATTCAGATCTTGCACCTGTTGTAACTACTATTTTTCTCTTCAAATTTTACTCCAAAACATAACCAATATCATTGTCAGAAAAAAATTCATGTGCTTTTATTTGTATGCCATCTTCAAAACTTATATCTTGAAGAATTATAATATTATCTCCTGTTCCTACAAATACGCCTAAATTGTTTATTTGCATTATTTTACCTGGTTTATAAGAAACTTGAGTAGTCAATAATGCTTTCCAAATTTTGATTTTTCCATTTCGAAAAAAAGTGAACGCACCAGGATAAGGTTCAGTTGTTGCTCTAACTAATTTGTGTATGTCATTGCTCAAACAATTCCAATTTATTTTTCCATCTTCGACAGTTCTTTTATTCCAATATTCAATGAATTTAGTTGAATCTTGTTTTTTCCTGATAATCGTTCCTTGCTCAATTAATTTTAAATTTCTTAATATCATTTTTTTACCTAAATCTGTTATTTTATCATATAGAGATCTTGCATTTTCATTACTGTGTATTAAAAAAATCTCTTGATCAAGAATATCACCACTATCTGTACCTTCTTCTATCCAAAAAAATGTCTCCGCACTTTTTTTAAGATCTTTAAGAATAGTCCATGGTATTGGTGCCCTTCCACGATATTTTGGAAGTTCAGTAGGATGTGAACCAATTACTCCAAGTTTAGGAATTTTTAATATTTCATCCTTTAATAATTGTGACCAACCCATTACCAAAATTAGATCAGGTTGAATTTTTTTTATTAATTCAACATTTTTTATATCATTAATATTCATGACTTCAACATGTTTTATTTTATGCTTTTTTGTAATTTCATCAAATGAAATATAATCACTATAAAAATTTTCCTTAGATTCATCATAACTAAATACCAAGTCAATTGAAAAACCTCCTTTTAGAATTGTTTCTAAAATACTATGACTAAATTTCACTCCTCCAATAAACACAATTTTCATATATGGAGTATAATATACGGAGCATTAAATTTATTTAATTAGGTTTGATCTCAGACATATGGTCTTTGTTGTTGCAGAAATTGGAGTAAATTGGGATGGAGATTTTAAATTGGCAAAACAAATGATGACAGTAGCAAAAAAATCTGGTTGTGATGCTGTAAAATTTCAAGCATTTGATTATGATATTGTAAAAGAGCACCCAGAAAGTGAGCGATTAATAAAAGCTGCAATTTCCAAAGATAATATAGATAAAATTGATAAAATTTCTAAAGAAGTAGGTATTGAGTGGTTTGCAACCCCAATGTATCCAGATGCAGTAAACTTGTTAGAACCATATGTAAAAAAATTTAAAGTAAGAGTGGCAGATGGAAGATCATTATTTCAAAATGGATCTTCAGAAATAGTTGATAGAATTATCAAAACTAAAAAAGATTTTATTGTTAGTGTAGAAAAAAATCCAAATACATTATCAATATATCCTCAAAAAAATATTTCTTGGCTTTATTGTGTATCTAAATATCCTTGTGAATTTTCTGATTTAGATTTTTCAAATATGAATAATTTTGATGGTTATTCAAATCATTGCCCACATTTCTTAGCTCCACTTACAGCTGTAATTTTAGGATCTAAAATTATTGAAGTACATATAACATCGGATAAATCAAAGAATTTTGCTGATAATACTGTTAGTTTTGATTATGATGAGCTTGAAAACCTGATCAAACTTATTCGTCTTGCTGAAACAATAAAATTTTAATCAAAAAGTATTATTAAGTTGTAATTAAAATCAGCTTTAATGAATATTTTAATTATTGCAGCTCATCCAGATGATGAAGTACTTGGCATGGGTGCTACGATACAAAAATTGAATAAGAAACATCATAAAATACATCTTTGTGTAGTTTCAGAGGGTGCCACTGCTCAGTATAAAGATAGTAAAATGATAGAAATTAGGAAAAAATCATGTATTAAAGCTGGAAAATTACTTGGAATTTCAACATTTAATTTTTTAGACTTTCCAGATATGAAATTAGATTCTATACCTCATCTTGAAATTAATATTAAATTAGAAAAAATTATACAAAAATATAAACCAGAAATTGTTTACACTACACCTTCAAATGATTTGAACAAAGATCATCAAATTGTTTTTGAATCTACATTAGTTGCAACAAGACCTCAATCTAGTTCAGTCCGAGAATTATTATCTTATGAATTACCTGGAATTACACAAACTCCTTTTTTCCCAAATGTCTATGTTGATGTTAGTAAAGAAATTAGTCATAAAATTAAAGCGTTTAAAATGTATACTACTGAAATTGAAAAATTTCCCCATCCTCGTTCAATTACTGCCATTGAAAATTTATCTATACAACGTGGAATTGAATCTGGATTGGAACATGCTGAAGCATTTACTTTAATTAAAAAAATTTATTCAAAAAAAGATAAGTTTTATTCCTAATACGCCCTTGTGTACTTATGAAACCTATTTGTTTTATTGCAGCTAGAGGTGGTTCTAAAGGTATACCTAGAAAAAATATTAGAAAATTTGTAGGAAAACCTTTGATTGCATATACTATTGAAAAATGTATTAATTCACAAATTTTTAGTCATGTAATAATATCTACTGAGGATGATGAAATTGCAAAGATTTCAAAAAAATATGGTGCTGAAGTACCTTTTATGAGACCAAAAAAATTAGCTACAGATCAATCTGGTACATCTGAAGTTCTTTTACATGGAATAAAAAAATTAGAAAATTTGGGTTACAAATTTAATGAAATTGTTCTTAGAGATTGTACTGTACCATTTATTCGTAATGAGGATGTATCTCAATCTGTAAGGAAACTACGTAAAGAAAAATCTGATGCAGTCTTTGGTGTTTATAGACAACATCTTAATCCTTATTTCAACATGATGGAAACAAATTCTCAAGGATATTTGAAACTTTCAAAAAAACTTGCAAATAGACCTATTACTAGACAAGGAGCTCCTATTGTTTATCAATTAAGTGGTTTATGGGTATTAGATGTTAAACAATTTTTAAAATATGAAACTATTATGGTTCCAAAAATTTTACCTTATGAAATTCCGCTTGAAACTGGATTTATGATTGATACTGAATTAGAATTTAAAATTGCCGAATTTTTGTCATGCAAAAATTTAATTCATTAATTTTTTGTTAATTCAAAAAATTCGGATATAGAATTAACTAGAAAATTCTTTTCTTCATTTGTCATATTTGGATATAGTGGTAATGTTAATACTTGACTAGACATTAAATTTGTGACTGGTAATTCATTGTCTATATTTGGATATTTTTCTTTATAAAATTGAGTTTTATGAATTGGAGAAAAATAAACTTTTGAAAAAATTTTTTTAGTTATCAAGTATTTGTGTAATTTATCTCTAATTTCTTTATTTTTTAATCTAATTGTAAACATTTGAAAAATATGATTTGTATTATCTAATGTTTTTGGTGTTGTAATTTCATTAAATTTTTCTAATTTAGATGAAATAAATTTAGCATTATCTTGTCTCATTTTGATTATCCTATCTAATTTACTTAATTGTGATAATCCTAAAACTGCTGTCATTGTAGACATTCTCCAATTGTAACCTATCCCAAAATATTGTGATTCCTCTGGATTATTGAAATAATTCATGTTATCTAATCTTCCGTGAGAACGAATTAATTTTATTTTTTCATAAACTTCTTTAGAATTTGTTGTGATGGCTCCCCCTTCTCCGGTGGTTAAAACTTTATTTCCACAAAAGCTAAAAATTGATGTATCTGAAATTGAACCTATTTTATTATTATTTACCGTAGTTCCTAAACTTTCTGCAGAATCTTCAATTACAATCAAATCATTCTCTTGAGCAATTTCTTTAATTTTCAAAATATTACATGCTGTTCCGCCTATATCAACTGGAATAATTGCTTTTGTTTTTTTATTTATTTTTGATTTTATTAAATTTGGATTTAATCCATATGTTACATCTTCAATATCTGTGAAATTTACCTCAGCATTAACTCCCAATACTGTATTAGCAGTAGCAATGAATGTGAACGATGGTATGATGACATTATCTCCATTCCCTATATTGTATGATAATAATGCTGCATGTAAGGCAGAAGTTCCAGAATTTAGTGTTAAACAATAATCTACACCAATGTATTTTTTTATTTCATTTTCAAATTCTTCAATTTCAGGTCCAAGTGCCCATTGATTTCCACGTTTGATAATTTTAGTAATTAAATTGACATCTTCATCATCAGTGTATATTTTGTATAATGGAATCTTCCAATCTATTTTTTCCATAACTGGAGTATAATTTAACAGTAAATATCTGCTATGTTTTTTCTTGATTTACCATGCAGTCCATCCACCATCAACAACAAGATTAAAACCAGTCACATATGATGATGCATCTGATGCTAAAAATAATAATGCACCATCAAAGTCTTCTTTTTTTGCCATTCTACCAAGTATTGTTTTTTTAGAATAATTATTTACAAATTTTTTATCTTGATGTAATTGTTCATCAAAAACTCCGCCAAGAGTAAGTGTGTTAACTCGAATATTTTTTCCATGCCAATATGCTGCTAAATATTTTGTAAGATTAACCATTCCACCTTTAGTTGTAGCATAAAAAGCAGGTGAGTTCAATCTACTTTTTCCATAAATTCTTTGATCAGTTCCAATAATACCATATATTGAAGAAATATTTACTAGTACACCGTGATTTTGTTTTACCATTAATCTTCCAATTTCTCTACTGCACAAAAATAATCCTTGCAAATTAGTATTGATTGTTTCATTCCAAAGATCTAAAGGGTATTTTTCAAAAGGAAAATCACGTTTTGGATGATCTCTGGGAACAAAGTGTGCATTATTTATCAATATATCAATTTTCTTAAATTTTTTTATTATTTTCTTGACCATTTGTTCTACAGAAGATTCATTTGTAATATCAATATCAAATACTTCTTGAATTGTATTATATTTTTTAGATAATTCTAATTTTAATTTTGCATTTTTTTTAGCATCTTTATCTACTAGTATTACATTAGCTCCAGATGCACATAATACATGGGCAAATCTAGAACCTAAACGACCAGCTGCCCCTGTAAGCACTACAGTTTTACCATCTAAACTAAATAATTTATTGGCAGAATTGTTTTTCTTCAATTTATCATTACCATTTTTTTGAGTTTTGATGATTTTTTGATTCCAATAGCTATATTAAGAATTTTTGCACCTTCTTCGATTGAATTAATTGAATTTTGTCCTGTATTTACACATTTAATGAAATGTTTTATTTCATCCAAATACATATCGTTTACATCATAATTTTTTAATTTTAGCGTATTAATCCACTTTTTCTTATTCACATCATATAATTGAACATTGTTTTTACTTGAATCCCAATACACAGTTCCCTGCGTTCCCACTATCTTACAACTACGTACAGATGGTTTCTGAAAATAATCTAGATGCATCTCAGCTATAATATTATTTCTGAAACGTAATAAAATACTAGATAGATCTTCAACATCAATTTCCAGATTACTGAATTTTCCAGTTATTGAAAAAACTTCTTTTACATCACCAAAAAACCAATACAAATAATCTAATTCATGAATGTTAGTTAACACAACTCCACCACCCAAATCATTACGTGAAGCATAACTTTTTTTATAATCTTCATAAGGATGCCAATCTGGAAGAAATGATCCATTTTCTGCATGAATAGATATTATTTTACCAATTTTATTTTCAGATAGTAATTCTTTAATTTTTTTAATAGCAGGATGAAATCTTAGAACACATCCCATCATAGTGACAAGTTTTTTTTTCTTTATTGTATTTAATAAAAGTTTTACATCGTTGGTTGAATTTGAAAGAGGCTTTTCAATGAATATGTGAATATTTGCATTTGCTAATTTTATTGCAGTTTTAACATGAAGATTTGTAGTATTTGTTATGAATGCAACATCTGGTTTTTGTTTAATACAATCATCTAATGAAGTAAATATTTTACATTTTTTATTTTTAAGAAATGAATCATATTTTCTATTTGTACAAACAAAAATGTGTAGATTTGTAAATTTAGAAAGATTTGTAATATGTCGTTTTCCTATTGATCCATAACCTATAACTAAAACATTCAATGAACTTTAATTAAAGAAGATGAATATTAGCCTTAATCATAGGATTAATTAAGTATAAACTTATCTTGGATTTTAGAATACTATTTCTTGCGGATAAAAATGATAAACTCTACCAACATCAAAATCAATATTACAAAGCAACTGAAAAATAAAGTGATTTTAGTTACAGGTGGTGCAGGAAGTATTGGTACTGTCCTTACTAAAAAAATTCTAGAATACCCTGTAAAAACAGTAAGAGTTTTAGACATTGATGAGCATGCTTTATTTCAATTGAATCGTTCTGTTAATGATTCCAGATTACGTTTATTGTTAGGAAGTGTTACAGATAAGGAAAGGGTTGAAATGGCTGTAGACGAAGTGGATATTATTTTTCACTTAGCTGCTGTTAAAAATATTGAGATTTCTGAATTTAATCCAATTGAAACAATTGAAACCAACATCAATGGTACTATGAATATTATTAAAATGTGTATAAAAAATAAACCAAAAAAATTTTTTAACATAAGTACAGATAAAGCATCAAACCCATCAACACTTTATGGAACGACAAAACAATTATCTGAAAGACTAACAAGTTGGGCAGGATATCATACAGATCATACTAATTTTACATCAATTCGATTAGGAAATGTTATGGAAACAAAAGGAAATGTATTTGAAGTTTGGGAAGAAGAATTAAAAAATGGTAAACCCTTATCTGTCACACATTCATCCATGAAAAGATATTTCTTTCATGTAAATGAAGCAGTTGATTTCATTTTACAATGTGTACATATTGCTAAAACAGGACAGATCATTGTACCTAAAATGAAAGAATATAAAATTTCACAATTAGCAGATAAAATATCTAAAAAACACAAAGTAATTGGACTTAGACAAGGGGAGAAAATGGCAGAAGTTCTTATTTCAGAAGAAGAAATTAAAATAGCAGATAAAAAAGAGAATATGTGGATAATTAATTATTTTAAATATCAAAATAAGAATAAAATATCTTAATTCTATTTATAATCAAAAAATTCTAAAATTAATTCTGTAAAATATTTTTCTCTTCTGAATTCATATTTACATAAAGACAAGGAGTCAATATTTATTAGGAGATAATTTTTTGTAAGAAGAGAATTTTCTTTCATTCCAAATGTATTTCTGTAAAAATCTGCAAAAGATATTATAAAAAAATAAATTCTTGAAATATATTCTGCATTATTTTGTTTTTAATAAAAAATAACAAATAATATAAAAATTTTATAATTAAAATAAGAATTTAGAGGTAAGTTTTATAGATATATAAGATTTAAAAAAATAAATGGTAAAAATATTTTTTTTAGACAATATTCCTAAAAATATAGAAATACTTGAACAAAAAAATTCTAAAATTTTTCCCCTAAATTTTAAAGTTGAAAAATATCTTAGAGATAAAAAAATTATTCCAGAAGATACAAGTAAATGGCTGAATTGGGATGATTTCATATTTATAGATAAAACATCAATGGATATTCCGAAGAAATGGGGATTAATGAAACACTTAGAAAAAAATCTAAATTTTAGAGGAATTAACTTATCATTATTAATAGAAAAAGAACTATCCTTATCATTACTTCCATTAATTCATAAAATTATTTTAATTGAAAAAATAATTGAAAATACTAATCCCAAAATAGCTGTAATTGATAAAAATGATAATACATATTCTGGAAAAATTTTGAAGAAAATTTTGAAAAGAAACAATATAAAAATAGAACATATAGATGTAAAAAAGACGACAAAACAAGATATTTATTTTGAAAAAGTGACATTCGGATTAGAATTTTTAGGAAAAACTTATGACATAACATTAAAAAGAAAACATTTTTTTATTTTAAAAAATATATATGAAAAATATTGGGATATAAAATTTAAAATCAATCATTTAAAAATACAACAAAAGAAAAAATATAATAAAACAATTTTACTTATAGATTTTCAATTAATTAATTATTATTCTTTTTTAAAAGATTTGTCTAACACAAATTATAATTTAATATTTTTAAATAGTAGAAGACCGATAATTTGGAATCAAGAATCATTAAAAATTTCTAAAAATCTAAACTTAATAAAAATGCAATTAGAAAATGAAAAAGATGAGAAAGAATCAAAAAAGAAAATAATGGACATAAAAAAATATCTTGATGAAATTCAAGAAAAATCAATTTTTTATTTAAAACAACATAATTATTCTGATATTTTAAAATCGATAATATTAGAATTGGTAGAAAAAAGAATTTCAGAAATAATGATGATCATTAATAGTTTTGAAAAAAAACTAAAAACTCAAAATATTGATGCGGTTGTAACATTAGATGATAGTCAGTTATTTGAAAGAAGTATTATTTTGAGTTGTAAAAAAAAGAACATACCTATATTTTTAATTCAAAACGGTGATATGTAATGGAAAAATATTCAAATCATCGAAAATTTTTGTCACAACTAATAGCCGATAAATTTTTTGTGTATGGAAATTATTCAAAAAAACATTCTATATGTGATGGAATTCCAGAGGAACAATTAGTAATTTCGGGTTGTGGAAGATATGATATTCTTTTTAATGATATTGAAAAGACTGAAGAAAAATATATTCTATTATTGAGTACACGTATGCCTAAAAGTAAATTTTCATATTTTTTATCTAATAGTGTAATTTTAGAATGGGAAAAAATGTTAACAAGTGTTTTTGTAGCACTTGAAGAACTAAATGAAGATGTAATTATCAAAAGACATCCAACTGCAATTGAAGACATTGATAGTCAAGTTTTAGCAAAAAAATTTCTTCCAGATGTAAAAATTTATAAAAATAAAAACACATACAACTTATTATCAAAAGCAAAATTAATAATTTCACCAAATTCATCAGTAATTACAGAAGCTATAATTTTAGATAAACCAGTTGTCATACCAAGATATATCAATGATGATTTTGGTCCTCCTTATGCAGCTACAAATTCAGTACTTACTATTGACAAACCTGAAGATGCATTAAGTGTTATTAAAAAAGCACTTTATGATGATAAAGTAAAAGCACAATTAAAAATTGGTAGAGAGCAATTCATTAAAGAAAATTTGGAGTATGGAGGAAAGGCTACAGAAAAAACTTTAGAATTAATAAAAGATATATTAAAAAGTGATTAATTTTCAAAATATCTAAAATTATCAGTGGATTTAAATGAAACAAAATTTTGTTCGTTTTAATTAATATGGTTTATAAAAATACAATAAAATATTTTTTAGCAGTTGGAGGAATTAAAAAAATTTGGAAAGCAGTAATTTTTTATTTATATGATAATATTAAACGAAAAAATTTAGATTTATCTCAAGAAAGAATAGTTTCAGTATTAGATAATAAATTAGAAACTATTTCTAACGATAAAGGAATTTCATCAGAATTAATAATTTATAAAATTCATGAACCACTTACTACGTCATTAATAATTAAGAAATTAACAAAAGGAATGCATTGTATAGATATTGGAAGTAATATTGGATATTATGCAATACTAGAAAGTAGTAAAATAGGAAATAATGGTATGGTATGGTCTATTGAACCATCTCCTCAAAATTTTGAAACGTTATCAAAAAATATTATTTTAAATCAAAGAAAAAATATTAAATGTTACAATATTGCAATTGGGAGTGGAAATGGAAAAATAGATTTTTTGATAAGTAAAAAATCTAATTGGAGTAAAATAAAAAATGAATCAGATCATATTGAAAATGGAGATAAAATAATACAAGTGGACATAATGACATTAGATTCATTTTCTGAAAAGAATGAAATTAAAAAAGTTGATCTTTTAAGAATGGATGTTGAAGGTTATGAAAGAAACATTATTGAAGGATCTATGAATTTTTTAGAAAAATTCAAACCCATACTAATGATAGAAGTTCATAAAATGATTATTGGAAACAATGGAACTAATGAATTTCTAGAAAAATTACAATTAATGAATTATGAATGTGAATATTTCATACCAAGAGTTTTTGATGTTCCTATCATAGGAGATTTAAATGATATTAAGAACAAATCTATAAAGGAATTATTAGCAATAAATAAAAAATATGGTTTACCTGATACGTTTCAATTAGTACTATATCACAAAAATAAGACATAAAAAAATTAAATTTAATACAAAATTATTTGTAGTCATATTTTTATTCATATACTTAGAGGTGATTTGATGAAGAAAATTGAAAAATGGGTTTCATTTTTACAAAAAGAAAAAAATCTATTATCAATAGGTGCATCAAATATAATTTCTAATGGAATTTCATCTATTTTTTGGCTATATCTTGCAAGCATATTAAATTCAGATGGTTATGGTCTATTAGGATTCTATCTATCCATTGTTGGGATTACAGGAGCATTATCATTAATTGGTTCAGCAAACACATTAACAGTTTTAGTATCTAAAGGAGAAAAAATTCAAGCTACAGTATTTTCAATGATTTTGCTAAGTAGCATAGTAGTAGGATTTGTAACTTATTTAATTTTTCAAAATACATCTATGTCATTATATCCAATTGGATATGTAATTTTTTCATCAATTCTTTTTGAATTATTAGGGAAAAAATTATTTGTTAATTTTTTCATGTATTCAATTTCACAAAGAATTCTTATGGTAATTTTTTCATTATTATTTTACCAATATCTTGGAATCGATGGAATAATATTGGGATATACATTTTCATTTTTCCCTTTTGCTATTTTAATGATAAAAGGGTATAGAGAATCTAAAATAGATTTTTCAATTTTAAGAAATAGATCGAAAATAATTTTAAATAATTATGTGGAACATCTTTTAAAAATCATAAGTTTAAACATTGACAAAATAATAATTTTACCTGTATTAGGTTCAAGTATTTTAGGGCATTATCTTCTAGGTTTTCAAATTTTTATATTATTATTAATAATACCGTCAGCTGTTTTTCAATACATATTACCATATGATGCGATAAAGAAAAAAAATCAAAAATTAAAAAAAATTACGATATTATTTTCAGTAGTAATTGCCATAATATCTATAAGTATTGCACCATCATTACTTCCAATTATTTTTCCAAAATTCATAGATTCAATTATTATTATTCAAATAATGAGTATTGCAATTATTCCTAAAACAATTTCAACAATATATACATCAGAATTACTGGGTAATAACAAAAACAAAACAGTGATGTTAGGTACATTAACATCTACAATAATTCTAGTAGGAGGAATTCTTACAATTGGGATTTTTTGGGGATATATAGGAATATCAATTGCATTTGTTTTAAGTAAAATTGGAGAAGTAATTTTCCTATATATTAAAAAAAATAATGAAGTAAAATTAAACAGAAATTAAAAATATTAGAATTCAATCAAAGTTCAATTTTAGATCTTTCACCTAAAAGGAAAATAAATTCATTAGAAGTATTATTTTTGATCTCAGTTCCATCTGCAATTATACTGTCAGTGATTTTTACATGTTTATCAATTAAACAATTATCCATAACAATAGAATTTTTAATATTACAATGTTCCAAATTAGAATTTTTTCCAATACTTACATTTGGCCCAATAGTGGCAGTAGATCGGATTATACAATTATCGTTAATCATAGCAGGAGCAATTATTTTAGAACCAGGTTCAATTATACAATTTTTTCCAATAAAAATTCCATCATTGTTGCTATCTGTCATACTTTCAAGAATTAATTGGTTAGCATGAAGAATATCTTTGGGTGTTCCAGTATCTTTCCACCAACCAGTTACATAATCATGATCAACATTCAATCCTTTTTCCATAAGTAATTGTAAAGCTTCAGTGATTTCTAATTCTCCTCTCCAAGAGGGTTTCAATTCACTAATAATTTTAAAAATTTTAGGAGTTAGAAAATAAACTCCTATTACAGCAAAATTACTTGGCGGATCTTTTGGTTTTTCTATAATTTTTAAAATTTTATTGTCCTTAATGTCTACAACACCAAATTGAGATGGGTTTTCAACTTCTGCTAGTAAAATTTGTGCATCACTTGATGAATTTTGAAATTTATCTACAAAAGAGGATAAACCTGTTCTTAAAATATTATCTCCAAGATAAACAATGAATTTATCATTACCAATAAAATCTTCACATAAACTTATTGCATGAGCAATTCCTTTTGGATTATCTTGATAAACATAAGTTAGATTAACATCAAATTTTTCTCCGTTACCATAAAACTCCTTAACTTTTTCAGGATAAACATCACCAATTATAATCGCTATATC
>Ga0114999_10006310_pt1 | contig 13694 bp, 11 predicted proteins | sample ArcticOcean_MG_C_3_FD_89820 | JGI IMG/M metagenome (GOLD analysis project Ga0114999, IMG submission 89820) | Marine microbial communities from western Arctic Ocean - ArcticOcean_MG_CB8_126 | ecosystem: Environmental > Aquatic > Marine > Oceanic | place: Arctic Ocean: Canada Basin | collected...
TCCGGCCAGCAATAAAGCCGACCACCGGGCGGTCAAAGTGGTCCTTGACGTAAGCCGCCGCCTCCTCTTCCGCCGTGCCTCCAATTTCACCGATCATAACGACCGCTTCCGTATCACCGTCTTCAGCAAACAGCTTAAAGGCATCGAGGAAGGCGGTACCGATGATCGGGTCACCACCGATACCGATGCAGGTCGACTGTCCCAGACCGAGTCCCGTGAGCTGGCCAACGGCTTCGTAGGTCAACGTACCGGAGCGCGAAATCACACCCACGGAGCCCTCTTTGTGAATGAAGCCGGGCATGATTCCAATTTTGCATGAGCCGGGGGATATGACCCCAGGACAGTTGGGACCTACTAGGCACGTGTCACGCTTGCCGAGATATTCCCGAACGCGAACCATATCTGCAGTCGGAATACCCTCGGTGATACAGACAACAAGGGCCACTCCTGCTTCTGCCGCCTCCATAATGGCATCTGCCGCAAAAGGCGGCGGCACAAAAATAACCGATGCGTTGGCACCGGTGCCCTCAACTGCTGCGGACACGGTATCAAAAACCGGCACCGTTTCGTCGAAGTTTTGGCCGCCCTTGCCCGGTGTAACGCCGCCCACGACCTGCGTCCCATATTCCAACATCTGGCGCGCGTGAAACGAGCCTTCGCCACCGGTAATACCCTGCACGAGAAGCCGCGTGTTGCCATCTACGAGTACGCTCACGACAACACCTCCACCGCTTTCTCTGCCGCGTCCTTCAAGCCGTCGCCGACGATGAAGTTCAGGCCTGATTTCTCCAACATCTCTGCCGCGATGTCGGCATTGGTTCCAGCGAGGCGCACGATGATGGGCACTTTGACATCAATATTGGTACGTGCCTGAATGACCCCCTCTGCGACGCGGTCACAGCGCACGATGCCACCGAAGATGTTGATCAGAATGGCTTTGACATTCGGGTCTGAGAGCAGAATACGGAAGCCGTTTTCGACAGTCTCGGCACTGGCACCGCCACCGACGTCGAGAAAGTTTGCCGGCTCGCCACCTGCAAGCTTGATGATATCCATTGTCGCCATGGCCAGTCCTGCACCATTGACCATGCAACCAATGTTGCCATCCAGCTTGATATAATTGAGACCGAAGTTCGAGGCTTCTACTTCCAGCGGGTCTTCTTCATCCAGATCGCGAAGCGCTTCCTGACCCTTGTTCCGGTAGACTGCGTTGTCGTCGAAATTGATCTTCGCATCCAAAGCGATGACATCGCCAGCACTCGTTACCACGAGCGGATTGATCTCGGCTATGGAGCAGTCGGTACCCTGGTAAGCTTTGTAGAGAGACATCAGCATTTTGGCACCAGCCCGTACCGCTTTGCCCTCGAGGCCAAGGGCAAAAGCCAAGCGCGTTGCCTGAAAAGGCAGTAGACCCAGACCAGGGTCTACTAGTTCGCGCAGGATCGCATCCGGGTTGCTGGCAGCAACTTCCTCAATCTCAACACCGCCCTCCTGGCTGGCCATGATTACATCACACCCCCGAGCCCGGTCCAGAGTGATGCCGAGGTAGAGCTCACGAGCAATATCACCTGCCACTTCCACCAGTACCTGTTTTACCTTTTGGCCCGCCGGCCCCGTCTGGTGGGTGACCAGTTGCATGCCAAGGATTTCCTCGGCAAACTGCCGAGCCTCTTCCGGTGACGTGGCCAACTTGACACCGCCGCCTTTGCCGCGACCGCCTGCATGGATCTGTGCCTTGACGACAACCTTGCCGCCCAACTCTCGGGCAATGGTTTCGGTCTCCGCCGGCGTCGTTGCGACCTGGCCCTCCGGTACGGGAACGCCGTAGTCCCGCAACACTTGTTTGGCTTGGAACTCGTGAATTTTCATAGGCTTCGCATGAATGAGATTAGAAACGAGTGAGAGTACGAATGAACGCACTCGTCAGCAAGTTGTTACGTCGCTTTGAGATTGCGCCTCCGCTGGCCTGTAGGCATATTTGGTGGTCGTCAACGCGAGGACTACGAGCGGCCACAGGGAGTCAGGAGATCCATGTTCACATCCAGCATCGGCAGGAAAGTCCTCATGGCCCTGACGGGGCTGGTCTGGTACGGGTTCCTTCTTGGCCATCTTCTCGGCAACTTCAGCCTGCTCGCCGGTGATGGCGGTGTCGCATTCGATGCCTACGCGGGATTGCTGGAAAGTTTGCCGCAGTTGGTGATCCCCACCGAGGTTATTCTGATCCTGGCTCTGGGTCTACACGTTTACTGTGCAGTTTCATTGTCACGAGAAGCTGCCGCCGCACGGCCCGTTGGCTATCGGCAACTACGCACCGTCGGAGGCCGTTCATTGGCTTCACGGTCGATGATTCTATCCGGCCTTGTCATCGTTGTCTTTCTGGTTGTACACCTGATCACATTCAAATACGGCGACCGGCTGGACGGGTCTCTCTTTCGTCTTGTAGAGGCCACGTTTCAGCAATTTCTGTGGGTTGGTTTCTACGTGGTTGCCATGGGAGCACTTGGTTTGCACCTGGCGCACGCTTTGCGCAGCGCCTTTCAGACATTGGGTCTGTCGGCTCGACCTGCATTGCGGTTGCTGTCCATCGCTTTGTGCATTCTCATCGGCGGGGGCTTCGCACTAATTCCGGCGTTGATGTTCGGCCTTGGCTGAAAAGAGAAAGTAGAAAAACTGATGGCACTCGATGGACACACACCTGGCGGGCCACTTGCTGAAAAGTGGGACCGGCATCGCTTTGATCTCAAGCTCGTCAACCCTGCAAACAAGCGGAAGCACAGTGTCATCGTCGTCGGTACCGGTCTGGCAGGCTCGTCCGCGGCGGCGACGCTGGCGGAGCTTGGCTACAACGTAAAATCCTTCTGTATCCAGGACTCACCGCGGCGGGCCCACTCGATCGCGGCACAGGGCGGCATTAATGCCGCCAAGAACTATCAGAATGATGGTGATTCCGTATACAGGCTCTTCTACGACACCATCAAGGGCGGGGACTACCGAGCCCGGGAGGCCAATGTCTATCGCCTCGCACAAGAGTCGGTTAACATCATCGATCAGTGCGTGGCTCAGGGCGTTCCCTTCGCACGAGAGTATGGTGGCACACTCGCCAATCGTTCCTTTGGCGGTGCCCAGGTGTCGCGCACGTTTTACGCCAGAGGGCAGACCGGACAGCAGCTGTTGCTGGGGGCCTATGGCTCCTTGATGCGTCAGGTCCACGCAGGAAAAGTGCAGTTGTATGCGCGGCACGAGATGCTGGAACTAGTAGTTATTGATGGCCAGGCACGGGGCATTGTGACCCGGGACCTGACGACGGGGAAGATTGAGTCGCACTCAGCGGATGCGGTCTTGTTGTGTACCGGCGGCTATGGCAACGCCTTCTATCTGTCCACGAACGCCAAGGGATGCAACGTCACCGCATCCTGGCGTGCCCATCGACGGGGAGCCTATTTCGCTAACCCCTGTTATACGCAGATCCACCCGACCTGTATTCCCGTAGCTGGCGGCTTCCAGGCGAAGCTCACCTTGATGAGTGAGAGCCTGCGCAACGACGGACGTGTGTGGGTACCGGAACAATCGGGTGATGGACGTTCGCCCGACCAGATCCCTGAGAACGAACGGGACTACTACCTCGAACGGCGCTATCCTAGCTTTGGCAACCTGGTACCGCGTGACGTTGCCTCTCGCGCTGCCAAACAGGCCTGCGATGAAGGTCGCGGCGCCGGCGGAACCGGGCGGGCTGTGTATCTCGACTTTGCTGACGCAATTCATCGAGACGGGGAGGCGTTGATTCGCCAGAAGTATGGTAACCTATTCCAGATGTACGAAGAGATCACCAACGAGAATCCGTATCGCACGCCGATGCGTATCTATCCTGCTGTGCACTACACCATGGGCGGGCTGTGGGTTGACTACAACCTGATGAGCAACCTGCCGGGGTTGTTCGTGCTGGGTGAGGCGAACTTCTCAGATCACGGTGCCAATCGCCTTGGTGCCTCTGCGCTGATGCAGGGCCTTTCCGATGGGTACTTCGTAATCCCCTACACGCTGGGTGGCTATATAGGCGGCTCCCCCATGCAGGAAGTCAACACCTCTCATCCTGCCTTCGTTGACGCCGAGAACGAGGCCAAGTCTCGCATCGATGCACTGCTGGCTGTGAATGGGAAACGTACCGTGGATGATTTTCATCGGGAGTTGGGTCTGCTGCTCTGGGATCATTGTGGGATGGCTCGCAACGCTACAGGCCTTACGGAGGCGCGTCAGAGAGTACGAGAGATTCGCGATGAATTCTGGCAGAACGTGACGGTGAGTGGCTCTCCTGGGGAATTGAATCAGGCTCTGGAACGGGCGGGACGTGTCGCCGACTTCATGGAATTTGCTGAGACCATGATCCAGGATGGTTTGGAACGGGACGAGTCCTGCGGAGGTCACTTCCGTGAAGAGCACCAGACGGAAGAGGGTGAGGCTAGGCGTGACGACGAGAACTTCGCGCATGTATCAGCGTGGGAATTCAATGGCGTTGACAAGGAACCGACGCTCCATAAGGAAGCGCTCGAGTTCCAGAATGTGGCCCTGACACAGAGGAGCTACAAGTGAGCGAGCGGAAGAATTGTGGCGGCGGGTGTCATCATGGCGCCTCGCATGAAGGGGCCGGTAGTAGTGGGGAACCAGCTGAGCGGCGGCTAAACGAGATGTCGGTGCGCTTGCGAGTGTGGCGACAGAAGAGCGCCGACGATAAGGGCGGCTTCGAAGAATATGACGCGCCCCGCCTTACGAAAGACATGTCTTTTCTTGAGATGCTGGATGTGGTCAATGAAGATCTGCAACGACAGGGCGACGAGCCAATTGCTTTCGACTCAGACTGCCGTGAAGGTATCTGTGGTACGTGTAGCCTCGTCATAGACGGGGTCGCCCACGGCCACGGCCGCGGCACGACAACCTGCCAGATCTATATGCGCAGTTTTAAAAATGGCGCAACGATTACCATTGAGCCGTGGAGAGCCAAATCCTTTCCTGTGGTCAGGGACCTCATCGTTGATCGTTCGGCTTTTGATCGCATTATCGCCTCGGGAGGCTACAACTCCGTGAATACGGGTTCTGCCGCTGACGCCAATGCGACGCTCGTTTCCCAAGCTCGGTCAGAAGAGGCCTTTGATGCAGCTGCATGTATCGGTTGCGGCGCTTGTGTGGCAACCTGTAAAAATGCCTCGGCAATGTTGTTTGTGTCGGCAAAGGTGAAGCATCTCAACACGCTTCCCCAAGGCCAACCGGAGCGCCGGGAAAGAACGGTAGCCATGCTCAAGATGATGGATGACGAAGGGTTCGGTCATTGCACCAACGAATTCGAGTGCGAAGCCGTTTGTCCCAAGGAAATCTCGGTCGAACATATCGCGTTTCTAAATCGTGAGTATTTGCGGTCTCGATTGATCGCGACGGGACTGCGACCGGTGGTGACGGAGGAATAAGTGGCAGCGACTGAGCGAAACTGATTGGCAGAACGAACGAGCGCCGCTGAGTCCCGAAGGATTCAGCGGCGCTCGTTTTTATTCTGTGAGCCGGTCAGGCTACGACTGGCTCTATGCTTACGTTTTTGCGATGGCGTCCGATCATAGCAAATACGACACGTCCGTCCGCCTTGGCGAATAGGGTGTCATCGCTGCCTTTGCCAACATTCGCCCCGGGATGAATCACGGTACCTCGTTGACGAATGATGATGGAGCCTGCTGTGACGATCTGTCCGCCGGCGGTTTTGACCCCGAGCCGCTGAGAATTGCTGTCGCGACCGTTACGTGAACTACCGACGCCCTTTTTATGTGCCATAGTTAGTCTCTAATCTCTAGTTTGGGCGTCCCTAATTAGGAGCGACGATGCCGTCGATCTTGATCTCGGTATAGTCTTGGCGATGACCATTGCGGCGACGGTAATTCTTACGTCGCTTCATCTTGAATACAATGATTTTGTCGCCACGAACATGGCCGACCACAGTCGCCTCAACAGAGGCACCGGATACGTGGGGACTGCCCACGAGGGTGTCGGTCTCGGATCTGACGAGCAAAACGTCAGAGAAGGTTTTTTTGACCCCTTCTTCGAGGTCAAGCAGGGGGACGCGTAGGACTGCGCCTTCTTCCACCTGAAACTGCTGTCCGGCAATGTCGACGAGGGCGTACATGATGACCGCCTGTTCTCCTGCCAAGGTGTGATTGGGGCTGCCAGAATGTCTGTTGAGATGTTCCGGAGCGAACTGAGAAACCTACGTCCCAGACTGGGTTCTGTCAATGCAGGGCGTAGAAAGGCGGTGAGGCCTATCTAGTTTTTGAATTCTGCTGTCACGTCTAAGTCCCGGCTGACAGATATGAAGTGGTAGTCTTGTTTGGGGATCGTTGTGTCCTCTTCGATGTCTACGCGGGCCTTGGTAGCCTTGCGCAGGTCCTTCAGGCGACCACCATTGTCGGCTCGCATGTACTCGGCGACTTCTGGGTGGACTCGCAGACGAAAGCGTCGGTCACCATTGCCAGCGTACGCGCGTCGGAGCCAACGCTCGATCTTGGTGATGGTCGTATCCGGGCCCAGTACGCGTCCCGTTCCTGAGCAGGTGGGACAAGGTTCGGAGTGCGTGTGCAGAAGATTGGGGCGCACACGCTGACGAGTCATTTCCACCAGACCGAATTCGGAAACCTGAGGACTGATAGAAATTTTGGCGCGATGTGAGCTTGTCTCTTCGATCATGGCCTCGACAAGCTTGCGGCGATTGCGCTCGTCGTGCATGTCGATGAAGTCGATGACGATGATTCCGCCGATGTCTCGTAAGCGTAGCTGTCGCGCCACCTCCTGAGCCGCCTCAAGATTGGTGTGAAGGATGCTTTCCTCCTGATCGCGTTTTCCCGTGTTGCGTGCGGAGTTGACGTCGATGAAGGTGCCTGCCTCGGCGTGATCGATTACGAGGGAGCCGCCGCGGCGCATCCAAACTTCTCGGTCGGTGACTTTTTCAAGTTCCTTTTCGATAAGAAAGTGATCGAAGAGGGGCTTCTTCTCGCGATGATATTCGACTCGCTTGCGCAGGTCGGGTGACACGGATTTCAGGTAATCCTGAATCTCATTGTACAGTTCCCGGGAGTCGACGACGAGCCGATCCACGTTGTCGGTAAATACGTCGCGGATGACGCTGGAGGTCATGCCTATTTCCTGGTGCACAAGGGTAGGGGCCTTGGCGCGCTTGGCCTTCTTGTTCATGCGTCTGATGGTTCTATGTAGTTGCTTGATGTCTTTGCGAAAGCCCTTGTCCGGTTGGCCACGGCCTTCGGTGCGGACAATGCAGGAGTAACCCTCGGGGGTCAACTTGCGCACGGCATCCCGGAGTCTGCGGCGCTCGTTCAAGCTGCTGATCTTTCTGGATACGCCAACCCAGTCGCCGGTGGGCATGAGGACGACGAAGCGGCCGGCCAGTGCGATTTGGGTTGTGATCCGAGCACCCTTGGTGCTGATCGGCTCCTTGGTGACCTGGACGAGGATCTCCTGGCCCTTTTTGACGAGATCCTGGATCGGTGGATACTGCCGTGGACGTCTTCCGTTTCTGCGTCCGTTGCTGTTGTCGTCATCTTCGTTCTCAGCCTCGACCATATCCCGTACTTGCAGGAAGGCTGTGCGTTCTAGGCCGAGGTCGACGAACGCGGCTTGTAGACTTGGAAGTACGGCGTTGACTTTCCCTAGGTAAATGTCGCCTACCATACGCTCAGATTCGGGTCGTTCAACCCAAATCTCGGCAAGGGTGCCATCTTCAACGATGGCAATTCGAGACTCGTGTACGCCTTGATTGATGAAAATTTCTGTCTTCAATGTGTATTTCATTCTCCGCAATGCGCGCCTTGGCACTCTGCGAGTGTGGCGCGTGGGCATGGGCGTGGAACCGGCCTGGCAGCGGAGATCACCGATCTGATGATCGGCGCGAGAGGAGCCAGCCCCAGGGCAGCAGCCTTGACGCTCTGCAGCGTAGCAGAGCTTCCGGTCCTCCGGTTTCGCGGTCCGCAGACGAGAAGCGTCAAGCGGTAGGGGTTGCGATTGGCTTGCAACAAATGCCCGCGTAGCAGCTTTGGCATGGCGCAAGACGGGGCGCTGCCATGCCGTTCTGTTCTCCGTTGACACACGGACCCGGCCCGTCTATCGGGCATCTCGTGGGGTCCGAGGCCGGGACCGCTTCAATGGCGTGCCCGTGATGTCATTTCGCGACCAAAGGGTCAGGGCAAATATGCCGGCTCCCTGGCCATACGATGAGGCGGTTTCGTTCCGCCAACGTAAAGTCCTGTGGTCGCTTAGAATACGGTTCCCCGAAGACCGGGGCAAGCCGTTTATCCTGGCCTAATGGGGTTTCGGAGCCAACTCGTGCAGACGTTTTTGAAACTGCTCCTGATCTTGCAGCAAAGAGACTGCCCGTAGAACCTGAGGGTCCGTGTCCAGATCGACGAGCAGGCTGGCGCGACGGCCGTCCGCATGGAGTGCGAGCTCCCGGCGCAGTCCTGCTCTTACGTATGGCTTAGCCTCCGGTCCGATAGTGATGGTGTCTGCATTGCGCTCGATGGTTGCCTGCAAGGAATCGATTTGCGAGGTAACCTCCTGGCTCCATGCAGACCGTTCAGATAGGGCCCGCAGAGACTTGATTTCACCGAGGGATTGAGTTTGCCGCGCCGAAGCTGCGGCTGAACGGGGTATGAAGTCCTGAAACGTGAGCAAGAGTTCGTCGTCAACCTCTAGGGTCTGTTCGGTAATTTGCTCGTTGGTGCTGTATTCGACGACGAAGTCGAAGAACACTCTGTATCGATACAGATCCAGAACTGATTTGGGGGGGACGTCTGCTTCTACGATGATGTCGGGTGTAATGCCGCCGCCGCCATAGACCTCTCGCCCCTCATTGGTGTGATAGACTTCCGCCTCATCCCCAGAAGCAGCATCGGCAGGCGAGGCATCACCTCCGACAATGCGCGATAGGGAAGTTTTTAGAACTTGCTCAGCTTGAGTGGTAGTTAGGTCGAAGCGGGCTATAAGCTGTGCTTGAGCGGCATCGGCGGTTGGGGCGCGGAGCAGGAGGGTCAACAGCTCGCCTGCTGGGAGTTGGACCTCGTCGAATGTGATCTGCGTGCCGGGGTCGGGTGATGTGTTCAGGTTTTTCCTGTGTATGCTACGACCGCTGGGCGTGTAGTATAGCGCGGTGGTCAGCTTTAGAGCTGCTTGCTCTTCTTCCCGCAGATCGAAAATGGTTTGAACCGAGCCCTTACCGAATGAGGTGGTACCAACGACGAGTCCGCGATCATTGTCCTGGATGGCACCGGCTACAATCTCCGCTGCGCTGGCACTGCCGCCGTCTATCAATATCACGAGAGGGATTCGCTGAGCTGGGGGCTGTCGTTGGGATCTCGTGGTTTGTTCGTTGCGACCGGACCGTTCGCGGACAGAGACGATAGGGGCACCCTTGGGAAGAAAGAGATCCGCAACCTCGGTGGCCTGACTTAACAGGCCTCCGGGATTGCCTCTCAAATCCACGATCAGACCGGTGACCCCAATGGCGAAGAGTTGCCCTACGGCCTCCTCGACTTCCGTCGACGTATCTTCCGAGAATCGCGTCTGTCGCATGCTGATGTAGCCAATACCAGGGACCAGCTCGTCGGCAACGGCAACACTCTTGATCTGAATCACCTCGCGAACGATCTGGACATCCCAGTTGGTGTCGACTCCTCTGCGTTCGAGAGTGATATGCACCGCTGTACCGGGTTCGCCGCGCAACTCGTCTACAATACCCTCTAGGGACATACCAAAAGTGTCACGACCTTCGATGGCTACGATGAGATCACCGGAGTGGATGCCGGTACGGGCGGCGGGTGTCCCTTCAATAGGCGCGATGACAACTGGGTACTGGTCCTTCAGGCCTACAGTAATGCCCAGGCCCGCAAACTTGCCCGTCGTGTCCTGCCTCAGCTGTCTGAGTCCTTCTTCGTCGTAGTACTGACTATAGTTATCGAGTTCTCTCAGCATACCTTCGATTGCGGCACGCATGATTTTATCATGATTCAGAGGCGCGTAATAGTGCTCGATGACTCGACGATAGACAGAGCCGAATTGATCCCAGCCGCGATTAACGTCTTCATAAGGATCATCGTGGTTAGCGTAAGCGGGGGGGATGGGAGCAATAAGCGTGAGGGTTAGGCCGAAGAGGACGCCCTGAACCACACGGGGAAGAGCCAGCCTATGGCCAGTGCTGGGCTTCGGTCGCTGTGAGTGTATCATCCTGAATAGATTCCTATGGCGGTCTAGGTAAGCGGTATATAAGCGTGGGAGCTACGTGTTGGTCGGGGCTCCGGAGACTCTATCTTGGACGTTTGGCTAAACCCCGTTTAAGGGCCCTGTGTTGCGATGACCGCCCCTGGAAGTGCTTCTCAGAGTCATTATTGATCGGTCCGGGCAAGCGGCGAGAGAGCGAGCCCTTGTAATGCGGGTCAAGGAGACAGGTGAGGACATGGAGAGCGGGAACGATGTTAGGGCTATTCTCCAGAAGTGGGTACGGGAGCTGCCTTTAGTTTGTTGCGGATGTAAGCCAATCTTTCTACAACGGTGTAATTCGTGGTCACTGCGAGGACGACGAGCACGAAGACCAAGCCTTCGTGGCCGATGAGCCCGCCTACGGCCAACGCTACAAGGCGCTCCGGCCGTTGCATGAAACCAACTTTGCAGTCTTCTCCCAGGCCCTCTGCTCTGGCGCGCACATAGCTCACCATTAGCGAGCCAGCGAGGGCGAAGAACAGGATTCCACTGACCAACCATTCGCCTCCTCGCACAAGGTAGGCGCCGATTCCGAAGTAGAGAAAGATCTCCGAGTAGCGATCGGTTGTCGAATCGAGCAGAGCGCCAAACGTGGTCTCGCTTCTGCCCTCTCTCGCGACTTGTCCATCGAGGACATCGAGAAGGCCGGCGAAGAGCATGATGGCGGCACCCCATTGTAGTTGTGCCATTGCAAAGGCGGCCGTTGCCACGACGTTGAGCAGCAACCCAATCAAGGTGAGCCAATCAGGGCGGAAGCCGATCCTGATGAAGAAGTGGGCTAGCGGCCTGAGGACTCCAGTTGCGACTGTTTTTAGTTGCGATACGAGCAAGGGCTTGGGCCAGAGGTTGAGTGAATTCTGGAAGGACGAGACCTCAATGAATATAAGATGGACAGAATGAAGCCTGCAAGGGGGTTGAGTATCCACGCCCATGTGCGCTCGCATTTGCAGTGGTTAGAAGTATCCACAGATGGGGCCGGTGGGTGTGGACAGCCCCTGAGGAGGGGCTTCAATATGGGTGCCCAACCTCTGGTGGGCGAAGCAAATAGACAGGTCCAGATGGAGTAGAGGTTTTCCACAATAAGTGTGTGAATAGCAGTGGATAACTACTGGGGAGTAGAATTCGGCTACATCACTGTCCACAGTTTTCACGACCGGTTGCGGAGAAGAGATTCGGCTGCAGCAGGGATGCACGAGAGCTTGTGTGGATATGGGAGTCTACGGCCAGTAGAGCGCGCATATTCCGAGGTCTGTTTTGAGTTTCGGGCCCAGAGGTGACCAACATCAACCCCGAGGGAGCCAGACAGTGGTGGCCCAGTTGAGCAAGTGAGGCCGGGTCCGTGACGGCCCTCGACAACAGGATATCCGCCCTTACTGGAGGACTCCAGTCCTCGACGCGGGCCCAGACGGGCTCAACATTGTCTAGCCCAAGCTTTCTGACGGCGTGTTTCAGAAAGTGCGCCCTTCGTCGGCGACTCTCCACCAACCAGAAGCCTACGGAGGGCAACAGGAGCGCCAGGGGGATGGCGGGCAACCCCGCCCCGGAACCGACGTCGACTATGCGACGATGGGGGACGGAGCAGATAGCGGGAGAGAGAGCCAGGGCGGGAAGGAGGTGTCTCTCCATGAGATCTGGAAGATCTTCACGGGACACAAGGTTGACCTTGGGAGCCCAAGCCTTTAGCAAGTCAACATACTTCAATAGCCCCGAGCGCATCCTGTCGCAAGACTCAAGATCCAACAATGGCGCCCCGGCCTCCAGAGTGGCGGCCGGGGACTTCGACACCCCGCCCGTCACGGACAAGACGGGCGCCCACGGGGTTCGGCATTGTTCCACGTGGAACACGCGCTCCCATTCGCGCGCCTTGCCGGCTTCTGCTGTTCCACGTGGAACATTCTATTTGCCAATACAGAAGTCGGCGAAGATCCGATCCAGCACCGCTTCGTCCACGCCCTCTCCCAGGAGTTCGCCTGTTTGCCTGAGCGCCGCCTGTAACTCCGTCGCCGCAAGCTCCCAGGCGTCTTCGCCAATTTGGTCGGTGGCTCTGAGGGCACAACGTTCGATCATCCCAAGAGCCTCCCTGTGGCGCTCCCTAGATGGTGCTCCATTTGATCCCTCGTCTTTGGGTAGCCTGTTCACAATGACTTCCTGGAGCCTCTGGAGGCCTTCGCCGGACACGGCAGACACCCTGATTGCCTCCGTGTCGTGCGCGACTTGCGAGGCTTCTGAATGGGGAAGGTCTACCTTGCTGAGCACGGTGATGGTCGAATCATCCGCGCCCTCGGACAAGACCGTCCGTCTTGTCTGCTCTTCGCGCGTCACATCCAGCACCTCTAACACAAGGTCCGCTTCCATTATCTGTTCCCTTGTTCGTAGGATGCCTGCTTCCTCCGCCGTTCCCTCGGCCTTTCGCAACCCTGCCGTATCCACCAAGCAGATCGTTTGCCCAGCCCAGTTCACCTGACCCTCAACCCAGTCACGTGTTGTGCCGGGCGTGTCTGTGACGATGGATCTGTCCTGTCCAAGCAAGGCATTTAGCAGCGTTGACTTCCCTACATTTGGCTTCCCCACTAGGACCACGCGGAAGCCATTCAGGCGCACTCGCGCATCAGCAAAGGAATCTCCCAGAGACCGCGCACTCTCCGCCACACGGGACACCAGTTGCGAAACATTCCCCACGTCTGCCGTGCTGACTTCCTCGACAAAGTCCAACATCCCCTCCAGGCGCGAAAGGGCATCCACCAGCTGCCCTTTCAAGCTCCGGACACGTCTGCTTAGCTGCCCCCCCAACACACCGTACGCTACGCGTAGGCCCTGCGAGCTTTGTGTGTGGATCAGATCCGCCACAGCCTCAGCCTGCATGAGATCCATGCGCCCATTCAAGAAGGCTCTTCTGGTGAACTCTCCCGGCTCTGCCTGCCTCGCCCCCAGCTCGATCCCTCTATCAACGACAAGCTCAAGCACCGCGTCACTACCGTGTGCGCTAATCTCGACCACGTCCTCTCCGGTATACGTCGACGGTGCCGCAAGATACCAGGCCAGGGCCACATCCACTGCCCTGCCTTTGCCATCAATCACCCTCCCATAACTGACATGCCTTGCACTCACTCCCAGACATGGCTGTGCATCAAATAACAGGCGGCCGATTTCCAATGCCCGACTGCCACTTAGACGTACCAAACCCACGCCCCCGGAGCCGCGGGGCGTGGATATTGCTATGATGGTTGTAGGGTCCTGCGCACCCATGATGCAGACGCGCGGCTATTTACGCGCCGGCGGAGATGACACCTGCAGGGCAAGCTTCTTTTGCTTCAGGTGATTCGTCAGAAGCTGTTGCCCAATTTGCATCGTGTTGAAGACCGTCCAGTAGAGAACCAAACCGGAAGAGAAGCTCCACA
>Ga0114999_10006311_pt1 | contig 13693 bp, 12 predicted proteins | sample ArcticOcean_MG_C_3_FD_89820 | JGI IMG/M metagenome (GOLD analysis project Ga0114999, IMG submission 89820) | Marine microbial communities from western Arctic Ocean - ArcticOcean_MG_CB8_126 | ecosystem: Environmental > Aquatic > Marine > Oceanic | place: Arctic Ocean: Canada Basin | collected...
AATTCAGGATCTCGTTCAAGGCCCGGTTACCGTCGCCAATTCACAACTAGACGATATGATACTGCTACGGGCGGATGGCTCACCGACCTATATGCTCTCGGTCGTTGTGGATGATCATGATATGGGTATAACCCACGCGATCCGTGGCGACGATCACCTCACCAACGCATTCCGGCAAACGCAACTGTTTCAAGCGGCTGGATGGACGTCACCCGAATATGCGCATATTCCTCTAATTCACGGTCCTGACGGCGCAAAGCTCTCCAAACGGCACGGCGCTCTGGGTATAGAAGCATACCGTGAGATGGGCTATCTACCCGAAGCTCTCCTGAATTATCTCATGCGCCTTGGCTGGAGCCATGGAGACGATGAAATAATAAGTCTGAAACAGGCCATTCAGTGGTTCGAAATTCAAGACGTTGGCCGCGGCGCAGCTCGCATAGATTTTGACAAACTATCGTCTGTAAATTCGCACTACATCCGAGAAATGCCGGATCAAATTCTGGCAGGTTTAATCCAAAATTCTATTGCAGAGGCAATCCGCCGACCTTTTGATTCAACGATGAGTGAACGCCTAGTCCAAGCAATGCCCGGACTGAAATCACGTGCCAAGACAATTCCCGAACTAATTGAAATTTCTTTATTTTATTTTTACCCCCGCCCTTTAAAGGTCGACCAGAAAGCCGCGAAATCGTTAAACTCTGAGGCACAAGAACGTATAAGACGGCTAGCGATAAACTTGGCAGAACTGAACCAATGGTCCGAAGATGTAATAAATGAAGCCGTCCATGCTTTTGCAGAAAAAGAAGAGATTAAATTGGGCAAAATTGCGCAGCCATTACGCGCTGCCCTCACCGGAACGACTGTTTCACCGGGTATCTTTGAGGTCGCAGCAGTTCTTGGCCAGGATGAAGTAATCGGGCGTCTCAATGACGTGATCACCAAATAACTCCAAGCGATTGAAATAACCGAATTAATCCGTTACGTTCCCGGCACCTCCAATCTTAACCATATGGCGCTACTGCACAGAAGCTGGAGCTTCCGCAGGCGCTACGAAGGGTAGACCGTATGAGCCAGAAATCCTCCGCTGCGGGAACGGCGTCAAACAGTAACGTTACAGTCACCGATAACGTCTCTGGAAAAGAGTCCACGTTTCCCATTCTTACGGGCACAGAAGGCCCGCCAGTCATCGATATTCGCCGCCTCTACGCGGAAACCGGTTATTTCACTTATGATCCAGGGTTTGTCGCAACAGGTAGTTGCGAGTCCAAGATTACCTATATCGATGGTGATAACGGTATTTTACTGCATCGCGGCTATCCAATTGAGCAGCTTGCGGAGCAAAGTGATTTTCTTGAAGTATGCTATTTGCTTCTTTACGGAGAGTTGCCCAATCAAGGAGAAAAAACCGAGTTTGATCGTGCAATCACCTTGCACACTATGTTGCATGAGCAACTGACCAATTTTTACAGGGGCTTCCGCCGCGATGCCCATCCTATGGCAATCATGTGTGGTGTTGTCGGCGCTCTATCGGCCTTCTACCACGACAGTACTGATATTTCTGATCCCCATCAGCGCATGGTAGCCTCCTATCGCATGGTCGCCAAAATGCCAACCATTGCCGGCTGGGCCTATAAATACTCCCTCGGCCAGCCCTTCATCTATCCAAGGAATGATCTCGGGTTTGCAGAAAACTTCTTGCATATGATGTTTGCAACGCCGTGCGAGGATTATGTAATCAATCCGATCATTGCAAAAGCGATGGACCGAATTTTAATTTTGCACGCGGACCATGAGCAAAACGCCTCAACCTCTACAGTCCGACTTACGGGGTCCAGTGGCGCTAATCCATTCGCGTGTATCTCGGCGGGTATTGCCAGCCTTTGGGGCCCAGCTCATGGCGGCGCCAACGAAGCCGTACTAAACATGCTGGCTGAAATTGGTACTAAAGACAATATCCCTGCCTACATCAAGAAGGCCAAAGACCCTGATGATCCTTTCCGTATCATGGGATTTGGCCATCGGGTCTATAAGAACTTTGACCCACGCGCAAAGATCATGCGTGAAACATGTCACTCCGTCCTTGATGAACTCGATATCCGCGATGAGCCCTTGCTGGACCTTGCAATGGAACTCGAACGGATCGCTTTGGAAGACGAATATTTTGTCGACCGGAAACTATACCCGAACGTCGACTTCTATTCAGGAATCATCTTCCAGGCTCTGGGAATTCCAACGACGATGTTCACGGTACTCTTTGCAGTCGCCCGAACGGTTGGCTGGATCGCGCAATGGAATGAAATGATCGAGGACCCGAGCCAAAAGATAGGACGTCCGAGACAGCTTTATACAGGCGCAGAGCGACGCGACCTTAGGCCTATTTCTGAGCGGTAAAAATACGTAATCAATTAAAAAAAGGGTGCCTTCGGGCGCCCTTTTTTGTTCAACCCGGATGAATTAAAGATAATATCGTTTTCGCAGCTACATCGCTCGGCAGCACATCACCCGCCTTTAAGAGTTTCATCGCATCATCAGCTGCTGTCTGTTGTGCTTCATACGCCACTATATCCTCCAGCAGGTTTTCCAGTGCATTTGCCAGATTATCTCCAGTGCACTTGCCTTGAATAAATTCGGGAACGGCCTCTCGATTAAGCAAAACATTCACAAGGTTTGCATAAGGAATTTTGATCAGCGCCTTAACGATCCACGAAGTAATAACATTCACTCGGTAAGCAATTACAGTGGGCACACGGGCTAACGCAAGTTCCAGTGCCACAGTGCCTGATGCCGCTAACGCAATATTGGATGCAGCCATTGCGTCGAATTTATCCTTCTCTCCTTCGACAACGAGCACATTATTTTCCCAACCCCGCACTGTGTGGGAAACCTCATCCTCTATCGCAGGAATCGTTGGAACGACAACTCGAAGTGATGGAAACCGACTTTGCAATGTCGTCATCGCTGACCGAAATGGTTCTAAATGGCGTTCGACTTCGCCCAAGCGGCTTCCTGGCAACATACAAAGAAGTGGAATATCCTCTTCAATCTGAAACCTTTGTCGAAATGCAGCCCCATCTGCAGCACCCATCTCGCTTTCGATAACTGCATGCCCGACAAATGTTGTGTCGAGGCCCTCCGGCTCAAAGTAGCCGGGTTCAAATGGCAAAAGCGTCAGTAAATGATCGAATTCACGGGCAAACTTATGTACCCGTCCAGGGCGCCATGCCCAAACACTCGGAGCTACATAATGAATACGTCTTGTTGCCTGATCTCTCCGCAGGCGTTTGAGAACAGCGAAACAGAATCCCGGTGAATCGATTGTAATTAATATATCTGGCAAATATTGCTCTATGGCATGCGCTGTTTGCCGAACTCGCCGGCGCAAATTAAAAATGCGCGGCAGTATTTCTGCCAGTCCCATGACCGACAGCTCCGTTATAGGAAATGGACTGTTGAGCCCTTCCACGGCCATCCGCCCCCCTCCGACGCCCGCGAATTCAACATTCCCGCTGGAATGCCTTTTAAGCGCAGCCATCAGACGTCCCCCAAGCAAATCACCTGAAGGCTCTCCCGCTATAATAAATATGCGAATAGATTTGGAGGCTGTTATTACTCGATCCTCAGCGATGGGCTCTATCACGACTAATCACGACGGACGCCAACAACAAAAATACCTGCGTTGTCAGCGATCTTCACGATTTCCTCAACGTCTATTACCAATGCTCCACCTGCCTCCACCGCAATTCCGATCAAACCGACCTCTTTGGCGACTTGAACTGTCCTAGTTCCTATCGTCGGCAAATCAACCCTACGATCCTGGCCTGGTTTTGGAAACTTAACGAGAACTCCGCCGGCATCTTCGCGAAGCAATGAGCCACAACGCTGTATCATCGCATCTGTGCCCTCTGCCGCTTCAACAGCTACAACGATTCCCTGCTGGATCACAACGGCCTGGCCAATATCCTGGCTACCAATGGCTGCTACAACCTCTTTTCCACGCTGTATGTCCGCTAGTGCCGCCTCGTCGGGCTGCATAGAACCGTATGTACCATCCCGTGCTACAAAACCGACGAGTAACGATTCAGGTGAAACCACTCGAAAGCCATCCTTCTCAAGCTCCTTCATCACAGCTGATAAGATAGAATCGTCTCCAAACCAAGAGCGAGCAAGCCGGGCCAAAAACACTGCCCCCCTTGGGTCAGGCCGAATTTCCTTCAAACTTGGACGACGTACTGTACCCGCGAAAACCAATTCCTCAATTTCCTGCTCATGCAAGAAATCGAGTGTCTGCCCCCAATCTCCTATGCGAATGCATGCATCGGGGGCTGGTTTTCGATTAAAATTGGCGTGACCGTCCAAGGCGAGGAACAGACATTCTCGTCCACCTGCATAGCAGGTCTCCCGCAAGAGCCAGGGGAGGTCGCCGCCGCCCGCGACGATCGCAAGCTTAGGTGCCATGCTCCGTTCTGGGTTGGCAAATGGATCGGCTGGAGTCACGACGAATAAAATCAACAATCTCCATTACCGCTTGATTTCCTTTGTACATTTCAGAAACATCAATCAGACGCTCTGACATTGAACCTTCTTCAGCAAATAAAAGGCGATAGGCCTTCCGCAAATCAGCAATTTCGCTTCGGGAAAATCCACGCCGCCGAATTCCAACTACATTCAAGCCCGCTAATCGCGCACGATTTCCTAAAACTGAGCCGTAAGGAATAACATCCTGCTCTACTCCAGACATTCCACCAATCATGGCGTGGCAACCAATGCGGACAAATTGGTGAACAGCGCTTAATCCTCCAAGAACCGCATAATCCTCAACAACCACATGACCCGCTATTGTCGCGTTATTTGCAAAGATAACGTGATTTCCAACGTCACCATCGTGCGCCACATGAGCACCGACCATAAAAAGACAATTGTTACCAACCCTGGTCACCATCCCGCCGCCTTCGGTGCCCGGGTTCATCGTGACATTTTCACGAATAATGTTGTTGGCACCGATCTCAAGTGTGGATGGTTCACCCTGGTACTTCAAATCCTGAGGTTGATGACCGATAGAAGCGAACGGGTAAATGTGAGTATTTGCCCCTATTGACGTACGACCGTCTACAACTGCATGCGAAATTAGGCGACAACCATCAGCAAGAGATACATTGGGACCAACCGAACAAAACGCGCCGATTGATACATTTTCGCCGAGTTCTGCACCAGCTTCTATGACTGCGGTTGGATGAATTTCCGTCATACTTTTAGTGATCCATTATCATTGCCGCATAAGTTGCCTCGGCAACGACCGTATCGTTTACCTTGGCTTGCGAATTGAATTTCCACACATTGCCGCGACTGGCGTGTCGGCTAACATGAATTTTTAGCTGATCTCCTGGAGTCACGGGTTTACGAAACCGAGCGTTTTCAACCGACATAAAATAAACCAGCTTGCCTTCAGACGCCTCACCCAAAGTATTTATGACGAGAGCGGCCGATGTTTGCGCCATAGCTTCAATAATCAAAACGCCTGGAAAAATCGGATTTCCTGGGAAGTGGCCTTGGAAACAAGGCTCATTAACCGTCACATTCTTGATGCCTGTTGCGCTTTCACCAAGAACTATATCAACCATTCTATCAATCATTAAAAACGGATAACGGTGCGGAATGAGCTCCATAATCCGCTCAATACCGATTGCGCTAACGACGGATTCATTGTCGATACTATCCATCTTTATTAGCCTTCTTCTTTCCCATCGATCGCAACATCGCCGCTTGTTTTATCCACTGCCGCATGGGCACTGCGGGAGAACCAGAATACTTACCACCAGCAGTCAAATCGTTCATGACCCCAGATTGCGCGGCGATTTGAACGCCTTTTCCGATCTTAAGGTGTCCGGAAAATCCGACTTGTCCCCCAACGACAACAAAATCGTCCAATTGGGTACTACCAGAAATCCCTACCTGAGAAACAACAATACACCCGTCGCCAAGAATCACGTTGTGCCCGATTTGAACAAGGTTATCGATTCTACATCCCTGACCGATCACGGTATCCGCCGAACTCCCTCGATCAATTGTTGTATTAGCACCGATCTCGGTATTATTTCCAATTAGGACTCTACCCAGTTGTGGGACAGTAAAGTGCCCTTCACTGACCGTCGCGAAGCCAAAACCGGCTTCGCCAATGCGCACTCCAGCAAAAAGTCGGACCTTTGATCCAATTATTGAATACTGCACCGTCGCAGCAGGGCCTATTCTACATTCGTCTCCAATAACGACCCCAGGACCTATGACAGCATTCGGTCCTATTTCACACTGTGAACCAATTTCAGCATTTGCCCCAATGACGACACCGGCAGAAACATGTGTCCCTTGCCCGATCTCAGCGGTGGCGTGAATAAATGAGTTTTCGTCACATAATTCGTCAGGTTTAGCCTCGGGATAAAATGCGGCAGCCACTTTAGCGTATGCCAGGTAAGGGTTCTCTGATAACAAAAGTGTCATCTTATCAGGTGCATTTTTAAAACGCTCCGGATGAATAATACATACCCCAGCTTCGCTCGTTGATAATGCCGAAAGGTAAAGAGGGTTATCAAGAAAACTGACGTCGTCTTTACCCGCGCTTTCTAGCGGAGCTACATCTTTAACCAATTTGTCACGGGCATGGCCCTCTGCAATTGCAGCACCGGAAACTTCCGATAATTGCTCAACAGTGAGCGGTCCGACTATTTCAAAAAATCGCGTATCCGGCATCTTCTATTTCTTCACCGGTGATCGCTTGCTCTTAGGCATTACAACCCTAACGTTTGGCAGTTTTTTGTTCAAACGTCGCGAAACCTCCTGCGTGATATCAAATCTCTGTTCGTAAAAGATTATCACTCGTTTCGGAACAACAAAATGCAAGGACCGTTCCTCGGCGAAATCCTTGGTAATTTCGCGTAAGTTCTTGTGAACCTGACGCATGGCATTTGCCAAAGCCCTGTCTAATTCTCTGTTTACTGTTTGAACCCGACGCTTAGTGTCATTTACTCGGCGTGCAAATGCTTTTCGTCTTTCTACGAATCCTTCGGGTAAAATTACTCTTTCCCGCTCCAGGTCTTGCTTTGCCTTAAGCAATTCAGCCTCGGAATTTTTAAAGATTTTCTGAAAATGCGCTTTAAGTTTCTTCATTTGCGGTCTTATAGAACGCGCTGCTACAGAAGAACGCAGTACCTTCTGAATATCGATGACTCCAATTGACGTGCTCTGCGAGAGTGCATCCTCAGAAGCGAAGATAAAAACACCAATTGTGATTAAAAAACTGACGCTCACGCTAACTGCAAGCTTCATATAATCCACCCTAAAATTTAACGCCAAAATCAAATCTAAAGACTTCCGTTTTATCGAAGTCCTCTTTTAGCAACGCTTTTGAGAAATCTATCAATATGGGGCCAAACGGAGATCTCCAAGATAGACCAAAGCCAACTGATGCCCTAAGCGATTTTTCATCAGTAATTGTGGCCAGGGTGGATTCCGAATTCGATAACGAACCGATGTCTGAAAACATTCTTCCCTTAACGCCAAATTCACTAGGCAAACCGATTGGGAAAGTTACCTGAGCGGACCCTCTGTAAAAGAATTTACCGCCTACAGAATCACCGGTAGTTTCATCTCTAGGCCCTGCACCCGCAACTGAAAACCCTCGCAGTGAAGGACCACCGAGGAAAAACCGATCAACGATCCGGATTTCTTTACCGAGCCCAATTATGTAACCGGCAGAGCCACCAATACTGCCTATAAATTTTTCTGTAATTGGAAAATATTTCGTCGCCTTCACATTTGTACGGATGTATTTTACGACTCCGCCGAGCCCCGCCAGAGCAGTATTAAACCGAGCGACCACCCCTTTTGTCGGAAGAAAAAGGTCGTCTCTACCGTCATAGGTTAGGATCTGAGAAATTTCTGACTTTACCGCCGCCCCTTCTTGTTCCTGAATAGCGAGCGATGCGATGGAGGCCACATCTGTTACTTCCTCTCGAGTAATACGGTATCGAAGCCGTTGCCGGAAAATATCGGAATATTCAAAGCCCAGACGTAATCCAGCACCAAAAGATTTGCGCTGGAAGGAACTCTCATCCTGTAAATCTTTTGTGGTTCGAAATAGATCAAAACCACCAGATAATTTTCGATCAAGAAAATATGGCTCGGTAAACTGAAGGTCGATCTGGCTGGATTCTGCGGCAATTGTCGTCTTCAATAAAAGGTCTTGGCCTTTGCCAAGAAGATTGCGTTCCCGGATGCCGACATTCCCTAAAAAACCATTTGTTGTTGAAAATCCAGCGCCAAATGAAATTTCACCTGTAGAGCGTTCTCTAACCTTAACCTTCAGAACGGTCTTGTCCGGTCGTGAACCCACTACATTCTTAACATCAACTTTTTCAAAGAATCCTAAATTCTGAATTTTCTTTCGGGCTCGCCGCGTCTTGGAAGCGTTGAATGCGTCACCCTCCACCAATACCATTTCACGGCGAATTACCGAATCAATGGTGCGTACATTACCGGTTATATCAATACGTTCGACAAAGACCCGTGGCCCCTCTCGCACGCGAAAGGTTATGTCTATGACACGTTCTTTCTTTTTACGCTTTACGCGCGGCCGAATATCAACAAACGCATATCCGAGCGTGCCAACAACATCTGTCAACTTTAGAACGACATTTTCAACTTCATCAGCGTTATACCAATCACCATTCTTGACTTTGATAAGGCCTTTCAATTGATCCGAACTAAGATCGCGTAACTTTGCGGCGACATCAATTTTTCCGAACCGATATCGTTCACCTTCTTCGATCGTAAACGTAATAAAAAAACCTTCCCGATTTGGTGCCAACTCCGCGATGGCTGATACGACGCGAAAATCTGCATAACCGTTGCTTAAATAAAAGCGTCGAAGGAGTTCTCGATCAAACGTCAAACGATCAGGATCATAAATGTCATCAGCAGTCAAAAATCTATACCAGGCGGTTTCCTTCGTTCGTACAACAGATCGTAAATCACTGTCGCTATATTTTACGTTTCCCACAAAACCAATGCGGCGAATTTCCGTGACCGGCCCTTCGGTGATTTCAAAAATCAAATCTACGCGATTTTGAGGAAGTTGGATTACTTTGGGCTCGACAGTTACTGCAAATCGACCATTGCGCCGGTAAACATCAATTAACCGTTGAACATCGTTTTGAACTCTAGAGCGGGTATAAACAATTCGAGGCCTCAGTTTGACTTCGTCCTCGAGGATGTCATCAGAAACTCGTTTGTTCCCCTCAAAGGCGATACGATTGATAATTGGATTCTCAACAACACGGACAACGATCGCGCTGCCTTCTCGGCGCACGATTACATCTGCAAATAGTCCTGTGGCAAATAACTTCTTAAGCGCTTCATCCAATGCCTGAGTAGTAATTTTCTGACCGGCACGTATCGGTACATATGACCTGACCGTATCTGGCTCAATACGCTGCGCGCCCTCCACGCGAATATCTATCGTACCGACGGATTGGGCATACAGGCGGGTATTTTCAGAAGACACCCCAACGATTATCGTTATGGCAGCCAGATAAATCAACAAACGACGACGAAAAACCACAGGCCTAAAGACCCCTTAAGTTACTAAACCGACAACGTAATCCACGAAACGCAGCTGCACCAGATCATTCCACGTAACGAAAACTGTTAAACACAAAATTAAGGCCAAACCAATATTCATACTAAGGCCCATCGCGCGTTCACTGACCGGACGCCCGCGCAACGCTTCGATACCATAAAATACTAGATGCCCGCCGTCTAAAAGAGGAATCGGGAACAAATTTATAAGCCCCAGATTGATGGAGAGAATAGCCGCAAACTGGATGATCATTATAATTCCGGCCTTGGCCATGTCACCAGAAATTTGGGCGATCCGAACTGGGCCTCCGAGCTCTTTTGCGTTTCGCTTGCCGCTAATAATTTGGCCCAAAGCGTCTAATATATTGCCGCTTAAAACCGCTGTTCTGACGGTTGCCTCCCATACAGCTGTGAAAGGATCATGCCGGATGAAAACCATATCCCCGCCAGACCGCGATACGCCCAATCGACCAATTGTTTGCTTTGAACCGAATTGAGTCACCTCCACCGCTTTGGGCACGACGATTAGTGTGATCTCCTTTCCGCCTCGCACGACAACCATGGAAAGTCTTCGATCAGGAGACAATTGAACAATTCTACGAACTTGCTCAAATCGTTTGATCTTAGTTGAATCTATTTTAACAAAAATATCGCCGGGCTTTAGGCCAGCTTCCTCAGCCGCACTGCCCGCGACAATCTTACCAACATCCGCTGGCGTATAGGGCTGACCGACGATACTAAACAGCCCAGCCAAAAGAACGATTGCAAATATGAAATTTGCTAAAGGACCCGCGAAAACGATCCACGCTCGCTGACGCAGTGATTTGTTATAAAAGGAGACTTCAACGTCATTTTGAGAATGTGTTGCTTCACCTAAATGATTGTCTGGAGGCTGTTCGCCGAACATACGGACATATCCACCAAATGGAATTGCACTAAATTTCCAACGCGTACCTGATTTTCCGGTAAATCCAAAAATTTCCGACCCAAATCCAATTGAAAAAACTTCTACTCTAACGCCACAACGCCTGGCAGCCAGGTAATGGCCCAATTCATGGACAAATACCAAAACAGTGAGCACTAAAATAAAAGGAAGAACGTAGTTCCATATTGCGGCTAGAAATTCCATAAATACAACCTCAAACCACTACTGTTGAACATGTAGAGACTTCCTCTGCCGCTTTGGCCCGCGCTTCATTGTCTACTGAAATAACACCTTCCAAAGAATCAGCGGTAATCCCTGATAATTTCCCCAGCGTGTTCTCGACAGTGCGAGCTATATCTAAAAATTTAATTTTTTGTTGAAGGAAGGCCGCAACGGCAATTTCATTCGCGGCGTTCAACACTGTCGGCGCAGCGCCACCATCACGTAACGACTGCCGCGCTAATTCTATTGCCGGAAAGCGGACCGCGTCTGGTTTCTCAAAACTCAGAGTGCCCACAGACGCCAAATCCAACTCAGGACTTGGCGCAGGGATCCTGGCCGGCCAGCCGAGTGCATAAGCTATCGGCGTCCGCATGTCAGGTGACCCTAATTGCGCCAACACCGACCCGTCCACATAAGCGACAAGACTATGGACAATTGATTGAACGTGGACCAGGACATCGATCCGCTCTTCTTCCATTGCAAACAAATAGTGCGCTTCAATAAGCTCCAGTCCCTTATTCATCATCGTGGCTGAATCTACTGAGATCTTTGCGCCCATATCCCAGTTAGGGTGGGCAATCGCTTCAGTTGGCGTTGCCTTAGCCATCTTCGCCAACGTCGCGTTCCAAAATGGTCCACCTGACGCCGTCAGGATAATTTTTTCGATCGCGGGCCGTTGGTCAAAGTCAAACACCTGAAATATGGCGTTGTGTTCCGAATCCACAGGCAATAACGTTGCGCCAGAGGCAGCAATTTCAGACAGCATCAAATCTCCGGCGCAAACCAAACATTCTTTATTTGCGAGAGCTATAACAATACCGCGCCTGACCGCGGTGAGGGTAGGTTCAAGCCCTGCGGCGCCGACGATCGCCGCCATCACCCAATCGGCAGGACGGGAAGCCGCTTCAATAACAGCTGAAGCACCGGCCCCCGCCTCAATTGACGTACCGCTTAAGGCTTCCTTCAAAGCCGGATACAAACTTTCATCTGCAATGACAGCGAACCGGGCATTCGTTTTCCGAGCCTGAGTCGCCAGCAAATCGACGTTCTTGTTGGCCGTCAGGGCTTCAACTTCGTAGGCCTCAGGATTCCGCTGAATCAAATCAAGCGTATTACAACCAATTGAACCAGTTGATCCTAGGATCGTAATTTTTCTCGGCTTTGGGGCAAGCGAGCGCTCATTCAGCACCATAAAGAAATATCTCCTTGGGTCATTGCCAATAATAACGCAACAATTGGAGTTGCCCCCAAAAATCCGTCCATTCTGTCCAGAAGCCCCCCGTGTCCCGGTATCAAATTACCAGTATCTTTTGCACCGAACCTCCGTTTAACAACAGACACACCCAGATCTCCCAATTGAGCAAGAACAGCCGTGCCCCCACCAATGATTGCTAACACAAAGATGGTACCGATATCCGTCCAGGAAGACCAGATACTGCTCCATAAGGCTGCTCCGAGCATCCCCCCCGCCAAACCTGACCATGTCTTATTGGGGCTAATAGAGGGCGCTAATTTCGGACCTCCAAGAGCTCGACCAGTGAAGAGAGCGCATACGTCTGTCATCCAGACGGTTAACATCAACCAAACAACAAACAGAAAGCCACTTTGCCCTTCTGCCCTCAACCAGACCAAGGCAATGCCGGAACATCCGATGGAAACTATACCCGAAACAACCCAGACGCTCGAAATACCTATGTGGCGTCTTACAAGGAGCCAAACAAGTATGGCGCCTACCATTAAAACCGTCACAGCCCACGAAACAGCCAATAAAAATGACACAATGATTGCGGCAGTAACGATGCCAACAGCAAGGTAACCTATACCGTCAATTTTACCATTATTGCAAAGTTGCCGCCATTCGCCTGTCATAATTCCCATAACGATCACGGCAAAACAGACGAAATACAAACCGCCTAGATAAACTAGGCCAAGAACAATTGGGGCAAGGAAAAGTGCAGACAGGACACGGGATTTCACAACTTTATGCTTTAACCCGCAGCGCCGTAGCGTCGCTCACGACGATGATATTCATTTATTGCTTCCCGAAGATCATCGTCGGAAAAATCTGGCCATAATGTATCGACAAAAATAAATTCAGCATACGCGACCTGCCAAAGCAAAAAATTACTAATGCGCTGCTCACCACTAGTTCGGATAACAAGATCAGGGTCAGGCATACCTGCCGTTTCCAAATGTTTTATAAACACGGTTTCATCAATATCGGAAACGTCCAATTCACCCGCCTCAACTTGTCTTGCAACGCTTTGGGCGGCCGCCGTGATTTCCTGACGTGCTCCATAGCTCAGAGCGACAACCAGATTTAAATTGGTATTACCTTTTGTTTGCTCTTCTGCTTCTTCAATCAAGGAAACGATATCATCCGGGAGTAACGTCCTATGGCCAATAAAAAGAACCTGTACACCTTGCTGATCAAGATCTTTGATTTCCTGACGCAAATAGAGGCGCAACAACCCCATAAGAGACCTAATTTCAGCCGCCGGCCTTTTCCAATTTTCGATTGAGAACCCGTACAGGGTCAAATACTCAACACCCATCGCGATGCTGCCCTTAACGACCTTTCTCACCGCCTCCATTCCGCGACGGTGTCCGTCTATTCTCGGCCGACCACGTCCCTTCGCCCACCGTCCATTTCCATCCATGATGATCCCAACATGGACTGGGGGCGGAGGTGCCGTTTCCAGTAATGATGAAACCAGCTTCAATGCATCATACCTTCATTATTTCTGTTTCTTTTAATGCCAACGCTTCGTCAATTTCTTTGGTAAACCCATCAGTAAGTTTTTGCAGGTCATCTCCCCAGGCTCGTTGTTCATCCTTAGAAATTTCTCCATCTTTTTCTTGCCGCTTCAGTTTATCCATACCATCTCGGCGAATATTACGCACGGCGACCCGCCC
>Ga0114999_10006312_pt1 | contig 13691 bp, 10 predicted proteins | sample ArcticOcean_MG_C_3_FD_89820 | JGI IMG/M metagenome (GOLD analysis project Ga0114999, IMG submission 89820) | Marine microbial communities from western Arctic Ocean - ArcticOcean_MG_CB8_126 | ecosystem: Environmental > Aquatic > Marine > Oceanic | place: Arctic Ocean: Canada Basin | collected...
GAGTATATCGTTAACTAACTGACAGGGGGCAGTCTTCGGGCTGCTCCTTTTCTTTCAAGGAATTCAAATGGCAAGTTTTGTAGAAATTTCATCTAACGCATTACGTTTACTGGGTGACGATCCGATTACATCGTTTGGCGATGATACGGAACGAGCGCGGTTGGTAAACGCTATCTATGAAGAGATGCGTGACGATGTGACAAGAGCAGCAGTGTGGAATTGTTGCAAGGCACGACAAGTGTTAGCGGCGTTGACAGAAACTCCTGCATTCGGTTGGGGATATTACCACCAATTGCCTGGAGATAATTTGCGTGTTGTTGATGTTCTATCTGGTGACACAAGAATTGATCATACGATTGAGGGCAGACGTTTAATGACGGATGTGAGCTCGGTCAATCTAATATATTTAAAGCGTGTCACAGATCCAAATGATTTTGATGCGTTGTTTATCTCTGCGTTGACTGCAAGAATCGCTGCGGAGTTGGCATTACCAATCTCAGGCAGTAATACAGTCGCAACCGCAATGTGGACGGCTTACGATAAAAAAGTTAAAGAAGCAAGAACGATTGACTCGCAAGAAGGAACGCCTGCCAATCTTGATGCACAATCTATTATGGATGCACGCGCTGGGAGTGTTACATAGATGGCTAAAGCCCATGCAATGTATTCGACATTCACGACAGGTGAAGTCACTGAAAGATTATCTGGCAGAGTGGATCTTGCCAAGTATAAAGATTCCCTCGCTACATTGGAAAACGCAATTGTTTTGCCTCATGGCGGTTTAAAGCGACGAGGTGGATTGAATTACGTTGCGGATGTCAAGGCTGCAACAAGTGGTGCAGAGTTGGTGACGAATGGAACTTTTGCCAGCAACATTACAGGGTGGACAGATAAAAAAGTAGGGAGCGGATCTTCCATCGCGCATGCAACTAACTTAATGAACATTGTTTCTGTCGATACCAGTAATTATGGATGGGCAGAGCAAAGCGTCACAGTAGTCAAAGGGCAACGATACATTCTTACCTTTACGATTGGTTCGGGTGCAATCTTATTACAAATAGGGACTGCAACGGGTGGCGAACAGATTTATACATCAACAAGTATGGCAGCGGGAACACATACCGTTGAGTTCACCGCAATTACCACGGCTGCTTTCATAGGCTTTAAACATTTTACAGGCGCGACGCATACATTAGACACGGTGACATGCAAAGCTGGAACGCAAAGTGCGAAGGTAAGATTAATCCCATTTGAGTTCAGCGTGACACAACCTTACATGTTGGAATTTGGTAATTTATATCTTCGTATTTATAAAGATAATGCCCAAGTACTAAGCGCTGGTAAGCCAGTAGAAATTGTTACAACTTATACCACCGCAGATTTATTTGATATTCAGTATGCACAAAGTGCCGACACATTATATTTAGCTCATAAAAGAGTAAGCCCACGAAAACTTACTCGATCATCAGATACTGCGTGGACGTTAACTAATATTTCTTTTACTGGATCTACATTCCCTTCTACTTTTTGTGCTGGCTCTGCCGGAACAGGAACGGATGGTAATGACCAAAATCCAGGCGCAGTAACATTTTACAATCAGCGTGTGTATTGGGGTGGCAGTAATGATGATCCTCAAAAGATTTGGGGGAGTACGGTAGCTTCTTTTGAAAACATGCATCAAGGAACTGCGACAGCAACTGACAGTGTTGAATTTACTTTAGTGGCAAATGAAGTGAATGCTATTCAATGGTTGGCAGAATCTACAGACATGCTTTGTGGCACATTAGGCGGAGAGTTTACGATCTCTGGTGGTGTGGACGACAACATTACAGCAACCAATATTAAAGCAGTACGCCAAGCAAGTTTCGGCAGTAACAAAGTAACGCCACTGAATGTCGGCAACTTACTTTTATTTAATCAACGGGCTGGAAGAAAAGTTCGCGAACTGGTGTTCAATTTTGACGTTGATGGATATTTGGCTCCTGACATTACATTATTAGCAGAGCATGTTAGTGCATCTGGTATCACCGACATGGCTTATCAACAAGAGGAAGATTCAATCGTCTGGGCGGTTACTGCCGACGGAGCATTGATTGGCTGCACTTATCTTAGAGATCAAAATGTTGTTGCATGGCACAGACATCCAGTAGGTGGAGAATTAACATTAGTTGAATCCGTCGCTGTGATACCAAGTGCCGATAGCCTGCGCGATGAACTTTGGGTTACGGTGAAGCGACGGGTCAACGGCATTACTAAACGATCTGTAGAATATCTCAACCCCAGTATTTTTGTAGATGGAGGATTGACGCTAGATAGTCCTGTAACAATCACAGGCATCACGGCAGCTAACCCTGTCGTTGTGACTGCGGCATCACATGGATTTGCCGATGGAGATTTAGTCGATATTAAAGATGTGTTGGGGATGACTGAAGTGAATGGCAATCGATATAAAGTGGCAGACAAAACAACCAATACTTTTGAATTGACAAATCAAACGACGGGAGTGGATGTGAACGGGACTGCATACACTGCTTATGACTCGGCTGGCAAAGTTCGCAAAGGGGTGACAACAATTACAGGGCTGAGTCATTTGGAAGGATCTTTAGTCCAAATAGTAGGCAACGGGGCTGTATTCCCAAGCGCCACTGTAACTGATGGTCAGGTGACAACGGCTACGGAAGTTTCAGAAGCTTATGTTGGATTAGGTTATATCACAACGATTAAACCGTCACGCCCAGAATTTGGATCGCCACAAGGCATTACGCAAGGCAAACCAAAACGCTGGAATCATATTTTTGTAAGATTAGTAAACACACTTGGCATCAGTATCAATGGAGATCAAATGCCGTTTCGTACTTCGGCGGATTTATTAAACTCTCCTCCGGCATCTTTTACGGGTGACAAAAAGGTAATGAATTTAGGCTTCGACAAAGATGCTTTTATTGAGATTAAACAGGAACAACCTTTAGATATGCATGTTGTAGCTATAGGTGGAGATTTGAACACTGGTGAGCAATTTACATAACGTCCGTTGGATACAAAAGTATGAGCCTTGGCACATGGATGCGATTCTCATGCGCCCTCGCGAGACTGAGATTTTTAAAGTTGTTGATAGAGATTTGGATAAAGCTCTTAAAGATAATTCTAAAGGTTGTAGCTTTACTGGATTCACTACTGACAAAATCATAGGGTGCGCTGGCATTCTTCCAGTATGGGGAAATGTTGGACACGCATGGGTTGTACTAGGCAGCGATTATAAGAAGCATCGCATCTGGTTGCATAAACAAGTTAAAGATATGTTTTTTAAAATTGCGGTAGGAATGAAATTTAGAAGAGTGCAAGCAAACGTGCAATGCGATTTTCATGATGCAGTTCGATGGATTGAGGCATTAGGTTTTGAAAGCGAATCTATCTTAAAAGAATACGGGCCCGACGGGAAAGATCATTATATGTACACGAGGTTTTTTGATTGATTATTGAAGCGTGGAATATAGTCAGCGGTTGCGAGCGCTTATCACCTGGTTGTGATAACTGCCCGACATATTGGGACTATAAAGAGAAGGGGTTGGATTATCACCCACAAGAACATTTAGAGAGATTGTCTATCCCTACTGATAACCAGACTCCATCAATGTACATGGTAGCGGCTGGAAGCGATTTGTTTCACGAGGCGGTCACAGCGGATTTTATCAAAGATGCTTTCAAGGTAATGAGAACGGCGTATTGGCATCAGTTTCAAATAGTCACTAAACGGGCGGAGAGATTAGAAGCATTCTCCAGGGAATATTTATACTGGCCTGCCAATGCTCTCGCGGGAGTTTCGGTAGAGGAAGAGAGATACAAATGGCGCATTGATTGTTTACGCAATGTGAAAGCTTCAAGGTTTGTTTCTTTCGGCCCGATGACAGGAGCAATGGGAACACTAAATTTAAGTGACATACATCAGGCAGGCGTTGTGGTTGAACATTGGGGGCCAAACCCCAGAGATGTTTTGCCAGAATGGGTTGACGAAATACATAAACAGTGTGAGGAACAAGGCGTGAAGATACTCAACAAACATTGGCTTTCACAGGAGACTGCGTAATGTCAGGAGCAGCGATAGCGGCCACAGCAGCAGTGATTGGCACGGGAATATCAGCATACGGAACAATGCAGCAAGGCAAAACTGCTAATGCGATTGCAGGGCGTAACGCTCAGATAATGAATCGCAATGCGGATATTGCTAAACAGAATGCTGAGTTCAATGCAAAACTTGAAGAACGTGATTCTCGGCGCAAACGCGCTAAAGACACATTAGAATTAGGTAATGGCGTTGAAATCTACGATGGTACAAATTTAATCGCAATGGCAACTCAGGAATGGTCGGATGAAACAAATGCAGAAATGATCCGCCGTGGTGGGCAAAACGAAGCTAATAATCTTAGGATGAAGGCTGGCGTTACGATTGCTGAAGGAGAGGCTGCCGAAAGCGCTGGGATGGTAGCAGCCGGAGGGTCACTGCTCACAGGGTTTGGCAACGCTGCTCTGGGTTATAAGGCGGCAACTTAATGACAATAAAAATAAGAAAAATTCACCAAGATAGCAAATCAGGATTTACTGGAGTGTATCGAATGCCTAAGAATCATGGTAAGTGGACAGCCCAGATTACAGTGAACTACGAACAGATGCACTTAGGTGTATTTGATACTAAAGAAGAGGCTATTACTGCACGGGCAGACGCTGATCAACGACTAGGCCAATTCCAATATAATTCTTATAAAAGGCGTTTAATCTAATGGCAAATGGAATAGAAATTAGTCGCATCAACCGAGTCAAACAAAACGAAGGCTATAGCGACACTATTAATCCTTCTTCCTTTGTTAATTCTTTTAACGGGATGATTCAAGCGGGGCAGCAAATACAGAATTTTGCTGGGCAGGCAAATAATTTATTAATCAAACAAAAGCGACTTGCGGACAGTTTATCTTTGGATGACTTGTTAACTTCGTTTGATAGTTCTCAAAAAGAGAACGAAATGAAATTGGATGCTTTTGTCAAAAAAAACCCATCAAATTTAATTGACCCTAACGATGGCAAATCATTGTTAGCTAATCAGGCATATGCTTTGGGATCAGGCTCTCAACAAAAACTATTACTTTCAGATCAATTTAATAATCTAGGGAAAGATTACCAAGAGAGATTTCGTAATGTGACTCAAGGGGCTATTAATAATCGTGAGATAAAAGCTAAATTTGACACTACTAAATTGTTGCATAGTCGCCAAATCCTCAAAGATGAGAAAACTTTAGACAAAGTGTTGAGTACGGGTAACGACCCACAGGTTACAGAGAAAGAGTTTATGGCTAATATTGCAGCATACAAGACAGAGTTGGAAGCCAATAGCAAGGAGATGGGGATTTACAGTTTAGAGCAACTAGATGTCGCGTTAACAAATGTAGATACAAAGGCACTCAAACTCCAATATGGCAAAGCCAAATTAGACGCAACGCAAAACGCAACGCCGGAGGGGTTTAGAGATTTGGATCTGCGCTTACAGAAGGGTGACTTTGGCATAGTGCCTCCAGAGGATTTACCAGATAAACGCGCTGAATTATATCGAGGGTTTGTATTATCCTTAACTGCAAGAGAAGCTCGCCAAACAAAAATCCAAACGGAGAAAGAGAATGGGATAATGGTTGAGTACATGCAGCAATTGCAATCTGGCGAACATTCCGAAGAGGGTATGACAAACTTGCTGCAGGCTTTAGGTGATGGCATATTAAAAAATAATCCTACCAAATATAGCCAGTTGGAGACAGATCTTCGTACATACTATAAGCCCGAATCAGAATCTCCTAATTCGATGAATAAGCAAACGGAGTTGAATATTGCTAGGGTAGATCTAAACTCTCCCAATGCGATAGATGAATATAATGAAATAAGAAAAGATTTGCCAACTCTAGGATTGTCCGCTGGGCAGGAAGCTGCACGAACAAAACAAATAAATGCTTTGACCAACAAAATTAATACCGCAGAAGCTAAAGCGGATGCCAGCCATAAGAAAGATATGAAGCGGCGGATTGATCAGAAGTTGCGTGACAATAAAAGTCCTTTAACGAGTATTTTGGGCGGCAACCAAGGCACGCTAAAGAATGTTGCGGAAGACACGTTTGAACAATTAATACTGCTAGGTGACCCTCCAGACGTTGCCTGGAAAAAAATTGATGACATCTTGGAACAGGCTGCTGATGGATTTGAGCTAAATGTAAATGATTTAGAAACACATTTGGGTGTTGATATACAGGATCTTCAACGTAGACAATTATCTAGTCCCCAAGGTATTTCAGATGAAGAACTCAGATCTCTACAGTTATATTTAGCGGCTAAAAAGGCTAATGCCGAACGACCTATTAGTACATCGCAAACGGAGGAGAAAAAATAATATGGCAGATACACAGCCCGTTGGCGGTTATAGAATAAATGATGATGGTTCTGCTGATATTATGCTGATCCAAAAGCAAAAAGAAAAAAAAGAAGCGTTAGCCAAAGTCTTTAAAGAATTAGACGCATTGGAGCAAGCCGAAGAGTCCAAGGTATTTTCCTCCGAAGGATCACCCGTTGATAGAGGCACTGCCTTTGACTTCAAAGGAGATATGGATACGCCGAGTGGGGCAACCGTTCAGCCAGAGCCGGACGACGATATTTCTTTTTTAGAATTCCTGAAACAAGTGGGAGTTGGTGGTGCATTGGATGCGGCAGAAAAGGCAGGTGAATTAGTAGCGTCGGAAGGTCAGAGATTGCGTGATACCACATTGGAAGATGTTGCTAGAAACTTGCAAGGGGTAGCTGGTGGCTTGACATCTCCAGAGCTATCAGAAGCGGGTCATTTGCAACCCTTACCAGAAGGTGCGTTTGGCAATGTTGGTAAGGTTACTGTGCAACAAGCTTTAGATAGTTTGAAGATGGGTGGCAAAATTCCTTTTCATATTCCTCAATTGGAAGCCAAAGGTGGTACTGGAACAAAGATGGCTCGTGGCGTTGCTTCTTTCTTGTATGGATTTACAGTATTGAGAACAGCCGGTTCTGCTTCAATGCCAGCGGGTATTGCGGCAGATATATTAACTACTCCTGGTGAAGAAAATCTCGCCAATATGTTTAATGAATTAGCCCCAGAATTAAAAAATCCAATCACAGATTTTTTAGCAGCTAAAGAAGATGATTCAGTATTGACTCAAAGATTAAAGCAAGCGGGTATAGGTAGTGCCGCTGCTCAAGCATTAGTGAGTACTGCTCGTATGATGAAGGCAGGCGGCATCCAAATGGCAGACTTTGCCAAGCCTAAAAAAGTTATTAAGAGATTGCGTTCCAAAAAAATTAATTTAGGTGAGATGGAAGGGCCATTGCCAGGGGCAAACCCAGCCAGTGTTGTTTCTATCCGAGGATCAGCTTTTGATCTTGAAGATTTTGAGCCATTTCTTAAACGCGTCAATAGTGGTAAGGCAGTTCAAGAAGCAATTAAAGATGCTCAAGAATATATAGAGCGTGGCTTGACGCAACCTGATGGTAGAAAAATGCGCCATCGCATGGAAGCGGTTAAAGAGGCACGGGAACGTCTTAAAAAAGATCCTATTGGAGAAACCCGTCGCGTTCTCGAATTAGACCCCAGTAAATCAATTGATGATGTCGCTCCTTTGATTATGGAATTAGTATTTTCGGCACACATGTTGAGGTCAAAGGAACTTGCACAGCGTTTGTTAGATCAGGGAATGTATCAATCTGGAGTATTTCTTAAAACACACGCATTGTCTAGCTCAATGGCAGAACAACGCAAACAGTTATCAGAAGCTGCTGCCCGTGTTCTGGGTATCCGCAATGCACTGTCTGGGTTGGAGTTTGAAGAAGGATTAAGGTTTGGCAAAGTGGTATCTGAAACAGTTGCTGAATTACCTCCTGGAGTCTCAGAAGGAGAATTAATAAAACATTATGTCTTATTAAATGAAGTAGCGTTGAAGAAATCTTACGAGATGGCTGGTCGTCCAGGGATGAAAGATTTTATTTTAAAATTTATGTATTTCAATCTTTTGTCTGGTGGCGACACACAGATCGCAAACATTATAGGCGGCATGTTGGGAGTGACATTTAATCTGGCTGCTCGTAAAGTTGGAGAACAAGTTCGCGGTGGTTTGCGCTTTATGGGGAGCAATGCCAAGGGTGTTCAAGATGGCGAATCTGCCGCTTTAACTTTTGGTTTGTTAAATGGATTGCGCCGTCTATTCCCTGCCTTTGCAAAAAACATGTGGAATGCAGCGCGTGGCAGGGATATTAGCGTTGATGATGTAACTAAGTTAGAGGGTATGGGATCAAAACCATCCCTGATGAACGCAAAAACTTTCGATCAATTTTTCCCAGGAGAGCGTTCTAATTTTTTCAAAGCGACGGTGGATCAATTAGGAGCGCCTTTTGAATTTCCTGGTCGCGGTTTAATGTCTCTCGATAATCTAATACAAGGATCGTCGTTTGATGCTGCAATGTTTGCGGTGGCGATCAGAAGAGCGATGGAAGATGGATTGAGCGGTAAGGCAATGCAAAGCCGTATTGATTTTTACCTAAAACACCCAACGCCAATTATGATCGAAGAGTCTACTAAGTTTGCGCGTGGCAATGTGTTTTTAGATGAACTTGGCCCGTTTGCAACCCATCTAACAAAAGGACTAGACGGAACATTCTGGGGCAGAATTCTAATTCCTTTTGTGAAGGTCTTAGTTAATCTAGCTAAATTCCCAGTGCAGAACGGGCCTTTAGGATTAACAACGCCCAAACAGTTTAATGCTGTTTTTAATGGGACTGCGGTTGAAAGAGATATAGCTTTTGGGCAAATGATTACTGGCACTGCTATCTCTTTGGCAGGCATATCTTTTGCCTTGGGTGGGTCTATCAATGGAACATTTGGTGCTAATCGATCCACGCAAGCTGCACAGCGTAGGCTAAACAAAACTCCCTGTTCCTTTCGTGTACACAATAAAGATGGCTCGGTCAGAGATATAGCCTTCAATAACATCGCTCCCGCTGGAGCTTATTTTTGTGCAGCGGCTGACTTCACTAGAATTGCTGGTGAATTGAAAGCTGGGGAAGATGTTAAGTTAGCGGAAGAGTTTATGAACTCTACGAGAAAAATTTTACTGAACGCTACGTTTGCTCAAAATATCATACAGATTGGCAATGCCTTGGAAGATGGTGATCCGAGAGTTTTGGAAAATTTAGTTTCTTCCTTAATACCAGCAAGTAATATTGTGGCGGATTTTCAACGCAATGGTGTCCCGTTCTATTCTGAGGGTGATAACAAGCTGCGTGATGTTCGTGGTGTAAACCCCAATAAGTTTACAGGCAAGCCTGGAGGACAAGTATTCGAGCCGTTTTATGAAGGATTTTATCGAGCGGCTAATAGAATTAGATCCCGTATACCAGGATTATCGGATAGCTTGCCAGAGCGTCATAATCTATGGGGAGAAGAAATTATTATAGAAGGTGGTTTAGGCCCAGATCTCATTTCGCCAATTTATACATCGACTGAGCATGAAAGTCCTATTGATGATTTGATCGTTGACAATGACATCGAACTAAATTCGATTCAACAAATATACATGGGGGTGCGACTCAATCCTGTAGAACACCAGGAGTTTATCGAGCGTGCAGGGAAACCAGCAAAAGCATTTCTTGAGTCATTATACGAGGCTGACAAAAATGGCAACGTAAAGGGGTTTTTCGATCAATTAAGTGGTGGCCCAACTGGTGGCATCGCACAAAAGATTAAAGCAACAGTTTTAGCATTTAGAGAAAACGCTTGGACAGCAATGTTAAAGGAAGAAAAACATCATGACTTATTGAGGCGAAATTTACGGGTACAACTAGAGAAGAAAGATGCCCAACATCCAGCAAAACATGACCCTATAGATGTCGAAATGATCGTAAACAAATATGCACCTAAAAGGAACTCAAGATGACAATATCGACTATCACAAGAACTAAGCAATACAATGGCAATAATAGCACCACGGTGTTCGCCTACGATTTCAATATCCAGGCTGACTCTGAGTTGCAAATATATCTTGGTACGCCTGTCGCTGCTCCGACAACTTGGACTTTGAAGACGTTGACTAGCGAATATACCATTACGGGCAGTGGCGTGGCAGGCGGCGGCAATGTCACCTTTGGGTCAGCGCCCCCGACAGGAGTGGGCAATGTATTTATCCGCCGTGTGACTGCAAAGACGCAAGCCAGCGATTATGTAGAAAACGACGCATTCACTGCGGCCACTTTAGAAAATAATTTAGATCATTTGACTCAAATTACACAAGACATGCAAGAGGAGATTGACCGATGCTTCAAGCTAGGCAGTGTCGTGCCGGATGCTGGATCGACAGAGGCATCCAGTGTTGTGGCGGATCGAAAGAATAAATTATTCGCCTTCGATGCCAGCGGAGATTTCAGTGTTACATCTGAGGTAGGCACTGTCAAAGGAAACTGGGCAGCATCCACTGCGTATGTGTTGCGTGACATTGTTAAGGACACGAACAACAATAATATTTACATCTGTATTACGGCTCATACATCGAGTGGAGCAGTGCCAATCAGTTCTAATACGGATGCTGCAAAATGGTCTTTGCTAGTAGATGCTGCGAGTGCAACAACTTCAGCGTCGGCGGCATCGGCTAGTGCTACTACAGCTACGACACAGGCTGGGATTGCTACCGCAAAAGCTGTTTTAACGGCTGCGGATGAAGTTTTAACAAGTGCAGATGTGGTCTTAACACATGCAGATGTGGTTTTAACAAACGCAGATGTAGTTTTAGCGGAAGCTGCACAGGTGGCAGCCGTAGCCGCTACAGGAGCATCAGCATTTAAATTTACATTCGACAGTTCCACAACGATGGCTGATCCTGGTACGGGAGATGTTCGTTTCAATCATGGAACAGTTGGGAGCGTTAGTGCAATTGCGTTTGACGCAACATCTGCCGATACGAGTAACCCAGACGTTTCGGATTTCATTGCCAACTGGTCTTCGGGAACAAACTCGGTGCATGAGGGTTATATAACTATTCGCAAATCTGGTACGCCAGCAACCTTTGCCGTGTTCTCTCTCACGGGAGCCGTGGTTGATAATACTGGATGGCTTCAATGTCCCGTAATATTCGTTGATTCAAATGGCACATGGTCAAACGCGGATGTGATGTATATTTCGTTTGCCAAATCTGGAAACTTGGGAGCAACTGGTAGCACTGGAGCTACTGGCCCTTCTGCTGGGCTTGACATGGTCTATGAATCCACAACTACGGATACCGATCAAGGTGTCGGTAAGATTTTTTTCAACCACGGAACTTTGAGTTCGGCAAGTATTCTTTACATGGACGATGTGGATGCGAACAGCGCAAGTATAAATTCGTTTGTAGACTCATGGGACGATTCTACAACTACCGCTCTTAGAGGCACAGTGACGGTGACGAAACAACTCGATGCCGCCGTTTTTGCAATCTATAATATCACGGGGGCAGTAACCTCGGCATCGACCTATTCTAAAATTCCAGTTTCGTATATTACTGGAGCCGGATCGTTTACCGATGCTGATGCTTGTACAGTCCAGTTTATTCGCACAGGAAATACTGGATCGGCTGGGTCGAGTACCCCTGCTGATAATGTATTTCGCATTCAAGATAATGGTGACGCAACGAAGCAAATTGCATTTGAAGCAGCGGGAATTTCTTCTGGCACAACCAGAACAATTACGATGCCAGATGCAAACGTTACTTTGGGAACTCCAAATAGTAACACCGTTGATGAAACTAAACTTAAAGATGCTTTGGTTGGGGATTTTACCGATGCCACGGTAACAGCATCCGATACATTCCTTCACGGAGATGCTACAGATAGCGGTAATACTAAGAAGGATACGGTACAGGGCATTCTTGATCTTGTTCCTGCTACTGACCTATCCAAATTAGAATACAACCAAGCCATATTAGCTTTCAAGATTGCTTCATCAAATCAGTTAGCTAAGTTCTCAATGGTCGATCAAGTAATTGATGAGTACCAAGATGCAACTGGTATAGATGCAGGAGCTTCCACTAATGAACTAGCTGGTGGAACAACTACCGCTAAATATTTTGAAGGTGGAACTAGCGTAACTCCAACTGCAACTGGTGGAACAATTACTAGTGACGGTGATTACACCATTCACTCATTTACAGCTTCTGGAAATTACATTAATAATACTGCCCAATCGGTTGAATATTTAGTAGTTGCTGGAGGTGGAGGAGGCGGTTCTGCAAGAGCTGGTGGAGGCGCAGGGGGTGGCTTTCGTTTTGGCACAGGCTTTTCAATGTCAGCTGCAACACATTCTGTAACAGTTGGTGCTGGAGGTGCTGGTGGTTTAACATCAGGAACAGCAGGTGATTATAGAAGTGGACGAAGGGGCGGTGATTCAGTTTTAAGTACCATCACTTCTACAGGTGGAGGTGGAGGTATTGGCGAAGATAATACTAACACAGGAAATTTTACTGGGGGTTCTGGTGGAGGAGCTTGTGGTGGCACTCTATTAACTGGTGGAGCAGGAAATACTCCAAGCACGACTCCCTCACAGGGCAACAACGGTGGTAATGCGTTGTATTCAGGTAATTATCCAGCAGGGGGCGGTGGAGGCGCAGGTTCTGTCGGAGGAAACTACAGTGGAACTTCTGTTGGTGGTGCTGGTGGTTCTGGTGCTTCAAATTCAATAACTGGTTCGGCTGTTATATATGCTGGAGGAGGAGGTGGAGCTACATACAATGGGGGAACGGCTGGTGCAGGTGGATCAGGAGGTGGGGGAGCCGCTGGTGCTGGTGGAACAACTAATGCAGGTACACCCGGTACGAATGGTCTTGGTGGTGGGGCTGGTGGAGGAGCTTATCAGCTTGGTGCTTCCGCAGGTGCAGTTGGTGGTTCTGGAGTAGTTATCATTCGTAGAGCTACTACATCTACAAGTTTAGGTGGAAATCTTACCCTTCAATCTGTAGCAACTACAGCAGAGTCAGCACCCACAACTGCTGATCTAGTAGTCCTCATAGAAGATTCTGGTGGAACTCCAGCGACAATTAATACTGACATAAAGGCTAAAGTAAGTAGGGACGGATCAGCATTCTCTGGATATGTAACATTTGTAGATGAGGGTGACTGGGGAACTAATAAGCGGATACTAGTTGCACGAAACATAGATATAAGTGGTATCACTTCTGGTGTTGCAATGAAGTATAAATTAGAAACACTCAACCAGAGTGCTGGAAGTAAGGAAACTCGCATCCATGCAACTTCATTAGCGTGGGCTTAAGGAGGTTTAATGATTCGACTGATTTTCTACAGCGCACTCATGATTGCAGCCTTATATTTACTTTGGCAATAAAACAATTTCACACTCACTAGGAGGGGAATGGTTAAAACAGTTTTGACAATTTTGTTATTCGCACATGTCATCGGATGTAGCAGCGCGGTGCTAGGCTATGTTATCGGCACAGCTTCTAATCTCACAAGTGATCTATTAATCCGGCAACTTCAGCCGCACGATGAAGAAAACAAACGTGATAAGGAAAAATAATGGACTCATTTTTAAATCTTGCGTGGACACCATTTCTAGCAATATTTGCTTGGGTGGTGAACAGAGTGATTACAAGGCTTGATGCCCTGGA
>Ga0114999_10006317_pt1 | contig 13688 bp, 18 predicted proteins | sample ArcticOcean_MG_C_3_FD_89820 | JGI IMG/M metagenome (GOLD analysis project Ga0114999, IMG submission 89820) | Marine microbial communities from western Arctic Ocean - ArcticOcean_MG_CB8_126 | ecosystem: Environmental > Aquatic > Marine > Oceanic | place: Arctic Ocean: Canada Basin | collected...
ACGGATTCCGCCGCCGAGTTGCACAGGCCGGTCGGTCGCGGCGAGGATCGCGCGCACGGCCGCTTCGTTCGCCGGCCGGCCGGCGAAGGCGCCGTCGAGATCGACAACATGAAGCCAGGCGAAGCCTGCTTCGGCGAAGGCCCGGGCCTGGCCCGCGGGGTTGTCGTTGAACACGGTGGCCCGGTCCATCTCGCCCTGGCGCAGGCGGACGCAGGCGCCGTCCTTCAGGTCGATCGCGGGAAAGACGATCATTAGCCGTGCTGCTTCAGGTCTTTGTAGTAGTAACGCCCGGCGATCATCGTGCCGTCGATCAGGGCGTATTTCGGATTTGTGCCCCAATGGACATAGCGCAGGGATTCGTAAAGCTTGATCGCGGCCGTCAGGGTCTCGCGGACATCCAGGCGCAGAACCTTGAAGCCCTCCTCCCGCGCGCGTTTCTCGACGGCGACCGTGACCGCGCGCGCCAGGCCGTGACCGCGCGCCCAGGGCGCCACGAAGGAATGGGTGAGCTGGGCCTGGAATGCCTGGGCCTCGTTGTTGGGCGGCATCCGGTGGAGCTGGGCGGCGGCACAGACCACGCCGTCGAGCCGGCCGACGAAGAGCGAGCGTTCGGGCACCACGAGAACCCCCCGGTAGAAGGCCTCGAGCGCGGGCCGCGGCGGCGGACGCAGCCAGCCGAAGCCGCCGCCTTCGATCACCGCAGCCTCGGTCGCGTCGCACAGATCGTAGAGGTCCGAGCCCTGGAATTTGGTCAATAGTTCGACGGCGATGGTCATGGATCTCCGCTGTATTATCCCGGGCGGCCCTAGGGCCGCCAGGTCAGAAAATTGGCGATCAGGCGCAGGCCGGCGGCCTGGCTCTTCTCCGGGTGGAACTGGGTCCCCACCATGTTGTCGCGCCCCACGACCGCGGCGAAGGCCTCGCCATGGCGCACCCGCGCCAGATCGCAGGCCGGCTCGTCGGGCCGAAAGGCGTAGGAATGAACGAAATAGACATGGGTTCCGTCGCCCAGCCCGTCCAGGACCGGATGAGCCTTCACCTCTTCCAGGACGTTCCAGCCCATATGCGGCACCTTGAGGCCCTCGCCATAGGGCAGGGCGTCGACATCGCCCGCGATCCAGCCCAGGCCGGCATGGCTGCCGTGTTCGAGCCCGCGCGCGGCCATCAGCTGCATGCCGACGCAGATGCCGAGGAAGGGCACGCCGCGGCGCAGCACGGCATCTTCAAGGGCGTCGACCATGCCCGGCAGCGCGGCGAGTCCGGCCATGCAATCGGCGAAGGCGCCGACGCCCGGCAGGACGATGCGTGTCGCGGCCGCCAGATCCGCCGGCAGATCAGTGACCCGGATGGGCTCGGCCGCGCCTGAATCGGCGGCGGCGCGCTCGAAGGCCTTGGCCGCCGAACGCAGATTTCCCGACCCGTAATCGATGATTGCGACGCTCATGCCGTTCCCCTGCCGCCACGCGGGTGCCGCGCGGGCGATGCGGCCATCATGACCCGCCCCCGCTCAGGCGGTGGTGCCGCCGAGGGTGCCCTTGGTCGAGGGGACCGAATCGGCGGCGCGAGGGTCGATCTCAAGGGCCATACGCAAGGCCCGCGCCAAGCCCTTGAAACAGGATTCGACGATATGGTGATTGTTCTCGCCATACATATTCTCGACATGCAGGGTGATGCCCCCGTTCTGGGCGAAGGCCTGGAACCATTCCTTGAACAGTTCAGTGTCCATCTCGCCCAGCTTGTCGCGGGTGAAGCCGACCTTCCAGACCAGATAGGGCCGGTTCGAAATATCGAGCGCGACCCGGCTGCAGGTCTCGTCCATCGGAATCTCGGCATGGCCGTAGCGGCGGATGCCGCGCCGGTCTCCCAGCGCCTTCGCCACCGCCTCGCCCAAAGCGATGGCGGTATCCTCGGTGGTGTGATGGAAATCGATATGCAGGTCGCCCTTGGCCTCAAGCTCGATATCCAGCAAGCCATGGCGGGCAAGCTGCTCCAGCATGTGGTCGAGAAATCCGATCCCGGTGGAAATATTGGCGCGACCGGTGCCGTCCAGATTCACCCGGGCGCGGATATCCGTTTCTTTGGTCTTGCGGGTCACGGTCGCTTCGCGCATGGCGACATCCACCTAGATTCTAGGGGGCCATGTCGGCCCCGTGTCGGGCGCCGGGTCCTGGGCCACGGCCCAGCCGTATCACGGCTTGCCATGGCCAGGGCGCACGCCGTGAAGATGGCGCGCGACGGCGCGCGCGTTGTATCAGGATGCGGACCGGCGTGCCAGTCTACCCAATGCGCCGGCAACCCAGGGTCATGTATCAACAATTTGTCGAAGCTTTGTAATATTTCCGATTGCATCGTGCAGGGCAGGATGATGCCATTCGCCCGGTGCCGGTGGCGTGCAATATCAACTTTCGAAAACAGCCTGTCATGCGTGAATTGCATTTCGAACCGCATGAATTGATCTACTGGGCCGGCGACGCGCCGGACTCGGCCTTCATCATCAAGCAGGGCGATGTCGAAATCGCCACGCTCGGCTCGACCGCGCGGCCCGAACGGTTGGGCCCGGGCACGGTGTTCGGCCAAGTCGCCATCATGGTCGATCAACCCCGTCAGCGCACCGCGCGCGCTCTCCGATGTCGTGGTCCTGGCAGTGCCACAGGCCGATTTCCTGCGCGCCCTCAATGAACGCTTCGATGTAGTCGAGCCGTTTCTGCGCCGCCTCTTCGCGACCCTGCACGATGCCGAGGGCCTTGCCGAACGCGGCGCCCTGACGCCTACGCAACTTTCGGCCGAGGTGGGGGAGCGCGAGCGACCCGGTGCCGACCAGCAAGGCGGTGACCAGCACCGAAGCAGGCTATTCCATTCGCGTGATGCCAGCGTCCGAAGAGGCTGCCAGGCAGCTCGGCGATCGAGGCCTTTCGGTGGGGGGTTTCCCCTTCCAGGTCGGGCGCCAACCCACCAAGGGGGAGCCGCCGCCGGTCGGCTTGCTCGACCTGAGCCTGCTGGACGCCAAGCCCTTCAACCTTTCTCGCCGCCATTTCGTTATCGAGGCCGGGCCGGGCAGTCCCTTCGTGCGCGATGTCGGCAGCCATCTCGGCACCATCGTCAACGGCGCGAAGATCGGCGGCGCAGAGCCGATATGGACCGCCTCGCTCGATCTCGGGGAGAATTCCGTGATCGCCGGACGCGAGAGTTCGCCCTTCGCCTTTACGATGACGGTCACCACGTCCTAGGGTCCGCCACGCGGCCGCGCCTTGATCCGCGCGCGGCTGTCACCACATTCTGGACAACCCACCGGCCATAAACGATGGCCGCGCGACGCCTCTGGACCACGGATACACCGCATATGTCTCAAGCCGACCATTCCACCTGGCACGGCACGACCATCTTGGCCGTGCGCAAGGGCGACACCGTTGTGATCGCCGGCGACGGCCAGGTCACCCTCGGCCAGACGGTCATCAAATCCAACGCCCGAAAGGTGCGCCGACTCGGCGATGGCGGCGTGATCGCCGGCTTCGCGGGGGCCACGGCCGACGCCTTCGCCCTGTTCGAGCGGCTGGAGGCGCGGCTGGAGCAATATCCCGGCCAGCTGGCCCGCGCCTGCGTCGAACTGGCCAAGGAATGGCGCACGGACCGCTATCTGCGCCGCCTTGAAGCCATGATGGCGGTGGCCGACCGCGAAACCTCGCTCGTCCTGACCGGCACCGGCGATGTGCTGGAGCCCGAGGACGGGCTGATCGGCATCGGGTCGGGCGGCACCTTCGCCCTCGCCGCGGCCCGCGCGCTGATGACGGTCGAGGGGTTGGAGGCGGAGGACATCGCCCGCCGGTCGATGGAAATCGCGGCCGGCATTTGCGTCTATACGAACACGAGCCTGGTGGTCGAACGGTTATGAGTGGATTCACCCCGCGAGAGATCGTCTCGGAACTCGACCGCTTCATCGTCGGCCAGGCCGACGCCAAACGCTCGGTCGCCATCGCCTTGCGCAACCGCTGGCGGCGCCAGCAGCTTCCCGAGGATATCCGCGAGGAAGTGCTGCCCAAGAATATCCTGATGATCGGCCCGACCGGCGTCGGCAAAACGGAGATCGCGCGCCGCCTGGCGCGCCTGGCGCAGGCGCCCTTCGTCAAGGTCGAGGCGACCAAATTCACCGAAGTCGGCTATGTCGGCCGGGATGTCGAGCAGATCGTCCGCGATTTGGTCGATACCGCGATGCATATGGTGCGTGAACGGATGCGCAAGGACGTCACGTCGCGCGCCGAACTCAACGCCGAGGAACGCGTGCTCGATGCCTTGGTCGGCGATAGTTCCGGGGCGGAAACCCGCAGCAAGTTCCGCCGGATGCTCCGCGACGGCGAATTGGACGACAAGGAAATCGAACTCGAATTGCGGGATTCCGGCAGCGGCATGCCGACCTTCGAAATGCCGGGCATGCCCGGCGCGCAGGTCGGGATGCTCAATCTCAACGATATGCTGGGCAAGGCCTTCGGCCAGCGCACCAAGCCGCGGCGCATGAACGTCAAGGATTCCCACGAGGTGCTGATCGCCGAGGAAAGCGACAATCTGCTCGACGAGGACAAGATGGTGCAGGAAGCCCTGCATCTGGTCGAGCAGAGCGGCATCGTCTTCCTCGACGAAATCGACAAGATCTGCGCGAGCGCTGAACGCCACGGCGCGGATGTCAGCCGCGAAGGCGTACAGCGCGACCTGCTGCCCCTGATCGAGGGCACGACCGTCGCCACCAAGCATGGCACGGTGAAGACTGACCACATCCTGTTCATCGCCTCGGGCGCCTTCCACCTGTCCAAACCCTCGGATCTGCTGCCCGAACTCCAGGGCCGGCTGCCCATCCGGGTCGAGTTGCGGGCCCTGGATCGTAAGGATTTCGTGCGCATCCTGACCGAACCGGAGAACAGCCTGATCCGCCAGTACACGGCGCTGCTCGGCACCGAGGGGCTGACCCTCGATTTCACCGAGGACGGGATCGAAACGATCGCCAGCCTGTCCGCCGAGATCAATGCCGGGGTCGAGAATATCGGCGCCCGGCGGCTCCACACCGTGCTGGAGCGGGTGCTGGAAGAGGTCAGTTTCACGGCCACCGACAACCCCGAGGTGACCGTCACGATCGACGCCGCCTATGTCGAAGCGAAGGTCGGCGACCTCGCCAGAAACGCGGATCTGTCCAAGTTTATTCTTTAGACGAATGGCTTTAGACGAAGCGCCTCAGGTCATCCGACAACCGGGATTCAGCGTAAAGATTCAAAAGTATTCGTTCGTTTTCTTAGAAAACGGGTGCGATGCTTCTTTAGTGAAGTCTAAGCCGGGGCGCCTAAAATCTTGGAATCAAGTTTTTTCAAAGCAACGATGCCAAAGAACAAAACCGATGCGCACCATGGCAAGTTTCCTCGGCATCCGAGCTCAGCCTGCTAACCACCTCACATATCATGATCTGGCCTCGCGCTTTCGCCGCAACAGAACATAGAGTGCGCCATCGCCGCCATGCTTGGGCTGGGCCGGGGCGAAAGCGAGAACATGCCCCCGGCAGGCGGGGCGGTTGAGCCAGTCGGGCACGGCCGCGCGCAGGACCCCCATCCCGCCCGCCGAACGCGACCCCCGCCCCGTGATGACGAGAACGCAGCGCAACCCGGCGCCAGCAGAATCCTGGATGAACTCGAACAGCGCGCCCAGGGCCTCGACCTGAATCATGCCGTGCAAGTCGATGCGCGCATCGATCGGCATCAAACCTCGGCGCAGGCGGTCGGCCGTCCTGCGGTCCAGGCCGGGCGACCGGCCGGGTTCGATCATCGGCACGGGGGTGGGCGGCTCGGCCGCCGGGCGCTGGACGGGCGCCGCTCCGGGCCGGGCGGTCGGCGGGGCGGATCTTTCAGGCGCCGGCGGAGCCGGGGGCGGTGCATCCGGTGGCTTCGGTAGCGCGGCATTCGCGCGCTGCAAGGGCACGGCTTCCCGGGTCGCCCGCCGCCAGAGATCGGCGTCCTCGTCGGAGAGGCTGCGCCCGTCCCGGCCGCGCCTGCGGCTCACAGATCCTCGATCAGGATGATGTGGAGGCGGCGCGGGCCATGGGCACCCATCTGCAGAGTCTGCTCGATATCCGCGCTGCGCGAGGGTCCAGTGATGAAATTGACGGTCCGGGGCATGGCGCCGCCGGTGGCACGCAGGCGCGCCCAACCTTCCTCGTAGCTGGCCACGACCTGGCTGGCGCGCAGCACCGCGATATGGTCGTCGGGCAGGAAGTTCAGGGTCGTCGGCCCGGCCGGTCCGGAATGGAGCATCAGGGTGCCGGTTTCCGCCACCCCGGCGAAGGCGCCGGTGACGCTGGTTTCATCCGTGCCGTCGCTCGGGCCCTCGCGTACGGTCAGCAGCTTTTCCTTGTCGAGTCCCGCTGCGCGCAGGGCCGGATCGGGCGCCATGACGATGCGCATGGGCAGATTCTGGTCCCGCAGATAGCGGATGACCTCGCCCGGGATCGCCTCCGGCGCATCGATTCGGGCGACGGTCGCCGCGGCTTCTTCGGCCATGGCGACGAAGAGATCGACCCGCGCTGCGGGTGCCAGCTGGCCGCGCGCGGGCACCAGATTGGCCTTGGCCGCGGCCAGGCGGGCATCGATCTCTGCCGGGTCCCTGCGCTCCTCGGCCCCAGCATTGGCCCGGCGCAACCGGCCGAAGATATCCGCCCGCGAGCCGTTCATCGCGCGCCGCCCCGGCGAGTCCACTGCGCCTGAAAACTTTGCCCTTCGGGAACCGGCAGGTCGCGCTCCGCCGTCCAGCCCCCGGCCAGGGGTACGCGTACGAGCGCGCCCCGGCCCCGCGCCCAGATCCTCAGGGCGCGGGCTCCGAGATTCGCCATGACGCCGTACAAACGGGGCCGGGCAGCGACCCAGGCCCAAAACCCGAGCGCGGTCCTTGCGGCAGCCGGGGTCATATGCCGTTCGAATTCCCGCTCGCGCCAATGGCGCATCATCTTGGGCAGGGGAATGCGCATCGGACAGACCGCTTCGCAGCGGCCGCAGAAGGACGACGCGTTGGGCAGGTGTCCGGTCTTGTCGATGCCGACCAGGGAGGGGGTCAGCACCGCGCCCATCGGCCCCGGATAGACCCAGCCGTACGCATGGCCGCCGACCGCGCCATAGACCGGGCAATGGTTGAGGCAGGCGCCGCAGCGGATACAGCGCAGCATGTCCTGGAATTCAGTGCCCAGCATGGCGCTGCGCCCATTATCGAGCAGGACGACATGGAATTCCTCGGGCCCGTCCAGGTCCTCGGCCCTGCGCGGACCGGTCGAGAAGGTCGTATAGACCGAGAATTCCTGGCCCGTCGCCGAACGCGCGAGGACGCGCAGAATGGTCGAGGCGTCCTCCAGGGTCGGCACGACCTTCTCCAGGCTGGCGAGCACGATATGGGCACGCGGCAGGGTCTGCGTCAGGTCGCCATTGCCCTCGTTGGTGACGATGACGGTCGAGCCGGTCTCGGCGATCAGGAAATTCGCCCCGGTGATGCCAACATCGGCGGCCAGGAACTTGCGGCGCAGGATGGTCCGCGCCTCGGCCAGCAGGGTCGGCGCCTCGTCCAGATTGCGATCGGCCGGCAGATGGGTATGGGCCGCGCGGAAGGCGTCGGAGACCTGCTCCTTCACCAGATGAACGGCCGGGGCGATGATATGACTGGGCGGTTCGTGGCGCAGCTGGATGATGTATTCGCCCAGATCGGTTTCGACCGGCTCGATGCCCTGTTCCTCGAGGAAATCGTTCAGGGCGATCTCCTCGGCGATCATGCTCTTGCCCTTGGTGACCGTGCGGGCTTCGAGCCGGCGGCAGATATCGAGGATGGTGGTCCGCGCCTCGGCGCCGTCGCGGCACCAATGAACCGTGCCCCCCGCCGCCGTCACCTTCTCCTCAAAACGTTCGAGATAGAGGTCTAGATTGGCCAGGGTGTGGTCCTTGATCGCCTTGGCCTGGTCGCGCAACGCCTCGAATTCGGGCAGCCGGGCGGCGGCCTTGGCGCGGCGGTCGACAAAGCCGACCTTCACGAAGCCGAGGGCCTTCTGCAGGGTCGTGTCGTCGAGGGCCTCGCGGGCATTGGCCTTGAAGGTGGGGCTGGTGATCTCCATCGCCTAGACCTCGCCCTCGGCGCGACCGATGGCGGGGGAATCCGTCATCCCGGCCAGGACCTCGGCGATATGGCGCGCTTCCATCGCCCGCCCCTCGCGGCGCAAGCGCCCGGCGATGTTCATCAGGCAGCCGAGATCGCCGGCGAGGACCGTGCCGGCCCCGGTCGCGGCGAGCGCCTCGACCTTGTCCGCGACCATGCGGCCGGAGATATCGGGATATTTCACGCAGAAGGTGCCGCCGAAGCCGCAGCAGATCTCGCGATCCGCCGCCTCTGTCAATGTCAGGCCCTCGACCGCGCCGAGCAGGGCGCGGGGGCCGGCCTCGATGCCCAACTCGCGCAGGCCCGAGCAGGCATCGTGATAGGTGACCGTCCCATCGAACCGCGCACCCGACAGATCCATGTCCCGTATGTCCGTCAGAAAGGAAACCAGCTCCCAGGTCTTGGCCGCCAAGGCCTCGGCTCGCGCCGCGTCGGCCGGATCGTCGGCGAAGAGCGCGGGATAGTGATAGCGGATCATGCCCGCGCAGGAACCCGAGGGCGCGACGAGGTAATCGACCTCGGCGAAGGCATCGAGCACCGTGCGCGCGACCGCACGGGCCTGCGCGCGAGCGCCGGAATTATAGGCGGGCTGGCCGCAACAGCTCTGCCCGGCCGGAACCCGGACGGTGCAGCCCGCCGCCTCCAGCAGCTTGACGGCGGCAAAGCCGACACTGGGACGAAACAGATCGACCAGACAGGTCACGAAGAGGCCGACAACCGGCTTAACTTTCCCCGTTTCCCCGGATTCCATCATGGCGTTTCCATTTCTGCCGCCTGGTTTCGACCCGCCTCCAGTGACGGCGCGGGCGGCGCGCAGCGCAAGCTCGCGGCCCTATCGCGCGGCGAGGATGCGGGCCGGCGAGACCGTCCTGGGAAGAAGAATGGCATGGCCGCCACGGGCGTTCATCCGGCCGGCCATGGCCGCCGCCTCAGCACCCGCGCCCCAGAACAGATCGCCGCGCACCGCGCCCCGGATCGCGACGCCCGTGTCCTGGGCGATCACCAGCCGGCGCAGCGGCCTGCCGTCGGGATCGCTGGACTCGAGCCAGAGTGGCGCGCCGTAGGGCAGGAATTCGGGATCGACCGCCAGGCTGCGGCCGGGTTCGAGCGCCACCCCCTGGGCGCCGATCGGGCCCTCGCCTTCGACCGCGCGGAAATAAATGTAACGCGGGTTCGCGTTCATGATGGCCGACGCCTCGGCCGGATGCGCGGCAAGCCAGGCGCGGATCGACTGCATCGACATCTCTTCGCGCGGAATAGCGCCGCGTTCGATCAGGACCCGGCCAATCGCAACATAGTCACGGCCGTTATTGCCGGCATAGCCGACTCGCAGGACCCGGCCGTCATCCAGGCGCACCCGGCCCGAACCCTGGACATGAAGAAAGAAGGCGTCGATGGGATCGGCCAGCCAGAGCCATTCCAGACCTTGCCCAGCCAGGGCGCCGGCCTCGATCTCGGCTCGGCTCGGCCCGGTCTTGGCGCCCTTCGGCGGCGCGTAGAGCGGCGCGCGATAGCGCGGCGAAGGGCTCAGAGACCCGGCATATTCCGGCTCGAAATAGCCGGTGAAAACGCCCTCGGGATCGCCGTCCATGACGACCCGGTAAGGCTGGAACCAATACTCGAAATAGGCGCGCGCCCCCGCTGGGGAATCGGGCGCGGCTGCGCAGGCCGCGGCCCATTGGCCGGCGGTGCCGGCGAATCCGCCGCGGCCCAGCGCGTCGCCGGGGGGCTTGCGGGCCAGAACGCGGCAGGATCTTCGGAAAGCGGCCAGCGCGGGCCCGAGGTCGTCCGCCGTCCAGCCCGAGAGTTCTGAATAACCCGCCGCCGCCAAGCGGAAGCCGCGCGTCGAGACCGGCCGGGAGGGGACGGAAGATACCGCTGGCGCGGCGGACGGCGATGCCGGGGGCGCGGCCCCGCAACCCGCGAGGAGGATCAGCGAAACGGGCAACGCCAGAAAGAACCGGAGATCAGTTCGGGCTGCGCGTCTCAACGAGGGTCCAATTGGGATCGCGCGAGCGCGTGTTGCGGGCGAAGGTCCAGATATCGGGCACGTCGGTGACCCGATTATCGTCGCCCTCGACGACATTGCCCTCCGCGTCCCGCGTCACATTGATCTGCTCCGAGACGAAGCTGACGGTCGCGAAGGCAGTCCGGCCGTTCATATAGGCTTCAATCAGCTCGGCCGATTTGATGCCAACCACCGTCGTTTCGAGGACGTGCCCAGCGGCCTCGTGTTCGGCGAGCGCGGATTTGAAGCCCTCGAGCACCTCATTGCTGAGAAGACCGCGCAAGGTCCCGATATCGCCTTTGGCGAAGGCCTCGACGATCGTCTCGAAGGCGGCGCGGGCGCCGTTCGCGAGCTGATCGGGGTCGAAATTGCGATCGGCGACCTGGATCTGGGCGATGCCAGCCTCGAGAGTCGCCTCGGCGGGCTTGGGCGCGGCCTGGACGGCGGGGTCCGCCGCGGCGCGATCCGCCGCCCGGCGATCGGGCAATTCGACAACCGTGTCGCCAACCTTTTCGGCACGCCGGTTGCGTCGCCCAAAAGCGTCCTTCGGCGGCTGTTCGTTCCCGGTCCGACGACCGAGCACGCTGCGCAGGCGCAGGATCACGAAGCCCGCGATCATGGCGAGAAGGATGATGTCGAAGAATTGTATGCCGTCGTTCATGCCCGCTCGTCTCGGCGTTGTTTTGGGCGCATTGGGCCCGTTGGGGGTTTGGGCTGACTGGACCCGTCGGGTCGCCTTGGACTAAGTAGTGATGGAGATCGCCGAACGACCTCACCCTATCGGCTCCACCGCAGGCGGTCTAGGGACCTTCTAACCGACGTGGCCGACCCTGTCAGATAGGGCCTCGGTCCAGGAAGAGCAAGCATGGCCCTACTCCTTCTTGTCCTGTTCATCGGCGTGCCGATCCTGGAGATCGCCCTTTTCATCGAGGTCGGGGACTGGATCGGCCTCTGGCCGACGATCCTGGTCGTGATCGCGACCGCCTTCGCCGGCACGACCCTGCTGCGTGCCCAGGGCGTCGCCACCCTGGCCCGCGCCCAGGCCAGCCTGGCGCGCAACGAGGCCCCGGTCGCCGAGGCCTTCGACGGCATGTGCCTTCTGCTGGCCGGCATCTTGCTGTTGACCCCGGGCTTCGCGACCGACACTTTCGGCCTTCTGCTGTTCATCCCGGCCCTGCGCCATGCCGTCATGGGCTGGTTCTGGAAGCGCCTGCGCGCGAGCGAGAAATTTCATGTCTATGCCGCCCGCACCACGCGCGGCCATGCCGGCGAATCCGTGATAGAGGGCAAATCCGTGATAGAGGGCGAATTCGAAGAGGTCGGCCGCAAGCCCGGCGACGGGCCGCCGACGCCGATCCATCCGCGCCGCATCGATGGGGACCCTTCGTGATTCTGGTGCGCCACGCCCAGTCGGAGTTCAACGTCCATTATTCGCGCACCCGCATCGATCCGGGTATCCGCGACCCCGCCCTGACCGAGCTCGGCTTCGAGCAAGCGCGGAGCACGGTCGCGCAGCTGCGCGAGCTGCCCGCCCACCGGATCGTCACCAGCCCCTATACCCGCGCCCTGCAGACCGCCGAGGTTCTGCACGACGCTTTGGGCCTGCCCGTCGAGATCGATCCAATCGTGGGCGAACGCTGCGCCTTCGTCTGCGATCTCGGCAGCACGCGCGACGAATTGGCGGTGCGCTTTCCCCGCTTCGCCTTCGACCATCTGCCGCACGAATGGTGGCCCGAACCGATCGAGGAAGAAGACCGCCTGATGGTCCGGTGCGACGATTTTCGAACCCGTATGGCCGCCGATCCCGCCTGGTCCGGCACGATCGTCGTCACCCATTGGGGGTTCATTCGCGGGCTGACCGGCGAGACCGTGGGAAATTGCGCGGTTCTCCGCTTTGACCCGACGGTCGCGCGCTAGCCCACCTTGCCCGTCCCGTATCGGCGTGATAGCGAAGCCGTCAATCTGAGCCGGCCCCCACCGGGCCGGGGCCACGGCACCAATCTGGAAGGAATGCGATATGGCTGACGCCAATGGAACCGGCGATGGCGCAACCGCGGACAATGCCCCGCCCGTTCAGACCTTCCGGTTGGTCGCGCAATACGTCAAGGACCTGTCTTTCGAGAACCCCAACGCGCCAGACATCTATCTGAACGAAGGCACCGCGCCGCAGATCGCGGTGAATGTCGACGTTCAGGCAACGCCGGTCGGCGCGCCCGATCACTACGAGGTGATCCTGCGCTTCGAGGTCGAGGCAACCAGCGGCGACCGCAAGGCGTTTCTGATCGAGCTGAGCTTCGGTGGCCTCTATCACCTGGCCGGCCTGCCGGAGGAACATGTCCGCCCGGTTCTGCTGGTCGAGGGGCCGCGCATGCTGTTCCCCTTCGCGCGCCGCATCCTGGCGGATCTGACGCGGGAATGCGGTTTCCCGCCCCTGCTGATCCAGCCAATCGATTTCCTGCGGCTCTACAACGAGAAAGTGCAACCGGACCAACCCCTGCCGTCCGACGACTCGATCGTCTGACCTAGCGGTCCCAGATCGGCTTGGTGAGCCGCGCGACGAGTGCGGCATGGCCGGCCAGCTCCTCCGCCGCAGGCGCATGGGGCCGCGGCGCGCGCGGCGCGCGCTGAACCGGTTCCGAAGCGCCCGACGCCGGTTGTCCGATGGCCCGCGCCAAGCCCCGGGGCACGCCCTGGTTGGCGAGGACGAGTCCGGGCTGCCGGCCGCCGATCAGTTCCAGATAGACCTCGGCCAGAAGCTCGGAATCGAGCAGCGCGCCATGCAGGGTGCGGTTCGAATTGTCGATGCCGAAGCGGCGGCACAGGGCATCGAGACTGGCCGGCGCGCCGGGGAATCTGCGCCGCGCCAGATCCAGGGTGTTGATCACCCGGTCGGGTGAAATCGCCGGTCGGCCGGCGACCGCCAGCTCCATGTTAAGGAAGCCCAGATCGAAATCCGCGTTGTGGATGATGAGGGGCGAATCGGCGATGAATTCGAGGAAGGCGTCGCAGATATCCGGAAAAACCGGATGGTCGCGCAGGAATTCCTCGCTCAAGCCATGAACCTCAAAGGCCCCGGTTGGCATGTCGCGTTCCGGGTTGATGTATTGCCGGTAGGATTCGCCGGTCGGCAGGTAGTTGAGCAATTCCAACGCGCCGATCTCGACCACCCGGTCGCCGTCGCGCGGATTTAGGCCTGTGGTTTCAGTGTCGAGAACAATTTCGCGCAAGGCTGGATCCCTCAATCTTTCGTCATGAGTCTGACGATGCGCCGGATGCCTTGCAACGTGCATCGGCGGCCGAGCCCGGTGGGCAGCACGAAATCCGCGCGGCGGCACTTTTCCGCATCCGGGGTCTGACGCGCGCGAATTGCGGCCAGCCGCTCCATCGTCATACCGGGCCGGGCGAGCACCCGCTGGGCCTGAACGAAAGCCGGCGCGCTGACCACGGCCACGGCATCGTAGCGGGGCTCGGCGCCAGTCTCGAACAACAGCGGCACGTCGAACACGGCCAGGCGCGCGCG
>Ga0114999_10006318_pt1 | contig 13687 bp, 15 predicted proteins | sample ArcticOcean_MG_C_3_FD_89820 | JGI IMG/M metagenome (GOLD analysis project Ga0114999, IMG submission 89820) | Marine microbial communities from western Arctic Ocean - ArcticOcean_MG_CB8_126 | ecosystem: Environmental > Aquatic > Marine > Oceanic | place: Arctic Ocean: Canada Basin | collected...
AACCGACATGGGTATGTGCGGTGATTATGATTCGGTTATCGGCATGCTGAAAGACCGCGCGTTGGCTCGCTTCACAACAAAACTTCCAACCGGTCGTTTGGAACCAGCAGAAGGTGAGGGCACTCTTTGCGGTGTCTATGTAGAGACCGACGACGAAACCGGCCTGTGCAAACATGTCTGCCCTGTTCGTGTCGGCGGCAGGTTGGCGGGGGCATTGCCCGAGGGGCATTAATCTCCGGTCTTATTTAACCCTATGCAAAATTACGACCTCATCATCATTGGCGCAGGGGCTGCGGGCCTTATGTGTGCGGCGGAAGCGAACAAGCGCGGGCGGCGGGTGTTGTTGATTGATCAGGCGGCGAAGGTGGGACAGAAGATTCGGATCTCTGGTGGTGGCAAGGCGAACTTCACTAATCTGCATGCCTCGCCAGCTAACTTTCTATCGGACAATCCACGATTCTGTGTTTCAGCCCTAAAGCGCTACACCCAGCACGATTTTATTGCGTTGGTGGAAAAGCATGGCATTGCCTATCACGAGCGCGACCGCGGCCAATTATTTTGTGATGAAAACGCGTGGCAGATCATCAACATGCTGGTGGAGGAAGCGCGCGGGGTGCACTTTCAGACAGCGACGCATGTGGATCAAATTTCTAAAGGTGAAGATAATTTTATTGTGGAGACAGATCGCGGAAGCTTCATCGCAGAGTCCCTGGTCATCGCCACGGGCGGACCGTCTATTCCCAAAATGGGATCAAGTGACTTTGGTTATGTCATAGCCAAACAGTTCGGTCTCAATATCATCGAGCCCCGCCCCGGTCTCGTGCCGTTGACTTTTAATGATGATGCTTTACTTAAATTAAAAGGTCTTGCGGGTGTTTCCTTAGATGCAACAATAAGTTTCGGGAAGGTCAGTTTTATCGAGGCCTTGCTGTTTACCCACCGAGGGCTTAGCGGCCCGGTGGTTCTTCAAATTTCATCCTACTGGCGCGACGGCGATACGATTACCATTGATTTGCTGCCGGGCACTGATGTGTTCCAAACCTTGAAAAAGGCGAAGGCCACCCAGCCGAAAAAGGAAGTTCACTCAGTCCTCGCGCAAATCCTGCCGAAACGCTTGGCGCAACGGATCGCTCAGTGGGCAGCGTGCGAGGGACGAATGGCAGAGACATCAGATAAATCTCTGCGTCGGTTGGCGGAACAGATTAATGCTTGGCGACTAACCCCTGACGGATCAGAGGGGTTGCGCACGGCGGAGGTCACCGTCGGCGGTGTTGATACCAAAGAACTGTCATCCAAAACCATGGAGGTGAAATCTGTTCCCGGCCTCTATTTCATCGGCGAGGCGGTGGACGTCACTGGCCACTTAGGCGGTTTTAACTTCCAATGGGCCTGGGCGTCAGGCCATGCCTGTGGCCAAGTGGCCTAAAGAATCAGCCGCCCAGTTTTTTAAGTCGTGATTTAGCCCTTTTGTAGCCAGCCTTTGCAGATTTTTTATACCATTTCACGGCCTCAGGCCGGCTCTGCTTTACGCCCAAACCATTTTCGTGCAAGGTGCCAACGTGGTACATCGCCCGCCGACCGCCTTTGTTGGCGGACTTCATCAGCCAACTCATGGCGGACTTGTAATTCTTTTTTACGCCCTGGCCGCGCAGGTAGTGTAGGCCCACACGCGTGAGGCCTGTACGCGACCCCTTATCAGCCGATCTTTTGTACCATCTAAAGGAAGCCTCGTAGTCCTTTTTGACCCCTTTACCCCGGTAGTAGGTTAACCCCAAAGCGTTCTGCGCCCGGGTGCTGCCAAGACCAGAGGCCTCCATATACCGTCTGATCGCCTCCTTGGCGCTCTTTTTAACACCCCGACCCCGCGTGTAGTGCACGCCAATCATATAGGCTGCGTACTTTTCGCCTTTTTTGGCAGCTTTTTTGTAGAGCCCAAGTGACTTTTTGTAGTCCTTGGTTGCGCCCGCACCACGGTAGTATTGGCCAGCAAGTTGGAGCATTGCTTTGACATGTCCTTGATCAGCGCTCTTCTTAAACCACCCAACGGCCTTGGTTGCGTCCTTTTTTAATCCGCCCCGACCATTTCGGTAGTACTGGGCCAATTTATATTGCGCTTCACTATGTCCTTGTTTCGCTGCTTTGGTGAAGGAGGCTGCCGCCTTCTTTAGGCTTTTTTCTTTGGCAAATGTTTCGCCCTGCTCAAATGCAGCTTTGGCAACAGCAGAGGGTTCAGCGGCAAGCGCCGTGTCAGAGCCGGTCCATAATCCAACGAGAACAACGACCACGACAAAACGAGCAAAGACAGCCATTGGCTTCCCTAGATTGCAGAATAAACGCATCAGAAATTCTCCTGTTGATTAAGCACTGGTGTTGCCACCTATTCCCTACCCCTGCGCGGTGAAAACGCCCCCCGTACACCACCTACAACTATACAACTATTAGGGTGACGTTGCAACTTATGTGCGGGAAAAATTTTGAGCCAGAATTGAGAAAATATAGGGTTTGCGGCGTTTCTAGCGTGATTTAAGGCTCTATAATTTGTCCTTAAGCCAACTTAGAAACTTATCCTTAATACGCCCATCCAGATCACCGTCAAACCCCTGCGGATTATCTTGAACGTGCTTGAGATTATGAGAAACATCCAAGGGAAAATAGACTTCGCTGCCGTCAGACCTATTGCTTAATATCTTAGCGAACAGACCGCCATCGCGCCCAGAGGACACCTGGGTATCCGCCGTTCCATTGATGACCAGAACCGGGCCGTGGAAGGATGAAGCCAGAGCGGGCGGATCAAGGGCTAGGGCGGACTTTAAGAAGGGGCCAATGTAGTTGGGATAAAAGATGCTTAGGCCGGGAGGGACATCGGCGGGAACTGTGCCAGGGGCTAAAATCTCTTTTTGGATGCGTTGGTTCTCATTCAAGAAGAATTCACGCTCCTACGGTTCAGCTTTTTGATGGGATAATATTGCGGCAATTTGCTCACTTATAATATCCCCTAGAGGTCAGCCAGCGGTCGCCGCTAAGATCAATACCTTGGGAGCAAGAGTGCCGAGCTGTTGATTTTGAGAAACGTCAAGCGCGATTGAACCTCCCTCGCTATAGCCAAAAATACCGATCCTATCACTGTCAATTTTCGGTCTTGATGCGAGGAATTTGAAAGCAAAGCCCGCGTCACTAACAAAATTCTCCCACTTAAAGAATAAGAAGAGATCGCCTTTATCATGGGGCAAGTTTGCGCTGTTTTCGTGCATGCCTCGTTTGTCGTATCTGAGCGTCACAATACCCGCTTCAGCTAAAATTTCCGCAACTTGTTTTAGAAGGTCAGGCTTAAATTAGGGCTCTTGATTGCCATTGCGATCAGTCGGGCCGCTGCCCTGTAACCATAGCATTGCGGGCACGGATTTTTTGTTCGACACCGGCGGCAGGACTAACGTGCCCGCCAAAGACATTCCATTTTCAGACTGAAATGTAATCCGAAGCGATTCGGCCATACTTTGATTGGCAGGAATGGACGAAGATATGATGAACACCAGCAAGCCACAAATAAGGCTCGAACCATAGTAAATTATTGACTTTATTAAAGCTATATTTACGGATTTCTTTGGGTGCTGCAAGGGGCTTATCTGAAATTCGTTGAACATTCTAACGAGATGCACATGAAAAACCTTTCCGAAAACAGGTGACGTTGCGGGCGATTTATGCCACTTATCGACACTGATTCGGACACCTGAAGGTGGGACAAGAAATGTCGGTAAAGATGCGCCTGAAGGCGGGGTTGTTGCGTCCACCAGATTGGGCCGGATTCGGCATTTGAGTCTCAGGGTCTAAATTAAGTCTTTCCAGCCCTAAATTTGCCATATTAGTTTTTTAGCAGGAGCGCTATGACCTGTGCTCTTGGTTAATATTATGCTAAATATGGTACCTAGATATAGTGCGGGCTGGAAATTTAACCACAGTATATTCCAAAATAGAGCAAAGTAGATTGATATGGCAGGCCATTCACAATTTTCGAACATCATGCACCGCAAGGGCAAACAGGACGCTATACGCGCCAAGGTATTTGCCAAGCACATTCGCGAACTGACCGTAGCTGCTAAAACCGGCCTCCCTGATCCGGACATGAATCCAAGACTGCGCAGCGCAATCGCCGCAGCCAAGTCGGTTAACATGCCGAAAGACAATATTGAACGGGCGATCAAGCGCGGTTCGGGCGGCGAAGATGACGACAATTACGAAGAGGTTCGCTACGAAGGCTACGGCCCCAGCGGCGTCGCTGTAATTGTGGAAACCTTGACCGACAACCGCAACCGCACGGCGCCTGACATTCGCTCAGCCTTTGCCAAGCATGGCGGAAACTTGGGCGAAACCGGCAGCGTTAGTTTCATGTTCAAGCATGTCGGGCGCATCCACTACGGCGTGGCGGCAGGTGAAGTTGATGACGTGTTTGAGGCAGGGTTGGAAGCCGGTGCATCCGATGTAGAATCGAACGACGAGGGCCATGATATCTTCTGTGAGCCGAATGATTTCAACGACGTTCGTGAAGCTTTGGAAAAAGCGCTAGGTGAACCGGAAGTCGCTCAACTGGATTGGAAGCCGCAGACCACGACTGAGGTTGACGAAAGTACAGCGCAGACCTTGTTGAAGCTGATTGATGTGTTGGAAGAAAATGACGACGTGCAGCGGGTGTCGACCAATTTTGAAGTCTCGGATGAGATTATGGCGAGGTTGAGTGCTTAAATTTGGGGGAAGGGTTCGATGAAGCTCCTTGGAATTGATCCGGGATTGCGGAATACCGGTTGGGGCTTGATCGAGTTCTCCGGAAATCGGTTGAGCCATATTGCCAACGGTGTGGTGAACTCGACGGCCTCCTTTGCGCTCGCGGACCGATTGGTGCAGCTTCATGACGGTCTTGCGGAAGTCATTGAGGCTATGCGCCCAGATGAAGCTGCAGTCGAAGAAACTTTCGTGAATAAGAACCCAACATCAACTCTAAAACTCGGCCAGGCCCGGGGCATTGCGTTGTTGGTGCCAGCGCGGGCCGGTATTCCAGTGTTCGAATACACCCCCAATCAAGTGAAGAAAACAGTTGTTGGCGCGGGCCATGCGCAGAAAGAACAAGTCCAGATGATGGTGAAGACCTTGCTGCCGGGGGTGGACGTTAAGTCCGCCGATGCAGCCGACGCGCTCGCCATCGCCATCTGTCATGCCCACCAATGCTCAACGATTCAGCATCAACTCTTGGCGGAGGCGAATGGATGATTGCCAAGCTGAAAGGGTTGATCGATTCGGTGGGCGCTGATTGGGCCATTATTGACGTTGCTGGCGTGGGATATTTGGTGTTTGCCTCAGGACGTACGCTGGGGCGGTTGGTAGAAGGCGAAGCGGCGGCATTGATGATCGAAACCCACGTGCGGGAAGATCATATCCACTTGTACGGGTTCTGGGATGAAAACGAACGAGACTGGTTCAAGCTGCTGACGACGGTTCAGGGTGTCGGTGCCAAGGTTGGGCTGGCGTTGCTGACGGTGTTGGCGGGGGAAGAACTCGTGCGGGCGATTGCCTCAGGAGATAAGACGGCGATCACGCGCGCCGCCGGTGTCGGCCCCAAACTCGCGACGCGTATTTTGTCGGAACTTAAAGACAAGGTCGGAAAACTGGCGCTGGGCCCTGCCGCGGCTGTTGCGGAAGTTGGCGCCGGAAGTACTGCCAATGAAACAGCGGATGCGGTCTCGGCCTTGGTAAATTTAGGTTACGGCGCTTCGGAAGCCTTGGTTGCAGTTTCCAGCGCGCAAGGGCAGATGGAAGACGATGTCAGTGTTGAGGCATTGATCCGTGCGGGATTGGCTGAACTCGGACCCAGGGATCTTACCAGATGAATGAGCAGGTGACTGAAAACCGGGTCGTCGCATTAGAAGTTGAAGACGGGGATGCGCCGGATGCGAGTCTCCGTCCTCAAACTCTGGACGACTTTATCGGCCAGAAACAAGTTCGCGAAAACCTGTCAGTCTTTATACAAGCCGCGCGCGGCCGCAGCGAAGCGCTCGACCATGTCTTATTCTATGGCCCGCCGGGATTGGGCAAAACAACCCTTTCACAAATTGTCGCCCGGGAATGCGGCGTTGGCTTTCGGGCGACGTCAGGCCCGGTGATTGCCAAGGCTGGTGATCTGGCGGCGATCCTGACCAACCTGCAACCGCGTGATGTTTTATTCATTGATGAAATTCATCGGCTTAATCCAGCGGTGGAAGAAATTCTCTATCCGGCGATGGAAGATTTCCAGTTGGATTTGATCATCGGCGAAGGTCCAGCGGCGCGCTCGGTGCGGATTGATCTGCCACCGTTTACCCTGGTCGGTGCAACGACGCGTTCGGGGTTAATCACGACGCCGCTCCGCGAACGCTTCGGCATTCCCATGCGGATGATATTTTATACCTCGGATGAACTGGAACTGATCATCCGACGCGGCGCGAAATTATTGAATATGGAACTGACACCTGAGGGAGCCAGCGAAATTGCGCGTCGCTCCAGAGGCACGCCTCGGGTTGCTGGCAGGCTGCTGCGCCGCGTGCGGGACTTTGCCACTGTAGACGGCGATGGTTCCGTCGATGCGGCAAAAGCAGACGCGGCGCTCAACCGATTGGAAGTCGATGGTTTTGGCTTGGACGCGATGGACCGGCGGTATCTGATGTGCATTGCGGATAACTACGGCGGCGGACCTGTGGGTGTGGAGACCATGGCGGCTGCCCTGTCCGAACAAAGAGACACCATCGAAGAGGTCATTGAACCGTATCTGATCCAGCAAGGGTTTCTGATGCGCACTCCCCGCGGGCGGGCCTTGGCGCGACAGGCTTATGAACATTTGGGGCTCAGCGTTCCTGCCCAGGCTGGACAACTGGATTTAATCGCAGCGGCGGAGGCTGATGATGCCTGATGCTCAGCCGCCTTCCGTGCATGTTTTTCCGGTACGGGTTTACTACGAAGACACGGATGCAGGCGGCGTGGTTTATTACGCTAATTATTTAAAGTACGCGGAACGGGCGCGGACTGAAATGCTGCGCGAACAAGATATTGAAAGTTCACGCCTGATGGCGGAACACGACGTTGCTTTTGCTGTGCGACGGACGGAGGCGGATTTTCTAAAATCAGCGCGCTTAGATGATGCGTTGGAAGTTCATTCTCGTGTCTTGAATGTTGGCGGTGCGACCCTGACCGCAGAGCAAATCGTTAAACGCGGCGGTGAAGATTTAGTGGTTTTTCAAATGAAGTTGGCCTGTGTCGGGACATCCGGCGGGCCGATGCGTATCCCTAAATCCATCAGTGCCATACTTAAGACACTTTGTAACACAAATTATAGTACGGAAGATTGAGACAATCGTATGGAGAATAATGTCATCGACGCGGTAAGCTTGGGCGGCTCGGTCGCCAATGTGGATTTTTCAATTTGGGCGCTTTTCATCAAAGCAGACATCATCGTGAAGGCGGTGATCGTTCTGTTGTTGGTGGCATCGCTTTGGTGCTGGGCGATCATCTTCGATAAATGGCTGGGGCTCAGGCGCTTGAACGCGGGCGCGACGGAATTCGAAGGCGTGTTCTGGTCGGGGGGCTCGCTGGATCAGCTTTATGATCGGCTCGGCTCGCAACCGCGCGATCCGATGTCGTCGGTGTTTGTCGCGGCCATGAAGGAATGGCGGCGGGTGCCAGCAACCAGCAGCATGGGGTCTTTATCCCAACGCATTGAGAGGGTCATGCAAATCACCTTGGGTCGTGAAATGGGCTTGATTGAGAAGAACATGACGTTCCTGGCGACGACGGGATCAACAGCGCCTTTCATCGGGCTGTTCGGCACGGTCTGGGGCATTATGAACAGTTTCCAAGCCATTGCGATTTCCAAGAACACCAGTTTGGCTGTGGTTGCCCCTGGTATTGCCGAAGCATTGTTCGCGACGGCCTTGGGATTGCTGGCGGCGATCCCTGCTGTGATCGCCTATAACAAACTCTCCAAGGATTTGGATCGTTACGAAAGTCGCCTAGATAGCTTCGCTGGCGAACTCGCGGCGTATCTGTCGCGCGAAATGGAAGGCGGAGGGGAAGAGGAATAGTTATGGCAGCCTCTCTTCAAGAACGCAGCAAAAGCTTTCGGCGCGGTCGCGGCCACAAGCCGATGAGCGAGATCAACGTCACGCCGTTTGTAGATGTGATGCTCGTGTTGCTGGTCATTTTTATGGTGACGGCACCGTTGTTGACCGTCGGCGTTACGGTTGATCTGCCGAAGACCAAGTCCTCCGTCATTCCAGGTCAGGATGAGCCCTTGGCGATAACCGTCGATAAGCAGGGTAAAATTTATCTGCAAGAAACCGAGATGGAATTGGCCAACTTGGTGCCGCGTCTGATCGCAATTACCGGCAACAATCCTGATGTTCGAATTTTCATCCGTGGTGACCGGGCGATCTATTATGGCCGGGTCATGCAAGTTATGGGCACGATCAATCGAGCTGGATTTAAAAAAGTTGCTCTCGTGACCGAATCGGCCAGAGGTCGTAAAAAACGACGCTCCAAAAAGAAGCAAGCGAAATAGCAGATATGCAGCGCTCTAGTTACGCCTTTTCTGGTTTGTTTCACGTTGGCATCTTTGTTGTCAGCTTTTACGGCATTCCCGAACTTCGTGACATGACGCCTTTGGTGGATACGCCGATCATCGTTGAGTTGGTGAGTGTTGATGATATCACCAACGTTGCGCCCAAGCCGCAACCCAAAGCCAAACCCGCGCCACCCAAGGCAAAGCCACCGCCACCGCCCCCAAAAGCGGCAGAGGCCCCGCCACCTCCGGCGCCGCCAGCACCGCCGGAACCTAAGGAAGAAGTGGCCGTTTTGCCACCACCGCCGGAGCCGAAACCTAAGCCTAAACCAAAGGTAAAGCCCCAACCAAAACCCAAGCCAAAACCAAAACCGAAGGTCAAGGCGAAGCCGAAACCACCGACCAAGCTTGCTAAGATTAAGCCGCGGCGTAAGCCTAAGCCGCCGGATGCGTTTGCTTCTGTTCTAAAGACACTTGCGGAACTGGAAAAGACGGCACCTGCACAGAAGAAAAAGCTTGAAAAGAAGAAGCCCAAGAAGGACGCCTTCGAGCAGGAAATCGCCAAGGCCCTGGCTTCAAAGAGCAATTCTTTTGATGCATCCAGGCCGGTATCGATCAGTGAGATTGATCTGGTGCGCCAGCAGATTCAGCGGTGTTGGATCGTGCCTGCCGGTGCGAAGGATGCGCAGAACTTGGTGATTGATATTGCCGTGCAAATGAACCGTGACGGCACCGTTCAGCGCGCTGAATTAAAGAAGGGCTCAGGTGATATGTCAGACCCATTTTACCGGACAGCCGCCGAAAGCGCCTTACGTGCAGTCTTGAATCCCCGGTGTCAGCCGTTCAAGCTACCGGTGAAAAAATTTGATCGCTGGAAAACGATGACGTTGTCGTTTGATCCCAGAGATATATTATAAGGGAAATATTAGAATGTATTTTTTAATGGGGATGTTCAGAGGATGACGCAAATAGGAACTTTTGCCGCCCGAATTATTGGCGGCCTCTTCATTGTCGTTTGCGCGGCTTTTGGATTACCCCAGACGGTTGAAGCGGAATTAAAAATAGATATTACCCGGGGCACGGTTCAACCGATGCCGATCGCGGTGACCGATTTCGTTAGCGCATCAGCAACGGAATCCCGCTACGGCAAGGACATCGCTGGCGTAATTGCCGCCGACTTGAAACGCTCAGGACTGTTCAAACCGCTCAACAGAAAAGCATTCATCCAAAAGGCGCAGGCCCTAAATACCTTGCCCCGATTTGGTGATTGGCGAGTGATCAATGCGCAGGCCTTGGTGCAGGGACGCATTCGACTGGTGGCTGACGGGCGGCTGCGGGTTGAGTTTCGGCTTTGGGATGTCTTCGCCGAACAGCAAATGGTCGGGCTCGCGTATTTTACGGTACCTCACAATTGGCGGCGGGTTTCACACATTATTGCCGACGCGATTTATAAACGGATCACCGGCGAGGAAGGATACTTCGACACGCGAATCGTCTACATTGCGGAAACCGGATTGCAACATCGCCGGGTTAAGCGTCTCGCGATAATGGATCAGGATGGAGAGAATCACCGATTCTTGACCAATGGCAATTCGCTGGTGCTGACCCCCCGATTCTCACCGGATCAGCAAGAAATTACGTATCTTTCGTATTATCGTAATGTTCCCCGGGTCTATATTTTCAATATTGATACCGGACGCCAAGAAGTGCTGGGTGATTTCCCAGGCATGACATTCGCGCCGCGTTTTTCGCCGGATGGCCGCACAGTTATTTTGAGTATGGCCAAGGACGGAAATTCGGAAATTTATACAATGCATTTGGGCACCCATGTGGTGAAACGCCTGACCAATCATTCTGCTATTGATACCTCCCCCAGCTTCTCGCCTGATGCTAAACGGGTGGTATTTAATTCGGATCGCGGCGGTTCCCAGCAACTCTATGTTATGGATGCCGACGGTCGCGGTGTGAAGCGAATCAGCCATGGAAAGGGGCGGTACGCAACGCCTGTGTGGTCGCCACGGGGTGATTTGATCGCCTTTACTAAACTAAAAGGGGGGCGGTTTTTCATCGGTGTTATGCGTGTGGATGGCAGTGGAGAACGATTGTTGGTGGAAGACTATGCTGTCGAAGCGCCGACGTGGTCGCCGAATGGACGGGTGCTAATCTATTACCGCCAGGAAAAGTTTGATAACAAAGGAAGAGGCGGCAAGTCGCGGCTCTATTCCATCGATCTGACAGGACATAATGAGCGGGAAATTATAACCCCGTTGGATGCGTCCGATCCGGCGTGGTCACCCTTGATTCGTTAACAAGAGAGGCTTATACTCCTACGAGTAAAAGGTTTTTTGTAAAATGTCCTTGGATTTCGCATGTTAACTCTATATGAACAGAGTTAACGCGCGCCGGGGGATGATTTAGTTGTCGCCGCTGGTTGCGGTATTTATTTCAACACGTTAAACGCTCCGATGTAGGGGGAAATATAAATGCGCTTTAAATTTTTGAGTCTATTTGCGGCTGTGGCATTGCTTGGTGCATGTGCGCAAACTCCGGATGAATCAGCCAAGACTGGCGATAGCGGTATGTCCAAAGCAAGTATGGATAAGCCGATGGCTAAGTCTATGAAGAAAAAGCGCGGCCCAGCGATTGCGCCGGGTTCTAGTGCGGACTTTGTTGCCAGTGTCGGCGACCGGGTTTTCTTCGGTTATGACAAAAGCAGCCTGAAGCCGGTTGGCAAAAGGACCATGGAACGCCAAGCCGCTTGGTTGAAGAAATATTCTTCGGTCAAGATTACGGTTGAAGGTCATGCCGATGAACGCGGTACGCGTGAATACAACTTGGCTTTGGGCGAGCGTCGGGCCAATGCTGCGAAAGATTATCTTATCGCGTTGGGCGTCAGCGCCAGTCGCGTTAGAGTAGTTTCTTATGGTGAAGAACGGCCTGATGCGGTTGGTTCCAACAAAGGTGCATGGTCGCAAAACCGTCGCGCTGTCACCACATTGTCGGGCGCTGGCAGCTAATACTGGCAGCCAGTACACGCCCCGCTGCAATTATTTACGGCGTTGAGTTATTTTACGGCGTTTGTCTGCCCCGCAAGTTTGGGGATGGGCAAGCGCCGTAATTTTGCCTAAAACAAGCTTTAGTGTTTTTCGTGTGGGCACATACCCCGCATGGGTAATATACCAGGGTGAGATCATGATTTCAGGGACTAACTTTACGAACCGCAAGACGAAACTAGGTGTGTTTATTCTGGTAATCGCACTTTCTGGTTTCATGCTTAGCTTAATGCCGGGCTGGGCCTTGGCGCAGTCCAATGACTTAGGCCCCTTAATTGATCGCATGGAACGCCTGGAACGAGATATTCGGACTTTGAATGTGACGGTGTCACGGGGCCGAAAACCGGGATCACGGCCCTTGGTTTCAGGGGCTCAAGGCGGTGCTGCCGGCAGTGTTCCAAATACCTCCATCGCCCGCTTCGAAGCGCGCCTCAGTTCGATGGAAGAAGACATTCGTGCAGCGACAGGGACAGTAGAGGGCGTTGCCTTCGATATGGACCAAATCAAACAGAGGCTTGAAAAGCTGGTTGGGGATGTGGATTACCGGCTCACGACTTTGGAAAGTGCTGCCGCTGGGCGGGCGCTCCAAGGCCGATCACCCGGCGCACTTGAAACAAGTGCAGCCCCTTCACCAGGTGCCGTAACGCAAGCCGGACCCGCTGGTGCGCAACCTAGCTTTGCCTCTGGCAGTGGCAAGCTCGGCAGCATTTCGCAAACTGAATTGGACGCCTTCCGTAAGGCAGAAGGCCTCCCCAAAGACGGCGATAGCTGGACACAAGCAGGACAGCAACAAAATATTCAATCGGCACCGGTTCAGTCGGCGGCGGTTCCGACAGCGCCAAAAGTGCCACCGGGGATCCTTCCTCCGGGCACACCGCAGGAACAGTATCGCTTTGCGTTTAAGCTATTGGCGCAGGCGAAGTACGACAAAGCAGAAGCGGCATGGAAAGAATTTATTGGCAAGCATGGCGATGATAAACTCGCCAGCAACGCGCATTATTGGCTGGGTAAAACCTATTATGTGCGCAAGCAATATAAACCGGCGGCAGGGTCATTCTATCAAGGGTTTAAAACGAATCCCAAGGGACCAAAGGCATCTGTAACGTTGCTGGAATTGGGTATGTCGCTGGCTAACCTTGATAAGAAGAACGAAGCCTGCACCACGTTCGAAAAATTGAAAACCGATTTTCCCGATGCGTCACCACGGGTTCTTAAAACCGTAAACGCAGAGTGGAAGCGCAGCGGCTGTAAGTAAGTGCCTAGCAAGGGGTCCCTCTACGCGGCACGACGATAGAGAATTAGTTTCCAAACTTTAACTGCACAATGGTCTTTAAAGTGAAGATTCTCAGCAACAAATTTTTCGCTCAGAAAATGGCGGCCTTGGGACCTTTTGAGGCCCGGCCTCACCTTGCCATTGCCGTATCCGGCGGTGGCGACAGTATGGCGCTTGTCCTTCTGGCGGATCAATGGGCCAGGGCTCGCGGCGGCCAGATCACCGCGTTGACTGTGGATCATGGGCTCAGGGCCGAGTCGGCGCGTGAGGCCACTCAAGTGGCGGACTGGCTTCAAGCGCGAGGAATAGCTCATACAATTTTGCCTTGGACAGACCCCAAACCCCGAACCGGTCTGCAAAAAGCGGCGAGACAGGCACGCTATGCATTAATGTCTGAACGGTGTCGGGGGCAGGGGGTATTACATCTGGCATTGGCGCACAATCTCGAAGACCAAGCCGAAACCTATCTGATGCGTCTGGGGCGCGGCAGTGGGGTTGATGGTTTAGCGGCGATGCCGGAATGCCTAGAATTGTCGGACATTCGCCTGCTTCGACCTTTATTGGATGTGTCCCGGAATAGCTTGCGCCAGTTGCTTGAGGGGGCGGGGCAGGACTGGGTCGAAGATCCGTCTAATGAAAATACCGCCTATGCCCGGACCCGTGTGCGGGCATTGCTGAGGCCCCTGGCCAGTGGCGGCATTTCGGCGGAAAGGCTGGCCCAAGCAGCGGCACGATATGGCGCGGCTCGGGTCGCATTGGAAAATAAAACAGCACGGTTGCTGGCGG
>Ga0114999_10006320_pt1 | contig 13685 bp, 16 predicted proteins | sample ArcticOcean_MG_C_3_FD_89820 | JGI IMG/M metagenome (GOLD analysis project Ga0114999, IMG submission 89820) | Marine microbial communities from western Arctic Ocean - ArcticOcean_MG_CB8_126 | ecosystem: Environmental > Aquatic > Marine > Oceanic | place: Arctic Ocean: Canada Basin | collected...
CTACAATATGTCAATGGTACAAGTGTAATGGTACAATTATAGTTCTAAATCAGGACCCTCATAAAATTTAATATTTGCTTTATCGATTTACTAGATATTGCTGTCTTACTCCTGCAATTTTTTTTTTATCATTCATCACTTAGCACAGTTTTATAGATTCAAAAGGGGAAGCTGCTCCTTGAGTATCGTTAATACCCTCTCAGAATTTTCCTAAGAATATCTCAAATAGTCAGTTCTCATTTGAGGATCACTAATTCTTCAGAGTCAGACAAACAACACAACATTCCCCAATGCTTGTAAAACAAGTCGGTGGAGCAGTTAGTCCCTTTGTTTTTTATGAATCAGGTACTGGAGCAGGTTGTAACAGGTACATTGTACGTTCAACACCCATTTCTTCCAAACGTTTTTCCATTTCAGGTTTTGAAAATGCCTTTTTCATACCTTCAGGATCAAAAATGTCAGCGGTTACGATAGCAGTGTTTTCATCTACCTTTCCAACCAAGGCATTTCTCATGAACTTTGCTCTCATTTCAGCATTTCCGTCAAAAAGTTTTTTCCATTCTGTATAATTTGTTTTTGTCATCTTTACAACCATCATTGTGTTTAACATATGTCACCGTTTTAATTAATGTTTATAATTAATTGATTCAAACCAGCAGACTATCATATTTATTCTTGAAATATGTAAATTAACTTTTATATATATTTCAAAACCTTCCTTATTTCTTGTAAAATAAGCTTTTTTTATGTTATTAAAGATTGGTTCCTATAAGCGTTGGGATTTTGGATTTGCTAATGAGTATCATAATTAATAATAGTTATTAATTATAGTGTATTTAGAGCAATACCGCATTTTTTCAGATGTGAACTAGTAATGACTATTTTTAACCCCTTTGAAATAACCCTCCTCGCCCCCCTTTATTTTTGTTTTCTGCGGGCTTGACCGAGATGCCCTTGCCCGTGAACGTGAAGACTGTCTAGATTTAATTTTAAGGTATCCTGAAACACTTATTGTTCCTGTTTGGCGCTCACGTAATCTATTTTCAGAAGTGTGGGAAACTGGAGCAACACCGGTACCTGCATATCTAACACCTGAAGAAACTTCAGGATTAATCAGCATTGCCAAGGATCAGTTTTATCTTGGCAAACAAACCCGTGAAGATACTTTTATTTCATATCTGGCTATAGACATCTCGAATATAGAGGAAGATGAAGCTACAAACAAATTAGTATCATGAGGTAAATTTGCTGATTTACGGGAAATAGGGTCTCTTATTGGAGGGATAGAGGGTTCAATCCTTGCCTATGCGAGAGGAATGATGTTTTGGCATAGCCGAACCCGATATTGCAGTGTATGCGTTAAACCAACTATAGCAACAAAAGGAGGACATCAACGCAATTGTACAAAAAATGGATGTACCAGCCCACATTTTCCTCACACCGATCCTGCGGTGATTATGCTAGTTCATGATGGAGATCGAGTGCTCTTGGGCCGCCATAAAATTTAGCCTGATGGGGTATATTCAACTCTAGAAGGATTTGTTGAACCGGGTGAAACGATTGAGCATGGAGTCGCACGGGAGGTTTACGAAGAAGCTAGATTCATAGTGAAATATATCTCCTATCAGCATTCTCAGCCATGGTCATTCCCGTCTTCTTTGATGCTTGGATTTACTGCTGAGGCATGCACAAAAATCATCAATATTAATGATGAAGAAATTGGTAATGCTCAATGGTTTACAGGAGAGGAGATACTAAATTTTAAGTTTCAGGGAAAGTCTCTGCATCGGAAGGTGTCTATTTCCAGGCGGCTTATTGATGATTGGTTATCTGAGCCTTAGTGAATTATGATCCCAAACGTTATCCTGTTTTATATTGCTTGAATGTTTAAATATTATGTTATTTAAAAGATAGAAAAAATAACGATTTGATGGCGGAGAGTTAGCCAGCCACATTAAGGTTAAGGTTATTAATATTAAGACATAAATATTTTATAATATGCAAATATACCCCTTTATACCCTCAAATTTCTTGATCAATAGCATTCTCACATAATGAATTTTGAGAGCTACTATTTCGACAGTCAACTGTAGTGTATTTTATGAAATTAATAAATTAGTTTTTTGATTTATTGCGCTGGATCAAATAACAGGTGCTACTAAATTGCACTGAATATCAGGGCTGATAGAAAGCTCTATGGACACCTAATTCTGGGCAGAGAAGTTTTCTAGGTTAAGAGCTTAAGTTTAGTCATCAATCTCTAACTTAGGCGTTATTTGTGACGAATTTTTTATAGTTTGAACTCCATCTACAACTTTTCAGGCCACCACACCATTTTTATCATATTCTATTGTTTGCCATGGTTTATTCTGTTTGAACTCCACTTCAACGTGGTTTCCATCAGCAGGTACACTGAATGTCCTTTGATCCTTAATGTCCAGAATTACTAAAAAAAACGTAACTAGATTAAAATTATTTCGAAAGTATAAAAAAACTTGACAAAATATTTATATTTGATAAAATGTCTACCAAATGTATGATATATTATAAATTATACTATGAAAAGTAATGATATTGTTGTATGGATATACGAAAGTGATATTGTTATTATACTAAAAAATAAGGATAATTATGGCTGTTAGATCACCACAATTAATAGTTGATGCTCGAATGCTCTACTTGGTTTGGATCCCTGAAGATCCTTCTGCGGTTGAATCACTAGTTCCGGAAGGGCTAAATCCAAATTCCGAACGATCATGTTACATTAATCAGTATGTTGTTGATGAAGCAAATCAGACTTCAAATTTTGCTGAAGAGGAATCTTTTGGCGCTTACTCTTTAACTTATCTAGGTGCAGACCTCGAAGGACTTGATACCGAAGCTGGTATGCCAGGTCGTTGGTGGACTCATTACATGGATAGTTCTAGTCACATGATTGATTACGCTATTGAACATGGTGTCCCTGCTAGCTTGGGTAAATATTCAACTGTGTTAAATGTAGAAAAAAATACTTTAACAGCAACTACTTTTGATAACGATGTCCCAATTATCAGAACTACTGCACAAATTGGGCTAGATAAACTAGAGCGTGCAACGGGACAATTGAGATATATAACTAGAGTTAAAGGTGAATTTATGAGTGGTAGATACCCATTTGTAGGTAATTTGGCTGGAGAATTTAAGGTGGAGAGTTTAGAGTTTCTTGATTCTAATCATCCCGTGTATGACCTTCGGCCTGCAAAACCGCTTAATTCTACGTTTGGTTTTTATTCCCCAGGAATTTCATTTACCTATCCAGGAGGAGAAGGACCACTTTACACGGAACCTCATGGGAATTGATTCCCATGATATTTTATCCTCAAACAGAGAATAATTATGGCTTTACTTAATAGAAGTGATTGGTATGACATTGCAAGAGATACCGAATGGACCCCAAGTTATATTAGCAAAGAGGAATTATTCCCGTCTGGTCATAGTGGTGGTGATGGAATACCAGATGAAATGTGGTGCACATACGATGAACCTTACAAGATAACCTATAGCGAATATGTTAGAACACAAAGAGAAAAAGATGCTGGTGCGTATTCAGTTAAAGCAGCACTTGAAAGAACTGACATGTATAATAGGGCTGATCCAGGTTGGATAAGTGTTTTAAAAGAACACTATGGTGCTGTACCTGTTGTGGAGTATGCTGCAGGACTTCAGGAATCGAGATATGTTCGCTGGGGACAAGCACCTGGAATGAGGAATATGGGGACTTTCGGAATGCTTGATGAGATTCGTCACGCGCAAGCACAGTTATATTTTGCCCATGAATATGTCAATAAAGATAGACAATTTGATTGGGCACATCAGGCGATGAAGACTAATAATTGGGGGGTCCTTGCAGCACGTCATTTTTTTGATGATATGTTGATGAGCAGAGATGCAATTTCAACTTCAATTATGGCCAACTTTGCTTTTGAAACAGCCTTTACGAATCTTCAATTTATCGGACTTACGGCTGATGCAGTAAATGCTGGAGATCACACATTTGCTAAATTGATCCAGAGCATTCAATCTGATGAAGCTAGACACGCCCAGCTAGGAACACCACTAGTTACAATGTTATTAGAAAGCGGACAAAAAGCAAAGGCACAGCGACTAATAGATATTGCACTATGGCGTTCATGGAGGCTATTTGGCGTCCTTACTGGACTTCCTATGGATTACTATGTGCCTTTAGAAAATCGTGAAAGATCTTTTAAAGAATTTATGGAGGAGTGGGTAATTGACCAGTTTGCACGATCGCTTGATGATTTAGGGCTTGAAAAACCATGGTATTGGGACATTCTATTGCGTGATCTTAGTGAACATCATCATGGTCAGCAACTTGGTACTTGGTCTTGGAGGCCAACTCTTTGGTGGTCTCCTGCTGCAGGAGTTAGTCCGGATGAGAGGGATTGGCTTGAAGAGAAATATCCAGGATGGAATGATACATTTGGTCGTTGTTGGGATGTACTAACTGAAAATCTAGTCAATGATAACGAAGATAAAACAATTCCTGGAACACTTCCAATAATCTGCAATGTTTCAAACCTTCCAATAGTGGGAACACCTAACACCCACCTTCACGATTATTCACTTGAATTTAACGGGCGGCTTTATCATTTTGGTTCAGAAGTTGATCGATGGATTTTCCAACAGGATCCTGATCGTTATTCTGCCCATAAAAATTTAATTGACCGATTTCTCTCAGGAGAAATAGAACCGATGGATTTAGGAGGTGTTCTCGCTTATATGGGGATTGGAGTTTTAAGTGATGGTGGAGGTGATGCTCACAAATATCAATGGGCAGAAAATTATAGACAAAAAGCTGCGGCTTAATTATAGGAGAAAAAATATGGCACTCTTTCCTTTATCAATGAAATTTTCGGGAGATTTTGTACTTAAATTACTCCCAATAGATACTGAAGATACTATGGCAGAAGTTGCTGCTGCTGCTGCATTAAATGCTGTGGGAATGCATGTGGCTGCCCAACCAGGGAAGACAATAAGAATAAAGCGTCAAGGTGACGACGCTCCGTTTGATCTAAAAATGAAGGTAAAGGATTCAGGTCTTTTGCCTACAGAGACAATTGAGTTATATTTCGAATAAATAAAAGGAATAGTTATGGCTGGAAAAAAAGTAGTTGGCCCCATAATTCAAGCCGGTGAAATGGCTGAGGCTGTTTTAGAAGCTGCTCGTTTAGATAATGAAGGCAGCAAAGTGAATGTAGTAGATCGGGGATCGTATATTCGTATACAACTCGAATCAGAATGTATTCTTCGACGTAAAACTATAGAAAAGGCACTTGGTCGTCCATTCAGAATGACAGATCTTGAAGTTATAATGCCAGGATTTGAAGGAAGAATAGACACTTCGACAGAACAAGTTAGATTCTATTCAAAAAATTAATTAGGAGAAATTTATGAGCGAACCTACCGAACTTCTTCCACTCAAAACTTGGAGTCATCTTGCAGAAAATCGACGACGTCCTAGTGAATATGAAATAGTATCGACGAACCTCCACTGGCATACAAGAGGAGATCAAGCTTTCGATATAGATGACAAAGGCTTCATGAACGAATGGTATCGAGAATACCGAAATGAAAGCCCAATCACCAATGAAAATTGGGATTCTTTTAGGGACCCCGATGAAATGATTTACAGAGGATACAACATCTTACAGGATGGACAGGAAAACTATGTACTTGGCTTACTGGATCAGTTCAGTGAGGAAGAACATGACAAAGGACTTGATCCGGAGTGGATAGAGATCTTGGCACACTTTTATACTCCAGGTCGATATCTTATGCACTGTGCTCAAATGGCATCAGCATATCTAGTCCATATATCGCCTGCGAGTACTATTTCAAATTGTGCTGCGTTTCAAGCAGCGGACTGTCTCCGGTGGGTTTCGCACATATCATATAGAACTAAAGAATTATCAATAACTCATCCTTCTTTTGGTTTTGCTGAGAAAGAAAGAGAGCACTGGGAGAAAAATAAGTCGTGGCAAGCATTTAGAGAACTTATGGAACGCATGCTTGCTGCTAAAGATTGGGCTGAATCATTTCTAGCACTTAATATAATAGCTAAGCCTGCAATAGATGAAGCGTTTTTACGTGGACTGAGAAATAGTGGTAGAAGAGCTAATGATACACTCATAGCTCTACTCGCGGAAGCTGCTTTGAGAGATAGTGAGCGCTCTCGCCGATGGACAACATCTTTGGTTGAAATGATTCTATCTGATAATAGCAACCGCTCACAAATGGAATTATTGATGGATAAATGGTGTCCTCTAGCTAATTCTGCTATAGAGAATTACTGCTCATCGCTTCCTAATCAACCTGGTGCAGTCGACCTCGCAATGAGCAATTTAAAGAAGTTTCATAGTCAACTTGGGCTTTGAATTTAGTGGAGTACAGTTTTACAATCTCTATTGAAGATGGGGCTGTATTTGAGGCAGAACGAGGGGATAGTATTTTGCAAGCTGCCCTTCGTTTAGGGATAGGCTTCCCATATGGTTGTAGTTCAGGTTCTTGCTATTCATGCAAATACGAACTACTTGATGGTGAAGTAATAGATACTAAATGAGGTTTTAATGCACTTTCAATACGTGACCGTAAGAAAAACCGTCATCTAGGATGCCAATCCTTTCCGAAGGGTCCAGCTCTAATAAGAGTTAGGACTGACCGACAATACGTCCCAAAATACAAACCAGAGAAATGTAATGCAGTTTTAGTCGAAAGAAAAACTATTACTCATGACATGTCAGAACTAATGTTTAAAACTGATGGCTATGCAAATTTTATTTCAGGACAATACATTCTACTTTCCGTTCCAGGTATAAAAGAAACTCGTGCATATTCTATGTCAAATATTAGTAATAATGATGGCCAGTGGCAATTCCATGTAAAAAAAGTAAAAGATGGGAAGTTCAGCAATGTTTTGATAAATTCACTTAGTCTTGGTAGCGAAGTAAATTTTGATGGTCCGTTTGGTCACGCCTATGTCCGAACGGATAATAATAGAGACGTTGTCTGTGTTGCAGGAGGCTCAGGTCTTGGGCCAATGCTTAGTATTGTGAGGCACCTTGCAAATGAATCATCTGCAAGGTTTAGAAAGGTTTATTTTTTTTTCGGTGGTCGCCGACCGAAGGATATGATTTGTGAAAAATATATTCAGCCCTTTGCAAAAAATTTTAGTGAACTATCTATTTATAATTCTGTTTCTGAGAGGTCTAAAAACAATCTAGATAATTGGAGTGGATCAGTTGGTTTTATTCATGAGTTAGTCGAAAATGTTTTAAATGTTAGGGCTCCTGAATTCGAATTTTATGCAGCAGGTCCGCCGGCAATGATCGATTCTCTTGTAAGGTTACTTCAACTAAAGCGGAATGTCCCATTCGAACAAATCCATTATGATAGTTTTTTCTAGACAGACATATGGGATTCCAGAAAGTATGTGATTTAGATGAACTATGGGAAGGGGACATGGATGTTTTTGATGTAGGTGATAAGGAGATACTTTTAGTTCATCTCGAAGGTGGGAAAATTGTAGCTACCCAGAATATATGTCCACATCAGAATTTTGAACTTGTAGAGGGTTCTCTAAGTGGAACAATACTTACCTGTAAAGCTCATTTATGGCAATTTGATTTAAATGTTTGCAAAGGAATAAATCCTGAGCATTCTGTACTAGCTCAATATCCAATAGAGATCCGAGGAGAGGAAATATATGTAGATCCTTCTGGAGACGAGCCAAAATACTCACATTAGTTTTTAAGAAAGAATAAAACAATGGTACAAATAAATTGTGATATGGGAGAAGGATATGGGATTTACCAATGCGGCGACGACAAGGCAATTATGCCACATATTACGATGGCAAACGTAGCATGTGGTTTTCATGCGTCTGATCCATTAGTTATGAAAAAGGTAGTGCGTTTGGCAAAAGAACACAACGTTGCTGTAGGAGCACATCCTTCATTCCCGGATCATCAGGGATTTGGTAGGCGTGAGATAAAAATGCAACCAGAAGAGTTAACTGCATGCATAATTTACCAAGTAGGTGCTCTAAAGGGGTTTCTTGATGCTGAAAAGATGGATCTTAACCATATCAAAGTACATGGTGCTCTATATGGTTTGTCATCAAGAGACGCTGAGACTGCCGAAGCGATAGCTTCGGCAGCAGAAGTTTTCGGAGTCCCCCTTTTAGGGATGGCTAATACTGTACATGAACAGGTTTGGGGGGCAAGAGACTTTGGTTTTCTAGCAGAGTATTATACTGATCTTGACTATTCACCGGACGGTTCACTTATTATCACACGAGAACATGTTGCCTACGATCCTAATGAAGCTGGGGAACGTGCATTACAAGTTCTCAAAGACGGTGTAGCTCTTGCTGTAGATGGTTCAAAAATCACAATGCGAGCTGATTGTGTATGTGTGCATTCGGACACGCCAAATGCAGAAGAATTAGCAAAAACTGTTCGGGAAAAATTACAACCCTACCTTAATTAAAATGTTCCTACTAATCTAGAATTATATGCCTTTTATTAGAGTTGATTGGTTCCCTGGTCGCACTCTCGACCAGAAGAGAGAGATGATTGATGTTTTAACAAAAGAGTTTTGTAGAATAGCCGAGTGCCGGCCTGAAACAATTGATGTTATTTTCACCGAAGTTGATCGTGAAAGTTGGGGAAGGGCAGGTAAATTATTTTGTGACGAATATGAGTATGAAAATGAAAAAGATGAATAACAAAGTTGAAAAGCATAGTTCAGCTTCTTAAAAAAATGGAGACAAAAATGTCTAATATACATTCACCAATTCCTGGGATTTTTTATCGTCGATCTTCACCGGAAGAAGACCCTTTTGTGGAAGTGGGGACAAATGTTAATCCAGATACGGTTATAGGACTTGTTGAAGTTATGAAGAGTTTTCACAAAGTTCTGGCGGAAGTATCAGGTAAAGTTATATCAATTGAGGTAGAGGATGAAGGAATGGTAAGAGCTGGTGATATTCTTATGAAAGTCGAACCATAAGCTTTGTAGTTGAATCTATTTTAGCTACATATGTAAAGTTAATAAATAGAAAATTATAATTAAGATCATATCTTTTGAGTTTGTGGTTACGTTTATCATACTAATCAAATATTTGTTAAACATATTTTATTATTAAAATAATAAAATAAAGTCTCTTTATCAATAAAATTTAAAAAAGGATTTTTTCTTGATTAAAACTTTGCTAATAGCAAATCGCGGTGAGATTGCTGTTAGAATTATCAGGGCAGCAAAGGAATTAGGGATCTTTAGTGTGATAGCTTTTAGTGAAGCTGATGAGGAAAGTAAAGCTGTCGAATTTGCTGATGATGCAGTTTGCATCGGCCCAGCTATGTCAAAAAAGTCGTATCTCAACATTGAAGGGATAATTGATGCGGCAAATAAAGTGAATGCAGATGCTATACATCCAGGTTATGGATTTCTAGCAGAAAATTCTTTCTTTGCATCTGCAGTTGAGTCAGCCGGAATTGTTTTCGTAGGACCAAGATCGGAAACAATAGCATTAATGGGTGACAAAATTAATGCGAGAAAAGCCGCAATTGAAGCTGGTGTGCCAATTATTCCAGGTAGTTCTGGGCAAATAAATGATATAACTATAGCTAAAAATCTTGCTGTAGAATTAGGATACCCCGTCATGATCAAGGCATCAGCTGGCGGGGGAGGAAAAGGAATAAGGAAAGTTTTTTCGTCTAAGGAGTTTGAAGAGAACATAGATGATGCAAAAAGGGAAGCTCTTGCTGGGTTTGGTAATTCCGGAGTATTTTTAGAAAAAGCTATTAATAATGCTCGTCACATTGAGGTTCAACTATTAAGTGATGGGAAGCATTTTCTCCATTTTTTTGAACGTGATTGCTCAATACAAAGAAATAAGCAAAAAATTTGGGAAGAATCCCCAGCAATAGGAATTTCTGAGAAGACAAAAGCAAAAATATTTAATGCAGCAATTTCCCTTGCAAAAAATATCGGTTACATGGGTGCTGGAACGGTTGAGTTCATTTATGACTCAGAATCAGAAAATTTTTTCTTTTTAGAGATGAATACAAGGATCCAGGTTGAGCATCCCGTAACAGAAATGGTTGTAGGGATTGACCTAGTTCGTTTAGGATTAGAGATTGCGGGAGGAAAGTCTCTAAATTTAAAACAAGAAGAAATAAGGCCAAGAGGTCACGCCATAGAGGTAAGAATAAATGCTGAAGATCCTGCAAATCAATTTTTCCCTTCACCTGGTAAAATATTGGATTTCCAAGCCCCGGACGGACCGGGAACACGTTTTGATTCAATGCTATATTTAGGTTATGAAATCCCGCCTTTTTACGACTCACTTATAGGTAAATTAATTGTTTGGGACGAAAATAGAGACAAAGCTATTATGCGTCTAAAAAGAACGCTTGGAGAACTTAACATATGTGGTATAAAAACTAATGTTGATATGCTTCGATTACTAACACAAGACAAACAAATCAATGCTGGTCGCGTTAATACTAACTGGTTAGAAAATTGGTTAATAAATAATTTAAATTATTTAAAGAGTAATAGAAGGGAAGTAGGAAAATGAAAACTCGCTATGCCCACGGTGGAGATGAACATATTTTTGTTGAAATAGATGAGGAAATGTCTTTAGAGGCTTTTTTCAAAAGTCTTACTCTAGCAAATTCACTTCGCGAAAAAAATATAGCTGGAGTAACCGAAATTTGTCCTGCAAATGCTTCATTTCAAGTAATATTTAATCCCGACAAAATATCTCCTGATGCAATGCTTAAAGAATTGAAGGATCTTGAAAAATCTTTAGAGGAAACTAAATCAATAATCGATACAAGAATTATTGAGGTTCCAGTTTTTTATCGGGATCCATGGACAGAAGAAACACTCATGCGATATAGGGACAGGCATCAGGATCCCAAAAGCACGGATATAGAGTATTCTGCAAAGATAAATGGCTACAATACAGTAGAAGATTTCATAGAGGCACATTCTAGTTCACTTTGGATGGTAACTATGGTGGGATTTGTAGCAGGATTACCGTTTGTATATCAACTGGTTGACCGAGAACGACAGATTGAAGTTCCTAAATACATTAGACCTAGGACAGATACACCAAAATTAACTGTTGGGTACGGAGGTTGTTTTGGTTGTATATATTCAGTTAAAGGTGCTGGAGGTTACCAAATGTTTGGAGTAACTCCTATGCCCATTTATGATCCAAAACAAGAAATTAGTTATCTTAAAGACTTTCTGGTTTTTTTCCGTCCAGGTGATTTAATAAAATTTAATTCTATTGATCGGTCAGAGTATGACGAGATGCTAAAAGAAACTGATAATGGTCAATTTGAACCACGAATAAGGAGTTTTAGTTTTTCTCTTGAAAATTTTAATAAAGATATGGATGGCTATAATAATATCCTGAAGGAGGCACTATATGTCAATTAAAGTAATAAAACCCGGTTTATCTACAACTGTCCAAGATCTTGGGAGACCAGGCTATTACCATCTAGGAATTCCAATTTCAGGAGGTATGGATCGTATGGCTTTACGTGCGGCTAACTTGCTTGTGGGTAACAACGAAGGTGATGCTGTGCTTGAAGCTGTTTTCATGGGTCCTGAATTGAAATTTATTGTAGATTCGGTTGTAGGTGTTACCGGAGGTGAAATGGTACCCAAGATTGATGGTGTTGCTAAAAAAACTTGGACATCTTTCGAAGTAAAAGCAGGCCAAACTTTAGGGTTTGAATATCTAAAGCATGGTGCTCGAACTTACATTGGAATTTCTGGAGGAGTAGATGTACCAATTGTATTGGGTAGCAGATCAACATATTCGCTTGGGGCTCTAGGAGGTTTAAAAGGGAGACCTTTGATTGAAAATGATAAAATACCAATCGGACTTGCTAGAAAGAATGTTAAGATTGGGAAAGTTGTCCCTGAGAAATTCCGTAGGCAAATAGTTGGAGATTTAATTAAATTGCGTATGCTGCCAGGTCTGTATTGGCATAGAATTAATGATCACTCTAAGAAAACTTTTTTGGCTGATTCATGGGGAGTTGCACCTGAAGCAGATCGAATAGGCTATCGTTTCCAAGGAGGTAATAAACTTGAGTTTGTAGACCGAAAACAACCGTTTGGAGCAGGTTCTGATCCATCAAATATTGTTGATGGATGCTATCCTTATGGTTCTATCCAAGTTCCAGGTGGGACAGAACCAATTGTTCTTCATAGAGATGCAGTATCTGGAGGAGGGTATTTTATGTTAGGTACAGTGATTTCTGCAGATATGGATATTATAGCACAATTGCAACCACATACAGTTGTTCGCTTCGAATCAGTTGATATGAATTTAGCTCTTAAAGCGAGAGCAGAGCAAAATTCTTTAGTTTCTGGTTTGTTCTCGATATTTTCATAAAACATAATTAAACACTTTTTGAGGAGTTGATCATGTATCCAAATTTAGTCGTTACAGTTTTACCACGAATCGAAGAATCTCTTTGGGCAAAAGCCATACTTGCTATAGCTGGTACGGCTGTACTTGCCCTCTCAGCAAAAGTTCAGATTCCCTTCTGGCCAGTGCCGATGACAATGCAAACTTTTGTAGTGCTTGTGTTGGGTATGGTATACGGTGCAAGGCTTGGTGTTGTTACGGTAGGTCTCTATCTTATTGAGGGGGTGGCAGGCCTTCCTGTCTTTGCTACCGGCAGCGGAATAGCCTATATTGCCGGGCCCACAGGTGGATACCTGATTGGATTCCTTTTGGCTTCCTACGTAATCGGTATGCTTGCCAATCGAGGTTGGGACAGGTCCATGACAAAAACACTTGGAGCGATGTTAGCCGGTACTGTTATTATCTTTTTTCTGGGGATCGTATGGCTTTCCACGTTTATTGGTTTTGAAAAAGCCATTGCTGCTGGCCTGACTCCATTCCTTCTTTCGGAGGGACTAAAAATTGCCCTGGCAGTCATCATAATGCCCTTACTCTGGAAACGTCTCTCCACTAAATAATTAGCAGTGATCTTTAATATACTATCGTTTTGCCACCATTCGAAACTTTGTGCTATGCAAGTATATGTTATTTAGACCAGATTTTTTTAGTTAGGAAGAATCAGCAGGAACATTCCTTGTTTTAATGGCTTTTTGGTTTTGTTTTTATTAAACAAATTTCGCAAGCCCACTGTAAATACTTTTCTGGACGCGCCAACGGCGAACAGTTTGCCTACTTCAAAACATATCGCTTCTTACACAATGCCACAAAGAAGGAAAATCAAGAACTAGTCCAGTAACTGGATTTGGGGAGATATTCACCACTTATATCAATTATTGCTGATATATGCTAAAAGTAGTTTCTTATTGACACCAATACGGACACCTGATTATTTGCCTCGCGTGTGCGTAGTGCGCGAATACACAATCTGTGCACGCTTACATTGTTTTTTGGACTAAAACCAACCACATCATCTCCTGTGAGTAACTCCCACTAATTCTTCACAGTCAGACAGTCTCCACAAACTTCCCAATCCTTGTAATCTTTCCAAGACTCTGATATAAACTTGTCTCACCTAAAATATTTTTTCTCATTTTCAACCAAAAATATCTTCATGGATAATAATCCCAAA
>Ga0114999_10006321_pt1 | contig 13685 bp, 17 predicted proteins | sample ArcticOcean_MG_C_3_FD_89820 | JGI IMG/M metagenome (GOLD analysis project Ga0114999, IMG submission 89820) | Marine microbial communities from western Arctic Ocean - ArcticOcean_MG_CB8_126 | ecosystem: Environmental > Aquatic > Marine > Oceanic | place: Arctic Ocean: Canada Basin | collected...
ATCATTTACCTCCAAGTGGCCCCGGGGACCTGGTTTCAGGCCAATTTCCTCTAGGCCCATACCTTCGGTGTTTCCGTTCCGACCGGTTGCCGCGAGAAGTGTCTCCACTTCGATCCGTTCCCCAGAATTTAGCTGAATCTGTAAATTATCACCTGCTGTCACCTCTTCTATTTCTGTCGATAAATGTAAATTGATCCCGCTGTTACGTAAACATTTAGTCAAATTCTCACTAAGCTCTTTATCCATAAAGGATAGAAGTTCATTGCGCCCTTCAACTAAGTGAACTTTGATTCCCAGCGCGGCAAACATGCAAGCATATTCGCAACCAATGACACCACCCCCAGCTATTAGCATACTACCAGGCAGGTCGTTGACGTGGAGAATGGTATCAGAATCATAAACTCTTGAATCATAGAATGGAAATATTGGTGGTTGAAAAGGATGAGAACCCGTAGCAATTAGAAACACATCTGAATTTAATGTTACCGGTGTTCCGTTTTTCGGTGTAACCAGGACAGTATGATCATCAGAAAATTCTGCAAATCCTCGATAGAGGTCAATGTTATGGGCCTTTACATTGTCAGAAATTCTGGAACGCTCACTTTGAACCACCAACCGCTCCCTATACATAAAATCGCTTGCACTCACTTTTTCTTTAAACTTAAAGGACAAACCAAAAAGGTCACGTTGACGAAACCCAGATAAATGTAGCGCGGATTCTCGCAAAGTCTTAGACGGCAAGGTACCAGTGTTGGCTGCTGCCCCTCCCAGGACGTCTTCTTTTTCAATAAGAGCTACATTTTTTCCAAAATAGGCTGCTTGAGCGGCCCCCTTCTCTCCTGCTGGACCTGAGCCTAATACTAAAAGATCATATGTCTTGTTAACCATAACCCCGCTCCTAATCTTACCACTCATGCTAAAGTCGTTAAATAGACCAATTCCTCAAACGCTATTGCCACCTTTACTTTAAACATCCATTCCATTTCTTACTTATAATCCTTAAAACCTTTCTATCTAACCTTTAGGTCTATTAATTTGCTCATACATAAAGCTTAGATACTCAAGAAGTGGTTAAAATACCAAATTCAACATTACAGGGAGATTGAAAGCGACTGTTCCTCAGTAGCAGAGCAAATATTGACGTTTTGTATTAAAATACAAAAAAGCGGGGGGAAACAACAGTACGAATGAGACCCCTGCAATTGATCTATTGCCAAAATCGCGAACACAGCAACGCAATTTCAGATGTGCATGATGGGTCAACTAGAAATCAAGATTTTACTTTAAACCTTCATGTTCCCGTTGAACAATATACGCTTTAACGCTTCGCTAATTTTGAAGCTGTAATATTTTTTGGATACCAAATCTATAGTTCTGTTCTCATCGGATAGGTAAAGGATATGTGAAACATCTATTATTTTACATCAGTTGTTATGCAGCCAATCAACAACCCAAACTACATCACGGTCACTAGGAAATACTGGATAATGTACGGTTACTATCACTCCATCGATTGCAATCATTGTTATCCTTTTAATTAACTGCATTCTCTCAACTTCAAACAACGGTAACTTCATCGCTTTACTGAACTTGAATTCATCATCACTCAACACTTCAAATGGAAGGTTTAACCTTTCCGCCATTTCTTGCTGATATTCGGTCGACTGTGTACTAAGGCCGAATAATTTCGCACCCAGTTGTTTTAATTCGTTATAGCGATCTCGGAACGAACAACTCTGTGGAGTACAACCTCGTGCGCCAGGTATTTTATCCCATCCCTCTGGTAAGGCCACGCCTGGCTTACCGGTCCTTGGATAACAATAAATAACTAATTTGCCGCTGATTTGACCAATGTTTAAACGTTTTCCTTGCGTTGAAGTCAACTCGACATCTGCCAGTTTCATTCCAACTAAATGGTCCGTTTTACCATCATTCTCTGGCACGGGCAGATTGGTTGGTAAATCCAGTAAATTAGCCAAGTGGATTCCTCCGTTGCTAGTGATAAAAAAACGCTACAGAATTCTGTAGCGTTTTCAGTAGCATAATTTTTATTCCAATTAGCGCTTGGAGAAATGAAACCTTAATTTTATACATTAATTACAACAACTTATATGGTTAAAAGTTTAATTTCAATGTTTTGACAATGAGTTTCATGTCTCCATTTCATTGACAAAGAGCCAGTATCTTTTGTCAATGACCTTTCCCCAAGTTTACTTTGTTTTTTTTGCATTTCCCCGATTTCAAAGACCTTTTCCTTATACATAGTAATACAGATGTCATCCATCTGTGCGTCAAAAGTATATAGGAGAACTCAAAATATGAATGCTAAAATTATAAAACAAGATTACGAACTGAAACTATTTGCAAACGCAATGAATACACTTGTCTCTGCAAGCCAACTATCAGTCTGAACAACTGGAATTTGTTAAATCCGTTGGAATATCTGGGTATGGAAATATTGATAGAGTGGATTCACTTGCAGGAGCAATGAATTTTCTGGGATTCAGGTCAAAGACAGGAAAGAAAATTACGGAAACTAATCTAAAGAAAATCAAACAACGTCTTACCAAAAAATATGGTAGGTAATTTGTTTCTGAATTGGTGAATTGGGAAGATATAGGAACAAGATATTTAATTCCTACATCCCTTTAGAGATGCTCTATAGACTCTATTCTTTCTGAAGGGGTTCTACATAGGTAATTTATAACGAAAACCCCATATCTCGGTGACAGTTCATTTAAAAAAATTAATAAAGGAGATAGAACAATGTCATATGAAGAAACAGAATGCACTGCATAGGACTGTATGTGTGGTCATTATAACAATTCATACGACAATTATTGGTGCAGCCACCAATTGAACCCTGTACTCCAATACGTGTTTTGGACAGAAAAATGGAAACGACACCATTTGGAAATCTATGAGAACTGCAAAAAATTAGGACAGGATGTTCTATCGGCCGATTATGTTCGTAGATATATGGATGCAGTGTCTCCCCTCTTCCCCACAGGAGACATAAATAACATCACGGAAGAAGAAATTATGGATTATGCCATCAATTTTTCACCAAGAAAATTGAACCCCAAAGGTTGTGTGGCGTGGCAAGTTGATACAATGGTAAGATCGGTCAGCCGCTCATTTTTGTCCTTCTCTCCCCAACCGATGTAACACCGTTCATAGTTTTTATCACCTCACACTCAGTTTAATCTATTTCTCATTTCAAAGCTTGCGGCCACAGACGTGAAACTCTGCACACTTATTACCTTTAATTGGCAAGAGGGCATCATTTCGAACATGGTACAAAAACTCTATTTCAAACTCGGCCATATATTCGGATACTATCTCGTTCTCTGAAAAGAAATGTACAATCCCTGTTCCTCCAAACGGGCCCCCCTCAAAATCGCTATATGTACCCTTTTCAATGCAAGATGGATGGTTGTTTTTTGCTTCAAAATGATCATTCGCAAAAACAAAGGAAAGATACCTTCCACCACGAGTTAGGCAACGTTTTACCTCTAAAACAACTTTTTGAATGTCGTCCTTCTTATTACAGTATACAGCTGCTCTATCAACAATGAGATCAAAGTAGTTGTTTGGGTAGGGTAAATTAACGAAATTTGCCTGGACGATTTCTGCACAAACGCCTCGTTCATTCAAAAACTCTTTAGCCAAACGACAGGCTGTCTTCGAGCCGTCAACTCCGTATGCCTGAAATCCCTGCTCAGCAAGAAAAACCAAGTTGTTGCCTGTTCCACTGCCCAGTTCCAAAACCCTTAGTTTTTCACCCGCACGTAGGCGGGCCCCATATAAACTCATTACATCGCTAACAAGATCCGTAAAGGGATATCTATTTATCTGTTTTCTCTGGGCATAGATATTAGTTTCCCAAGAATCAACTAATGAATGTGTCATAGAATTTTCTTCAATGTTTATTTGGCCTCCGTGATCAAAATTATAATAGAGCGGCTAACTTCCAACTCAAATCCATTTGAAACCACACCTTTAGCGCGATCTTGCTCGGGCAAGAATCATCTCCTGAGCACCCAATTACCATCTATTTAATTAAGTTCTGGATATCGGTTTTTGTCACGTTGTTAGACAATAAAATTTCAAGACTATTTTCACCACAATTAAACAACAAATCAATAATGCTCATGTTCGGCTCAAAAACGCCATATAGTTGGGGATAAGTTGGATGTATATAGCTTTGAAAATACGGAATGCATCCAATGGTGTTGAAGTCATTCGTATGAGCATATTTTTTACCTAACTCTCCAAAAACAAAAACCTTTGCTTCAGTCTTGCAACACATATCAATCGCGCGATCACTCTTTGATCCACTGAATTGATACTCCCTGTCGGCCTTAAGAGGGGTCTTAATGCCAAGAGTAGTGACAAACCAACGAAGCATATACTCGTTTAGTTCAACCAAGTTCCCCCATTCCCTTTGATATACATCTTCGATATACATCTTCAAAAAAATCTACATAACGTTTGAAATATGGCGCCTTACGGTAATTCTGGTTGATTGTTCTCCAATGCTTTTGCCGCCACGGCTTTTCATACAAAAGAATCATATCATTTAATGAGATATTCATATGATTACGCCTGAAAACTGACAATGTAAGCCACTGGGGCCCTTGGGGTGTTTTAATTCTATTTCTGTGATTCCAATTATCGGTCTGATATTGAACCTGACTGTAGGAAATGTACAAGTCTGAAATCGCGATTTTATGAAATAACCCTAACCAAGGTAGATAGGTGGGTTGGTGAGCGGTTAAAATCATGCCCCAAATACAAACTCGTCTGAAACCTCGTTCCACGGTCGGCATGTATACATACGTTTTCTTTCGTCGGAGGGTGGAATGCTAGTATAACCAAAAAGTTCTCTCAGTACCGGGGTCATTGCTTCAACTTGGGAACGGCTAAACAGCTGGGTATGATCCACTGTTGGTTTTAGGTACCACTGATTATAGGTAAATATTAAAATCCAGCGAGATGCGTTATCCAATGGCTTGTTCGCCATATGTAACGTATTCGCATTGATAAATATTAAATCACCCGCGTTAGCTAGCAAATTAATCGCTTTATCAGAGTTTTCTTTTGGATCTAAAGGTTGCTTGTGAGAGCGAGGAATAATTGTTGTGGGGCCATTAGTTTCAGTCACATCCTCCAACACCCAGAATGCGGAAATCCATAAATCGGCATCCACAACGATTCGACCGTCCCGATGAAACAAATTGGCACTTCCCACTTTTTCATTAATCTTGGGTCGGCGTATTTCAGTCTGCGTAAGTATAAATTTGTTTTTCATGGTCTCTTTAAGAACCGCCATCACGACAGAATTTTCATAAAGTTCGTCAAAAACGCGTGATTTGCGAACCAAATTAAATATTTGGTCACCATATTTGTGATACATTTGGTAGTCTGCATCATTCTGTCGTAACCCTTTCTCAGCAGCCTCTTTTTCTTCTATATAAATCCGGGTTACTTCCGTTAAATAAAATCTAACTTTTTCCGATGTCAATACGTTCCGTACAATGGCGTAACCCTCATCTTTCAAGTGGTTAGAAATTGTATGTATATTCGAAATATCATGATCACTCATGTTTTGCTTTCCTATTCCGTCAGATCATATTTTTTTAGGTGCTTACCAATTACGAAACCCATTGGGTCAAATTATGTTGCGAGTTTTGCCTTAAATTATAAATCTGCCAACAACAAAAGCTTCAGCGGCCTCGCAACCAACCGAAGCACCTCTCCATCGTGCGAGATGATTAACCCCACGTATTGAACGAGGGTGGGGCCAAGGCTTAATCTCTGTTTTATAGGCTTTTAGCGCATCTAATTTTGTTTTTAGGTTCTTCGTAATGTCAATAAAATACTGGGGGGTAAAAACATGTACACTGCTTGGTAAAGACCACTCTGTATTTGACGGCACTTCGAAAAACAGAATACGTCGCACGGTTTCACCTGGTATAGGTCTGCAAGCTGTAAAGACAGCTTTACTGACCAGCTGGTGGTCTATATTTAAATCAAAAGCGTGGTGAGTATATACGGTGCTCGGCTTCAACTTGTTGATTTGCTTTTCAATTACCTTTATGACGTCCAGCAAATCCAAACTATCCAAGCGGTTGTCCGGAAAATTATTCAAGATTAAGGAAGAAACTCCAAGTATTTTACTAGCTCGATTTGCGCTTTGTCCCAACTCGGTAAGTTTCTTTCTATTGTTGGAATTTTCTGGTGCCATGTTACGCGCATTAACACCTTCAGCCATAATTAGAATATGAACTTGATCTCCCAAACCAACATGGCGAGCAATTGCACCGCCACAACCCAGCACTTCATCATCTGGATGTGCTGCTACTACTAAAATCGTTTCACCCAACAAAATCACTCACTTTCTGTTTCGACAAATCAAGTTTTTTGTTAGTTCCTAATGGAGCGTTTCAACGGTCCAGATTCCTAAATACAAGCTTTTGAAGCTATACCACATTAAGTTCCCTTTCCTATCAAGGTAGGTTGTAAGGTCAATAATAGTTGCGGAAATCAAAAAACCAGTCATAGCTTTTACTCTAATCACAAGGTTCACCCCGCTATTGTAGTTGGTTCAGAACAATTATCGAATTTTCTGGAATGTCTTCTCTGGGTTTTCGGCCAATAACCTGATCTTTTTCGTAAGGCATTAGACCTATACCAGGGCGCTGAAACGAGAGGTCACTCTCAGAAATCATTTGACCCGCCGACAGATCCCTAGCTGCTACAATGGAACGGCGTGCAACCCGACGCATCTGCAATTCGTCTTCTGTAGGCACGATGGTTGGGTCCCCAAATGCTTCTTCCAACCGTCTAATCCCGGAAACCATATTACGAAGTTCCGTTGGGTCGGCGGAAAAATGATGGTCTGGTCCTACCATTGATTTATCCAGAGTAAAGTGTTTTTCAACTACGCTTGCACCCAATGCAACGGCTCCGAGCCCAGCTATTATACCATTGCTATGATCAGAAAAACCAATTACGTGTGAATATTGTTCTGCAAGGGCGGGTATTTTTCTTAAATTCAAATCTGTATCTGGTGCAGGATAAAGTGAAACACAATGAAGAATACAAATTTGGTCATTTTGTTTACTCTGTATTGCGTCAATAGCGCGCTGAATATCTAATTTGTCTGCCATTCCAGTAGAAATAATGACAGGTTTTCCTTTTGACGCGACATATTCCAGGAAAGGAATATGAACCAAATCATCGGATCCTACCTTAAAAGCGCCGGCGTCCAGTTCGTCAAGTAATTCAACGGCCAAATTACCCGAAGGCGTAGACAACGGTATCAGCCCTTTCTCTCGAGCACGAGAAAACAAAATTGAAAATTCGTCCCGTTTTAGCTCTAAACGTTTAAACATAGAAAGTTGGGATTCTTGGACAACCCTGCCTTGAGAAACATACTCATACATTTCATTTGGGTCAGTAATTACTTCCTCCGTGCGATAGGTTTGAAATTTGACACAATCAGCGCCAACATCCGCCACCGAATCCACCATGGCCAACGCTGTGTCGATATCGCCATTGTGATTGATGCCTACTTCCGCAATTACGAAGCACGGAAAACCTTGGCCAATGTTGCGACCTTCAATTTTGATTTCTGGAATTTTAAAGCTCATAGTTTAATTATGGTCGCCATGTGTATTCGCCTCTTTCAATCAAATCTATGCCCAAAAGTCCGATTTAAAACAAAAAGAGAATGTTCGGGAGGTGTGGAACTATCCGCGGGCATCGAGCTAAACCCTGCTTTTAAAAAAGCCGATATAGATGCTGTATTTTGGTTTTTGATAACACCAGAAATTTCTTTAATTTGCCATTCCTGAAATACCATTTGACAACCATCCCGAAGTGCGAGCTCGCCATATCCTTTGCCCGTATACTCTCGACTCAAAAACACTGACGTCATCGCTGAACTATCGTTTAATCGGTCGAATCGTATTGCGCCGGAAGGAGTGTCACGTTCAGTTAAAATTATATAAAGAACACAATCGCTCTCATTAAGAACGCTTCCAAACCAGTCCGCATGGTCTTGCTTCTCTACGGTTTTACCACTTGTACTGAATGAAATTAGCCACGGATCATTGCGCCATGCAAATAACTGATCACGATCAGCGCTCTTTACTGGACGCAAGCGTATGGGAAACCCATCAATCCTCGTGTTATCGCCTGCTTCTGTCATAAATCGTTCTATTTTCAAACCAAATTCAAAGGTTTGAAATCAACCTTTGAAAGCGTAGACAAAATCGCTTTAGTAATTCGATTAGCTCCGTTCCCATCAACCTGCAAACGGCCAGCGACAATCATCTCCTCTCTTCGTTTAACGTCACCTATGAGATTTGCTAATGCCTCTGCGATAACTTTATTAGCTGTCTTATCATGAAAACCCAAACAAACCGCTGCTCCGCTTTTTTCCATCCCATTAGCTACCGAATACTGGTCGTTTGATAAGGGTAACAATATCATGGGCACTCCGAGGAACGCCAGTTCGGAAGCTGTATTGCCTCCACCCGAAACCGCAATATCGGCCGAACCTAAGACCTTTGCCATATCTGAAACATTGCGAAGTGTTCTAACACGCTGATCGAACCTACTAGCTAGTTCAGCTTTACCAACATAAGAAGGCCCGAGAACGGCAATAATTTGAAATGAGCCCGGTATGTTTGCTAAAACCTCAAGCACTCGCATGGTGGCATCATACTTATCGCTTCCACCAAATGAGATGACAATCGTTTCTATTGATTCTTTTACTGTTTTAATACCCAAGCAAGCGCTAAACTCCGACCGCAAAGGAAAATATTTTGACCCGAGGTAAATACAGGTTGCCGGCAAACCCTTGTATGGAAGCGAGGGTGCATCAGGCGCTGAGTCAATAACTAAATCACATGGGTAACTATCTAATCTGCACCCATCTTCAAACATGGCTACACTGAACCCATTATCTCGGAGGCTTTTCAAGCATTGCGTGTCTATATCGTAACTATCCAAAAGTATTGGCCCTTCTTCAGGGGAAAGGTGGCTAATTAGTTGAGTTGCTGGATTTTGATTAATTGCCACCCGAACTATTTCAAATTGGAATTTTTTTACCAGTTTAATATCACTGTCTTCGGACATAAAAAATCGAGCTTTTACGAGGCCATTTGCATCAAGTGAACGTGCCACTGTCAAACTTCTCATCAAATGCCCATAACCGACCTTAGCATCACAATTTACGTAGAAAGACATTACAGGGAAATTCATTTGCAAAATGATTTTTTCTAACGAATATTGAATACAGGATTAATCGCTGGACCACTGAGTTGTTTTTCTAATGTCCCAGTAGAAAAACAACTATAAATCTTTGATAGCGCCTTATCATAAGCCCCCAACGTCGCTGATATATATTCATCGTTATGAGCATAGAAAATATTATGATCTCCTGAAAATAAGGATACCATTGGTCAACATTTCTTGAATGAAATTGTTCTAACTATTTCTTTACTTACCATTAAATGGTCCTAAAAATTTACATTAGCGCTTGGAGAACTGAAATCTTTAATTCTCTCTTATTTTTCAATAAGTTGCATCTAATAAAAATTAATGTCAATTATTTGTCAATTATTTCTAAATCCACATTCATTGACAAAATCTAAAACTAAATTCCAATTCCCATTCTATCAATATAATCATGCTTCTCAACAACTATACGTTTGTGTGACGATCCTTGGACGTTCTATAGGGGGTTTAGGATAGGTAAAGGGAAGTTTCACACATACCCCTTCCAGTTTCAAAGGTAGTTGTCTATCTAAAATCTATTTTTGATTTTGGTATCCCTAAATCATACTTTTTTTGAGAATCTGCAATTCTTAAACATCTCAATCTTATAAGTACCTATGTAGTCCCCTGCAGAAATGGATAGAGTATACTCTAAAGGGATGTAGGGATTTGGTCTTCTAAAGAGAACACCACCTCAAATAAGGTTTCAATCAAGTACTCTTTAGATGATTTCTCTAGAGATAATCCTATCCAATATTCAATCCAGAACACCCTTCAGACCACTGCTAACGGGTGCCACAGTACCATCACAAGGGTTCCATAAGGAAAATAACCCACCAGAACCCCTAAATACTCCTGTAGAGACTGCTGAACAGGAGTAAATCAAATGAAAAAAGACCACCAGAAACCCAATGATAAAACCCTATTGGGACTCAAGAAAAGAACTCCATCCAATAAACCTAAAGAAGAAAGAATTATGGAAACTGTCAATCGACTGGTTTCCAGAATACAGAATGACGAAAGGAAATGCCTATGAAGAAACACCCCTACCAGACCTGCCTAAAACATTGCTTGATCTGTCTCAAAACTTGTCCTATAACTTACAGAATTGTAGGACAGGTTTTTGAGACATACAATGACAATTGAAATCTTTGGATATGTACGGGTATCTACCCAACAACAGCAAACGCAGATGCAGTTGGATGCGTTGCAGGCTTATGGCTGCACGACGATTTTCGAGGAACATGAAAGCGGTGCAAAGCGTGGCCGCCCTCAACTGGACACATTGTTGAGCAAGTTGCGCAAAGGCGATCAAGTGGTCGTCTGGAAAATGTGCAGGTTAGGTCGCAGCCTGAAAGATTTACTCGAAATAGTGGGGGTGATTGAAGATGCTGAAGCAGAATTTGTGAGTATCACCGAGAAACTGGACACATCTTCGGCTGGAGGACGTTTAATCTTTAACGTATTTGCGTCCATAAATCAGTTCGGGCGTGAATTGCTCATTGAAAGAACCCGTAGTGGTTTGGATTCTGCTCGTCGACGTGGCCGCGTCGGTGGAAGACCTAAAAAATTGACCGATTCTGATGTGAAGCAGATGGCGCACTTGATGGATCAGCCAGATCGCAACGTCCGTGGAATCTGCGAGCGGTTCGGGATTAGTCGGTCAAGCTTGTACCGTCTTATTCAGAATCAAGAGACGCAAAGCCCTGAAACGTCGGCAACAACGTAAACTTCTTGTTTGAAGATGAATCGGGTTTTATTGAATATTCGACAAAACTGGTCAGCCTCACAAAGGCACCACGGTATTTTTTGTGTTTGGAATGTCAGCTTAGGTGCGGATTGCGGAAGCGTAGAAATTCTGTCATTAATGACCGAGTATAGCCATAAACAGACGTAGCGTAATCTCCTTTTTAGGATCTTTTCTTCAATGCCTTAGCCCTTTTTTGGTGAGAGACTTTTGGGTTATTGCTTACCATTCCTCCTCGTGGAGCCGAGCAGTTTGCTTCCTCCAAATCAGCAGATTTATTATTTCGAATCTGAGAAAATTGTTAAACATTCGAAATGATCGGGCTGTGATTGGTGTTACGCCTGTTAGGACACTACCCGAATAGGGAATCACCTTACTGTATCTGATGTGGCATGTCCCGAACAACTCGTTGATTTATATCGACCTTATTCCTTCGATAAATCTATCTTCCTGATTGAATGATCAGGTGACCATCGAAGGTTCAAACCTTTCCGTTTATTTCGCATTTTTCTGAAGTATTTTAATTTTTGGATCCATGAAATTTTTTCCGGAACTCGTTGCTGAATAGCTGGCTGCTGCTGCCATGCGATATCGCTGTAGTCGCTTTGCTGAAGAACCGGAAGCTCTATATCCATGTGGGCCTGTTTTTGGGCAATGCAGGTGATCATCACTTTCTTTGCCGAAGTGTATTCCACCCGACTGCGTAGTGAAATTGTACTTTCAACCTTATACCAGTCGAGAAATGTTTCGGGATTGGTGAGGTGTACAACCGGTTCCGAGAACCCGGATTTTTTACTGAAAAGTGAAAAATACAACTCTGGGCTAAATTGATATAGTCCGTGCCCCGGCCAGTTGTTTCCGCCCGTAATGGAAATAAACGACCCGCCAATTTTTAGCATATTCATGATATTCGCAAATACTTGTGGCGTATTGAAAATATGCTCTGTGGTCCCGCCGTCAAAAATGCAGCTATATTTCTGATGCATCGACTTGGGTACGGGGGTGTTCATATCGTGGACAATAGAGGCGCCTTCGTAGTCGCTCGCATCTAATGATTCAATATTTATGGCGCCTAATGCGAGTAGCAACTTCTCACAATAAACGTCATGTGCCGCCGAGCCTATTTCAGATTGATCAAGCAGATTCCCAAAATACTCATTTATGAGAACGGTCTCCTTCTCACCGATAAGAAGTTCATGCCGACCGAGTATGAGAGTGTCCTGAAAGTCGATATGTGATTTTTTTGCGTGGAGCAGAAGAGATAACTCGGCGCGTCCGATTCCCATGATATAAATCCTTTATTTTCCGCTAGTTATGCTTCTCAGACATGACGTGATCCCTAAGATCCATCTATAGCAACATCTGAGATCAACAGAAAGTAATAAACTGTAACTGAGAGGTGATGAATCGGCGGCTCCATCTTTGCAACGGCTACCGTTACATCCGCAAACAGATCTTAGACCGGAAACACCGTGACCGAATCGGGTCAAAAACCGGAATTACCAAAACCTTGATTTTTCTCTATTATTTCCGCTTCACCCCGATTCCTGACGTTAATGTTATTATTGGTACACCAAATTTGAGGCAGGTTCTTCGACATAAATAAATACCTAAGCATCCCATTATGAGGAATAGGAAATGCGAGCTTGGGAAATATTGGAGAACCGAAATCCGCCATCTAAACCGATAACAATTCGCGCACTGCACAAAATGAAACTTGAGGCACAAGCGAAAAAGAAAGCCGAGCAAGAACGGTTTGCCCTATTTCCTTTGATGTATGGGGACACGGATTACAGGCGTGAACAACTCGAACTTGAGCGCATGACATTGGAGCTTCAACAATTACGCCAAGAACTAAGAAACGAAACCGAATCGTCCACTTATAAAGCCATCGGCAAGATATTCTTGGCGTTTGGCATATTTGAATATCTGATTGAGCAGTGATTTTTCCATTTTCAAAGTTGAAACGGACGGGCGTTCAGCAACATTTGGTTTTTGCTTATCTTTCCCGATGCCGACAACCCAATAATCACGACGCCATGCCCAATAATTATCAACCTTCTTCTGGCGAATTTCATCGAGCTTATCATGACCGAAATATGGTGTGAAGTATCTATTCCCCGTACCAACATGGAGCTTATAGCGATGGATGGATAGGGTTATTTTGGCGTAGGGTAGCCATTCTTGTTCCATAAACTCAGCAAAGGTCTTAACAACGGGGGATAGACCCGCTTTGATTCACCACTTCAAGTCATCGTTCAAATCTTCAGCAAATCTAAACGCTTCACTGATTATTGTTGTTCCTGTCGATTTAGTAACAGGACCAGTATAGCCTCGAACTCGGAGCCGTATCTGGAATATATCTTTTTTGGAAGTTTTGCGAATATAAATAAGTCCCCGACCACCGCAACAAGTATAGGCGACTTTATAGGATTTTGACTCTACGAGTTTCGGATCAAAATCGTTCTAACCCTTTGATATTGCAGAGTTCCCGTGTTATCGCTTGGAGAATTGAAAGCTACGGCGCGCTTTCCGGCGTCCATATTTTTTTCTCTCCACAACACGTGAGTCGCGGGTTAAAAAACCGCCTTTTTTCAACAGCGGCCGGAGACCGGGTTCGAATAGAGTAAGAGCCTTAGAAATTCCG